>Ga0233425_10001261_pt1 | contig 58287 bp, 44 predicted proteins | sample Watercolumn_Towu_2_FD_181712 | JGI IMG/M metagenome (GOLD analysis project Ga0233425, IMG submission 181712) | Freshwater microbial communities from Lake Towuti, South Sulawesi, Indonesia - Watercolumn_Towuti2014_140_MG | ecosystem: Environmental > Aquatic > Freshwater > Lake | place...
GGGCGGGCTGGCCGTTGTTCTCGCCGATCGGGGCCTTGTCGTTCGGGTTGTCGTCGCGGGTGATGCGGATGAAGTAGCGGCCGTCGCCCCATTCGCCGTTGGTGGTGAACATCCGCGCCTCGACCCTGGACTCATAGTCGTCGGCGGCGGCCTGGTAGCGGTCCGCCGAGGCCGGGTCGCCCGAGGCGCGGGCGATGTCGGCGGCGGTCACGAGACCGGCGATGACGGCGGCGGTGGTCGAGGGGGAGTGGCCCTCCTGCTCCTCCCAGCGCTCCTGCTGGGTCCAGGGCGGGGTGACCGTGCGGTCGTTCCACAGCAGGCCGATCGTACCGCCGTCGACGAGGAAGTCGGCGGCCGGCTTGATCATGCCGGCGTACATGCGCGCCATCTCGGCGTCGGAGACCAGGCCAGCCTTCCACAGCTTCCAGCCCAGCATGATCGGCATGGCGGTCTGGTCCAGCTGGACCCCGACCCATTCGATCTCGCCGTCGACATGGGTCTTCTGCAGGAACCAGCCCGTGGCCCCGGTATTGCCGGGGGTCCCGGCGTCGACCTGCACCTGGGGCAGGTAGCGGAAGGCGGCCAGCGGGGTCTGCGTGTCGCCCAAGGCCAGCAGGGCCATGGCCACCTGGTAGAAGTCGCGCGGCCAGACGGCCTTGTAGCCGGTCGAGGGGTTGGTGGCGTCGACGGTGTCGCCCCACGGGTTGGACAGGGAGGCGATCAGGGCCCCGGCGTGGGTGCGGTCCTCCTGCACCTTGAGCATCAGGGCCGAGACGTACGCCAGCCGGCCGCTGTCGGTGGACTGTTCGGCGAGGCGGGGCAGCTGGTCGAGCGAGGCGATGTAGTCTTCCCAGCCCACGCGGTCGCCCTCGCCGTTGAAGCGGCGGAGGACCTCGTCGAGGTCGTCCGTGTGGCTGGCCATGGCGGCGTCGGTCGCGGCCTCGCGGCTCGACCCGAAGCCAATGACGAAATCGCGGGACAGGTTCTCGCCCGCGCGAAGGGTCGGCAGGGCGCCCGTCAGCATGAGGTTGCCGCCCTGCTCGCCGGTGGAACGGTAGAGTTGATCGAGGTCGCCGTCGGCGAGATCGGTCAGACCATCGGAGGCCCCGACGAACCCGACGCTGGCGGCCTCGAACGGCTCGTTCGCAATGAGCGCCAGGTGCACGTCGCCTTCGGAGGCGAAGAGCCCCTGCAGGCCCGCGTGGTCCGCGCCTGCGATCGCCTCGCCCCGGTCGCCGACGCCGGTGTTGGCCATGTGCGGCTCGAGCAGCAGGTAAGGCGTGATGTCTCCACGCAGCGCGCGGATCGTCGTGCGCACCACCAGCGCCTGCCGGTCGGGATCCGTGAAGATGCGCTTTTCGATCTCGTAGCGACCGGCCTTGTCGGTGGTGATCACCCGGTAGGCGGGGGAGAGGGGGCGGCCTTGCGCGTCCACGTGCAGGTATTCGGTGCGGTGGGTGGTGTCGGCGCCCTCGACCGACAGGCCGTCTTCCGTGACGACGGCGAAGCGCAGTTGCTTGATCTGGGCCTCGTGGATGAGGCCGTACATGGTCTCGGTCAGGACGCCGTCGGCGATGGAGAACCAGACGCGGCTGACGTCGCCGGTCGGGCCGCCGTCGCGGTACTGGCCGTCGACATAGGCCTCGTAGGACGCGCCGGCGCCGGTCTTGGCGGCGTTCACCCAGGTGGGCGTCTCGCCGGGCGCGCCGGGGGCGACCTGGGCGAGGGCGGGCGCGGCGGCCATGAGGGCGAGGGCGGCGGCGCCGGAGAGCAGGAGGGGAAGACGCATGGCGATACTCACGAACGGACGGCGGAGGGGGCGACGGGGACCAGCAGGCTGGCCCCGGCGGCGATCAGGAAGCTGACGGCGCCGAGGGCGAGGGCCCAGATCGGCCGGCCGCCGAAGACGGCGTTGAGCACGGCTCCAAGGATGGTGGCGGCGACCAGCTGGGGCACGACGATGAAGATGTTGAAGACGCCCATGTACAGGCCCATTTTCCGGCCCGGCACGGCGTTCGACAGGATGGCGTAGGGCATGGAGACGATGCTGGCCCAGGCGAAGCCGACGCCGATCATCGGCAGCCACAGCCACTGCGGATCGCGGATCAGGAAGACGCCGAGGAAGCCGGCGGCGCCGAGGGTCAGGTTCAGCGCGTGGGCGCCGCGCAGGCCGGTGCGGTGCGCGATGACCGGGATCAGGAAGGCGGCCAGGGCGGCGACGCCGTTGTAGATCCCCATCAGCACCCCGACCCAGTTGGCCCCTTCGCCGTAGCCGGCCGAGGTCGGGTCGGGCGAGGCGTAGTGGACGGCGGTGACTGCCGGGGTCATGTAGATCCACATGGCGAACAGGGCGAACCAGCTGAAGAACTGGACCACGGCCAGGCCCTGCATGGTCTTCGGCATGGCGAAGATGTCGCCCATGATCTCGGTCAGGGCGTTGGAGCGCCCGGCGTCGGTCAGGCTCGCGACGGCCATCTGCATCAGGCCGAAGGCCAAGACGAAACCGGCGAGGACGTAGAGCTCCTTCTGCAGGTCGAAGGCGCCCACCGCCGCCACGCCGAGGGAGCCGGCGAAGGCCCACAGCAGGCCGCCCGTGTACCAGGCGTTTCGGGAGCGGGCGGCGGCCGGGGCGTGGTCGGCGTCGCGGGCGGCCTCGAAGGCGTCGATCTGTTCGGGGCTGTATTCGCGGGTGGTGAAGACGGTCCAGAGGACGGCGGCCAGCAGGGCCGCGGCCCCGACGTAGAAGGAGAGGCGCACCGCCATCGGCACCACCCCCTCGGGGGCGGTGGCGGCGACGTCGAACCATTCGGTCAGGATCCACGGCAGGCAGGAGGCGAACACCGCCCCGGCGCCGATGAAGAAGCTCTGCATCGCATAGCCGGTGGTGCGCTGCTCCTCGGGCAGGTTATCGCCGACGAAGGCCCGGAACGGCTCCATGGTGATGTTGATCGAGGCGTCCATGATCCAGAGCATGGAGGCCGCCATCCAGAGCCAGGGCGAGTGCGGCATGACGACCAGGGCCAGGGTCGTCAGGACGGCCCCGACGAGGAACCAGGGCCTGCGCCGGCCCAGCCGGGTCCAGGTGCGGTCGCTGAAATAGCCCACGACCGGCTGGACCAGCAGGCCGGTCAGGGGGGCGGCGATCCACAGGATGGCGAGGCTGTCGACCTCGGCGCCCAGGGTCTGGAAGATGCGGCTGGTGTTGGCGTTCTGCAGGCCGAAGCCGATCTGGATGCCGAAGAAGCCGACGCACATGTTCCAGATCGACCAGCCGCTGAGGCGGGGTCGGACGGCGGCGGCGGCGCCGGGGGCGAGGCCTTCAGGAGTCGTGGTGGTCATGAAGGCCTGCCTCCCCGCAGGTCGGTGGTTCAGCGCCGGCCGCGGCCGAGGGGCACGAAGCGGATGGCCTGGCCGCCGCCGGGGGCGAGGCGCAGGGTCAGGACGTCGGCCGAGGTCACCTCGCGGGTCGAGATGTCGATGGCCGTGCGGTTGTCGGTGAAGTTGGCCCTGGGGCCGTCGGCGTAGATCTCGGCGCGGTAGCGGCGGCCGGGGTCGAGGAAGCCGAGGGCGGCGGTGAGGACGCGCGGCTGCTCGTCGGTGATCGCGCCGAGGAACCATTCGTCGGAGTTGCGGTCCTTGCGGGCGATGGTGACGAAGTCGCCGACCTCGCCGTTCAGCACCCGGGTCTCCTCCCAGTCGACGGCGACGTCCTTGATGAACTGGAACGGGGCGGGGTTGGCCTCGTAGTTCTCCAGCAGGTCGGCGGCCATCTGGATCGGGCTGTAGATGACGACATACAGCGCCAGCTGCTTGGCCCAGGTGGTGGCCACGCCCTCCGGCACCCGGGTCTCCATGCCGAAGATGCCCGGCGTGTAGTCCATCGGCCCGGCCAGCAGGCGGGTGAAGACCAGGTTGGGCTCATGCTCGGGCGGATTGGCCGGCTGGCCCCAGGCGGCGTACTCCATGCCGCGCGCGCCCTCGCGGCTGATGGTGTTGGGCCAGGTCCGGCGCAGGCCGGTGTCCTTGATCGGCTCGTGGGCGTTGACCGCGACCTGGTACCGGGCGGCCGTCTCGACGACCTTCAGGTGGTGGCGGGCCATGTGCTGGCCCTCGTGCCAGGCCAGCGCCGAGCCGCCGTCGCCGGTCGCCACGCGCGCCCCGCCGGCGTCGGCGACGTAGCCGGTCTTCACCGAATGCCAGCCGTGCCGCTGCATCAGGGCGAAGGCGTCCTCGAGCTGCTGTTCGTAATGGAAGGCGTTGCCGCCGGTCTCGTGGTGGCCGACGATCTCGACCCCCTTCTCGCGGGCGTAGGCGGCGACGCGTTCGATGTCGAAGTCGGGATAGGGCTGGGTGAAGCTGTAGCCCCAGCCGGTCCCGAACCATTCGCCGTCCCAGCCGACGTTCCAGCCCTCGACCAGCACGCCGCCGAAGCCGTGCTCGGCCGCGAAGTCGATGTGGCGCATCGTGTATTCGGTGGTCGCGCCGTGCTTCGGCCCCGAGTTCCAGCTGCGGGTGTCGAGGTGCATGTCCCACCAGATGCCGACGTATTTCATCGGCCTGAACCAGCTGACGTCGCCCAGCTTGTTGGGCTCGTTGAGGTTCAGGATCAGGCTGGACTCGACGAGGCCGCCGGCCTGGTCAGCGATCTGCAGGGTGCGCCAGGGGGTGTGGAAGGGGGCTTCGCGGACCACCGCGGCGCTGGTCAGGCCCGGGGTCAGCATGGCGCGGAATTTGCCGCCCTCGACCCGGCGCAGGTTCATGCCCGAATAGTCGACCAGGGCCGCCTCGTGGATCGACAGATGGGTCCCGTCTTCCAGCCGCATGGTCAGGGGCGTCTGGCTGACGCCGACCGAGGCGATCGGGGTCCGGTTGTAGAGATATTCGGCGCGGTTGTACTCGAAGGCCGGCAGCCACCAGGCCGTCCCCGCCGCGTCGGCGAGATTGAACTCGGTCAGTTCGGCGCCGATGTTGACCGTCTTGAGCTCGGGCTGTTCGGGGAATTCGTAGCGGAAGCCGAGGCCGTCGTCATAGAGGCGGAAGACCACGTCCATGCGCCGCATCAGGCCCCAGCGCTCCTGCAGCTGGACGCGCAGCTCGTTGTAGCGGTTGCGGATGAAGCGGCGCTCGCCCCACGGCTGCTCCCAGGTGTCGTCGTGGCTGGTGACGGTCTGCCCAAGGATGCCGAAGGCGCGCTCCAGCTTGCGGGCGTCGGTGAGCAGGAAGCCGAGCCGCGACCGGGCGATGACCTGTCGTCCGAGACGGTGGACCGAGTACGAGACGAAGCCGTCGTTGTCGGCCTCCAGCTCGACGGAGATCACGCCCTCGGGAGAGGCGGCGCGGGCGACCCCGGGCTGCGCGCCGCCGGCCGGGGCGTCCTGGGCCGAGGCGGCGGCCGGAACGGCGGCGACCGCGGCGCTGGTGGTGATCAGGGAACGGCGGTTGATCATCGGGGGAGGCTCCGGATAACGGGACTTGCCAAGCGCGGCCGCAGCGGCGCAGAACAAGCAAGGTTTGCAGCAAAATTTGCAGCCCTGCCATTCGCGAGAAACCAAACGTGAGCCGCCGCAACACCCGCCTGGAGGATCTGGCCCGGCTGGCGGGCGTGTCGATCTCGACGGCCTCGCGGGCCCTCAACGACAGCCCGGCGGTGAACGCGCGGACCAAACAGCTGATCTGGAAGCTGGCGCGCGAGCACGACTACCCCTTCCGCCGCTACATGCCCTCGGGGCCGGTCGGGGCCGAGGGGGTGATCGCCCTCGTCACCCCGCGCCCGCAGGGGCGGGAGGGGCGGCTGAGCGATCCCTTCTTCCTCGAACTGCTGGCCGGCGTCGGCGAGGCGGCGCGGGAGCGCGGCTGCGACGTCATCATGAGCCACTTCTCGCCGACCAGCTACGACGACCTGGTGGCGGCGATGAACACCCGCGCGGATGGCGTGATCTTCCTCGGCCAGAGCTTCCTGCACCAGAGCCTCAACCGCCTGGCCGAGACCGACGGGCGCTTCGTGGTCTGGGGGGCCCAGATGCCGGACCAGCTCTACTGCTCGGTCGGATCCGACAACCTCGCCGGCGGCCGACGCGCCACCCGCCATCTCGCCCGGCTGGGCCGGCGTCGCATCGTCTTCCTCGGCGACCTCGATCCGCCCGAGGCCATGCAGCGCCACCGGGGCTACCTTGAGGCGCTGGAGCAGACCGGCCTGGGCGTCGATCCCGACCTGATCATCGAGGCGCATTTCGAGGTGGAGTCCGCCGAGGCCTCGGTGGACGGGCTGATCCGCCGCGGCGTGCCGTTCGACGGCGTCGTCTGCGCCTCGGACCAGATCGCGCTCGGCGCCGTCCGGGCCCTGCTGCACGCGGGCCTGCGGGTGCCGGAGGACGTGTCGGTGATCGGCTTCGACAACGTCCCGTTCAGCCGTTACGCGCGCCCGGCCCTGACCACCATCGCCCAGGACACGATGAAGGCGGGGCGGCTGCTGGTCTCCAAGCTGATCGACAACCCCGGCGACTCGGTCGGCCGCTCGGAACGGATCCCGACCGACCTGATCGTGCGCGAGAGCTGCGGCGGCTAGAGTCATCCCTCGGCCAGCACCAGTCCCGCCGCCGGCGGCAGGGCGGCTCCGGAACCGGAGGGCAGGTTGACGCTCTCGACCAGCCGCCAGCCCGGCGGCGGCGCCCACGCCACCGCCTCGCGGCCAAGGTTGAAGGCGCAGAGCAGGCGCTCGCCGCCGAGGATGCGTTCGAAGCAGACCATCCCTTCCGGGGCCTCAAGCAGGCGCATCTCCCCGCGCGCGAGGGCCGGATGGGCCTTGCGCAGGGCGATCAGGCGGCGGGTGGCGTGGAGCATGGAGGCGGGGTCCGCCTCCTGCCGGTCGACCGCGAGGTCGACGTGGCGCGGATCCACGGGCAGCCAGGGCCGGCCGGTGGAGAAGCCGGCCTCCGGCGCGTCGGCCTTCCACGGCATCGGCGTGCGGGCGCCGTCGCGGCCCAGCGTCTGGGGCCAGTTGGCGATGGCCTCGGGATCCTGCAGCCGCTCGAACGGCACCTCCGCCTGCGGCAGGCCCAGCTCCTCGCCATAGTAGACGAAGACGTTGCCGCGCAGGCACATCAGCAGCAGCATGGCCATCTCGGCGAAGGCGCGGGGATCGCGCTCGCGGGCCCAGCGCGAGATCGCCCGCGGCGCGTCGTGATTGGAGAAGGTCCACGAGGGCCAGCCCTGGCCGTCGCGGCCGTGCCAGGCCTCGGCGCCCTGGCGGACCAGCTGGCACTCCAGCGTCGGGGCGTAGAGGTAGAGGAAGCCGTAGGCGCTGTTCAGCCGGTCGTTCCCGGCGGTGAAGGCCTGCATCTCCCGTTCGGCGTGGTCGCCCCCGACCTCGGCCACCGAGAAGCGGCCGCCGTAGCTGTCGGTCAGGGCGCGGATGCGCTTCAGGAAGTCGACGATGGCGGGATGCGACTGGTTGTGGACCTTGTCCTGGAAGTCGAACGGCCGGGTCCGCTTGCCGCCCGGCGGCAGCGGCGGGTTGTCCCGCAGTTGCGGGTCATGCATGGCGAAGTTGATGGCGTCGAAGCGGAAGCCGTCGACCCCGCGCTCCAGCCAGAAGCGCGCCACCTCCAGCAGGGCGTCCTGGACCGCCGGATTGTGCACGTTCAGCTGCGGCTGCTCGGGCAGGAAGTTGTGCATGTAGTACTGGCCGCGGCGGGCGTCCCAGGTCCAGGCAGGACCGCCGAACACCGACTGCCAGTTGGTCGGCGGCGAGCCGTCGGCCCGGGCGTCGGCCCAGACGTACCAATCGGCCCTGTCTCCGGTGCGGGACTGGCGGCTGTCGCGGAACCAGGGGTGCTGGTCCGAGGTGTGGGCGAAGACGAGGTCGATGATGATGCGCAGCCCCAGCCGGTGCGCCTTCAGCACCAGGGCGTCGAAGTCGGCCAGCGTGCCGAAGATCGGGTCGACGTCGCAGTAGTCGGCGACGTCGTAGCCGAAATCCTTCATCGGCGAGGTGAAGAAGGGGCTGAGCCAGACGGCGTCCACCCCGAGGGAGGCGATGTGGTCGAGGTGCTCGGTCACGCCCTTCAGGTCGCCGACGCCGTCGCCGTTGGTGTCGGCGAAGCTGCGCGGATAGACCTGATAGACGACGGCCCCGCGCCACCATTCGGCGGCGTCGGCTTCGGCGGCGGGGGAGGCGAGAATCTGGGCGGTCACTCGGAGCCTTCTGAAACGCAGACGACATAGCCCAGGGCGGGCACGGAGACGGAGACCGCCCCCGGGGCGGCGGCGCGGGAGGGACAGTGCCCCAGCGCGGCGCGCCAGGCGAGGGAGTCGACCTCCACCGGCACGTTGACGTCGCGCGGGGCGGTCGAGGTGTTGAAGACGACGAGGGTTTCGCCGGCCGCGTCGAGACGCGAGAGGGCGAGGACGCCCGGCTCCTGGTCGGCGACGCGCACCCGCACCTCGCCGCGGCGCAGGCGGGGATCGGCGGCGCGGACCCGGGCCATCTCCGCGATGCGCCGGTACATGTCGGCGTTGGTATCAAAGGGGCCGGCGGCGGAGCCGATGCGGCGGTCGTCGGCGTAGGCGGCCACACGGGTCTCGAACATGTCCTGGCGGGCGCGGCGGTCGTCGCCGTCGCCGGTGAAGCCCTGCTCGTCGCCGTAGTAGATCACCGGCACGCCGCGGCCGAGCAGGACCAGGGCGTGGGCCAAGGTCGCGCGGTCCAGCAGTTCGGCGTCGGAGACGTCGGGCATGGCGTTCAGGATCAGGTGGCCGATGCGGCCCATGTCGTGGTTGCCGGTGAAGGTCGGCAGCCGGCGCGCCGTCTCCACCCCGCCGGCGTAGATGGCGTCCTCCATCAGCAGGTAGCCCATGGCGTCGGGGTGCTGGACGCCCGTGACCATGTTCTGGACGACGCGCTGATAGGCGAAGTCGAGCACCGTCGGCAGGCCGTCGACGACGGTGTGCATGGCCGCCGTGCCCGACTGGAAGTCGTAGGTCTCGCCGAAGATGTGGAAGTTCGGAATGCCGCGGGCCCGGGCGCGCTGGAGGATGGCGGGGACGAAGGCCTGCCAGAACTCGGGGTTCACATGGCGGGCGGTGTCGATGCGGAAGCCGTCGATCCCGTAGTCGTCGATCCAGGCGCCGTAGACGTCGATGAAGCCCTCGATCACGCGCGGGTGCTCGGTGAACAGGTCGTCGAGCCCGGCGAAGTCGCCGTCCATCCGGGCCTCGCCGTACCAGGCGCTGTTGCCGCGGTTGTGGTAGAGGCCGACGTCGTTCAGCCAGGCCGGGACCTTGACCGTCTCCTCGCCGGCGGGGACGTACGGCGTGTACGCGTAGTCGGGGCGCGTCAGGGTCGAGAAGTCGCTCCCGGGCTCGCCGGTGAAGCCGGGGTTGATCGGCTGGCCGTCCAGGCCGCCGCGGCGCTGGTACGGATAGTCGCCCTTCCAGCGGTAGCCGCAGTCGTTCTCCGGGCATTCCCGATAGCGGATGACGTCGGCCGTGTGGTTGATGACGATGTCCAGATAGACCTTCATCCCGCGGGCATGGGCCGCCTCCACCAGGGCCCGGAAGTCGTCATTGGTTCCGAAATGCGGATCGATGCGGGTGAAGTCGGTGATCCAGTAGCCGTGGTAGGCGGCGCTCTCGTGGCCCGGCGGCCCCTGCACCGCCTTGTTGACGAAGGGCGGGGCGATCCACAGGGCGGTGACGCCGAGGCCCTGCAGATAGTCGAGCCGCCCCGTCAGCCCGGCGAGGTCGCCGCCGTGGTAGAAGCCGGGGTCCGCCGGATCATGGCCCGTCACGAGCCGGTCGCCCGCGAGCCCGCCGCGATCGTTCGAAGGGTCGCCGTTGGCGAAACGGTCGGGCAGCAGGAAGTAGATGACCTCGTCCTCGGGCAGCCGGTCGCGCAGACCGGAGCCGGGCGACTGGGCCCCCGCCGGCGCCGCGAACGCCGCCGCCGCGGCGGCGATCATGAGCGCGCGTGAGACGCGCGACGGCCGGAACCGTGCGGGCATGGGGTGTCCTCCAGGCGTCCCCGGACGTCGTGGCCCGATGGATCAGTTTGCAAGATTTTGCAGCGTGGGCGGTTCCTGTCAATCCAGAGAGGCGACCCGCCAGAAATGCGGCCGGAACACTGGTCTCCCCCGGATTCGCAATCCTGAAGCGCGCCGCGTGCGTCACATTTCCGCCACGGTGCGGGGTCGGCGCGGCGGAGTCGCTTGCATGGGTGCAAGAAGTTTGCATTACTTTGCGATGACGCTGGACGCTTCCACAGAAATGCGCCGGCTCCAGGGAGGATTGAGATGAGAACCCAGGTGACCCCCCGCGCGCGCCTTCTCGGCGGAGCCGCGCTCAGCGTTTTCGGCCTTCTGGCCCTCGCCGGCGCAGCGCAGGCGCAGACTCCGCCGCCGCCGCAGGACGAGCCGTCCGAGATCGGCGAGATCATCGTCACCGGCATCCGCGGCTCGATCGAGAGCTCGATCGCCGAGAAGCGCGGGAACTCCTCGATCGTCGAGGTCGTCACCGCCGAGGACATCGGCAAGCTGCCGGACGTGTCGATCGCCGAATCGCTGGCCCGCCTGCCGGGCCTGGCCACGCAGCGTCTGGACGGCCGGGCGCAGATGATCTCCATCCGCGGCCTGGCCCCGGACTTCACCAGCTCGCTTCTGAACGGCCGCGAGCAGGTCTCCTCGGGCGACAACCGCGGCGTCGAGTTCGACCAGTATCCCTCGGAGCTGCTGGGCAGCGTTCTGGTCTACAAGACTCCGGATGCGGCCCTGATCGGCCAGGGCCTGGCCGGCACCGCCGACCTGCGCACCATCCGGCCGCTGGAGTACGGCCGGCAGGCGATCGCGCTGAACGCCCGCTACGAGTGGAACGACTACGGCGCGCTGAACTCGGGCACCGAGGACACCGGCCAGCGCTATTCGATCAGCTATATCGACCAGTTCATGGACGACACCCTGGGCGTGGTGCTGGGCTACGCCCACATGTCGACGCCCTACCAGGCCGAGCGCTTCAACGCCTGGGGCTATCCGAACTACTCGGACGGCAACCTGCTGATCGGCGGCGCCAAGCCCTATGTCCAGTCCAGCGAGCTGGTCCGTGACGGCTATCTCGCCACCGTCGAATACCGACCGAATGACCGCTGGCGCTCGACCTTCGACGCCTTCTATTCCGAGTTCGACAACACCCAGATCCTGCGCGGCATCGAGTTCCCGCTGGCCTGGGGCGGCGGGGCGGAGTCGGTGGCCGGCGCCTGCGCCGCCAGCGGCGGCGCCCAGACCGCCACCTGCCGCCCCGGTCCGTCGCTGCGGCCGGGATACACGGTCGAGGACGGCGTCATCGTCGCCGGCACCTGGGACAATGTGAAGGGCGTGGTGCGCAACGACGGCAACCGCCGCACCGCCGAGCTGACCTCGGTGGGCTGGAACAACCAGTTCCAGCTGACCGACGCCTGGACCGCCAACTTCGACCTCAGCTATTCGAAGGCCGACCGCACCGACGTGGTGCTGGAAACCTACTCGGGCACCGGGCGGAACGTCACCGGGGCGCTCGACACGCTGAGCTTCGTGACGACGCCGGAAGGGACCACCTTCACGCCCAACCTGGACTATTCGGACCCGTCGCTGATCCTGCTCACCAGCCCCCAGGGCTGGGGAGTCCCTCCCGGCGGCCAGGACGGCTTCATCAACAGCCCGACGACGATCGACGAACTGACCAGCGCCCGCGTCGACTTCGCCCGTGACATCGACAATGGCGGGCCGTTCAGCCGGATCGCCTTCGGCTTCAATCTGACCAGCCGCGACAAGGAGCTGGACCTCGAGCGCTATTACCTGTCGCTGGACGCCAACGTCGCGGACCCGACCCACAGCACCAGCGTGCCGATCCCGAGCGAATACCTGCTGGAGCCGACCGACCTGACCTATCTCGGCCTCGGACCGATGGTCAGCTACGATCCCTTCGCCCTGATCGACAGCGGCATCTACACCCTGATCGCGCCGCAGGATGACAACTTCCTGGCCTTCGGCTGGGCCGTCTCGGAAGAGGTCTTCACCGGCTACTGGAAGGCGGACATCGACAGCGAGCTGTTCGGCGCCCCGGTCACCGGGAACATGGGCTTCCAGGTGGTGCGCACCGAGCAGAGCTCGGACGGCACGGTCGCCTCGGGCGACCCGGCGGTGCCGGTCGCCCGCTCCGACGGCGACGACTACATCTACGTGCTCCCGAGCGCGAACCTGTCGTTCGAGGTCGCCGAAAACCTGTTCTTCCGGCTCGGCGCGGCGCGAGAGATGGCCCGGCCGCGGATGGATCAGATGCGCGCGTCCATCAACATCGACTACAACGCCGGCTTCGCCAACAACACCTCCCTCACCGCGTCTCCGTGGGACGGATCGGGCGGCAATCCGCGCCTGCGGCCGTGGATCGCCAACGCCCTGGACGTCTCGATCGAGAAGTACTTCGGCCGCCGCGGCTACGTCTCGCTCGCCGGATTCTACAAGGATCTGGAAAGCTACATCTACGACCAGGAGACGCTGACCGACTTCACCGGCTACCCGGTGATCAGCGGGCCGGAGCCGGTCCTCCGCCAGGGCTATCTGTCGGTCCCGCAGAATGGCGAAGGCGGGGTCATCCAGGGGCTGGAGTTCGCCCTTTCGGTGCCGTTCGACATCCTGTGGCAGCCGCTGGAGGGCTTCGGCATGACCTTCAGCGCCTCGCTCACCGACAGCGACATCGTGCCGAACCCCGGCAGCCCGTCCACGCCGCTGCCCGGCCTGTCGGAGAAGGTCGGCAACCTGACGGTCTACTATGAGCGCGCCGGCTTCCAGGCCCGGATCTCCAACCGCTACCGGTCGGAGTTCCTCGGCGAACTGTCCGGCGTCGGCACCGACCGCATCCAGCGCATGGTGGACGAGGAGAACGTGGTCGACGCCCAAGTCGGTTACGAGTTCCAGTCCGGCCCGATGGAAGGCCTGTCGATCCTCGCCCAGGTCAACAACCTGACCGACGAGCCGTTCAAGACCTTCGAGAACAACGACGACCGCCGGGTCATCGACCACCAGCAGTACGGCCGCACCTTCCTCGTCGGCCTGAACTACCGCTACTGACCGGACGGACCGGTGAGATGCAGGGCCGCTCCGGGAGACCGGGGCGGCCCTCGCCTTTTCCACCCCCGCGGGCCACTTTTGGTTACGGCGGAACGCAAACCGCTGGACGCGAGCGTCGCCGGATGGAAGCAAGGGCGCTGGAGAAGGCCGCGCGCGCTTGACGCAGGCCGCCGGGGAGAGACATGACCGACACCACAGCTTCGCCGCCGTCGCGCACCCAGGGCACGGGCCTCGCCTTCGCCTATGTGACGACCCTGTTCTTCGCCTGGGGCTTCGCCACCTCGCTGATCGACCCGCTGATCGCGGCGGTGCGCAAGGTGTTCGACCTGAGCACGGCCGAGGCCATGCTGACCGCCTCGGCCTGGTTCATCGCCTACGCTGTCGTCTCGGTGCCCGCCGCCGCCGTGCTCGGCAAACTGGGCTACAGCCGCTCGATCATCTCGGCCCTGGCGGTGATGGTGCTCGGCTGCCTCCTCGTGCCGCTGGCCACGATCGTCGACTGGTACCCCGGCGTGCTGATCGCCCTGTTCGTCATCGCCTCGGGGGTGACGCTGCTGCAGGTGGCCGCCAACCCGCTGGTGGCGGCGCTCGGCTCGCGCAAGAGCTCGCACGCCCGCCTGAACTTCTCGCAGTTCTTCAACTCGCTCGGCACCACGGTCGGCCCGTGGCTCGGCTCGACCGTGCTGCTGACCGGCGGCGTGTTCGCCGCCGGCGCGGTGGTCACCGCGGCCACCCGCGACGAGTCGCTGCGCAGCATCGACTTCGCCTTCCTGGCGCTGGGCGGCTTCTTCGCCGTCGTGGCCTTCTTCATCTTCACCGCCCGCAAGAAGATCAACGCGGCGGCGGCCGGGGCGGACGAGGGCGGCGGCGTGGCCTCGCCGCTCAAGGCCTTCGGCTCGAAGTGGGCCCTCTTCGGCGCCCTCGCCATCTTCATCTACGTCGGCTCGGAAGTGACCATCGGCGGCCTGCTGACCAACTTCCTGCACAGCCCGACCATCCTGAACATTCCCGAGGCCGACGCCGGCCGCATGGTCAGCCTGTACTGGGGCGGGGCCATGGTCGGCCGCTTCATCGGCGCCCTGCTGCTGACCCGCGTCCGCGCGGGCGTGCTGCTGACGGTCAACACGACCATCGCCGCCGTGCTCTGCCTCGTGGTCACCCAGACCACCGGCGAGACCGCTGCCTACGCCGCCATCGCGGTCGGCTTCTTCAACTCGATCATGTTCCCGACCATCTTCACCCTGACGCTGGAGCGGTCGGGCGCGCCGGCCTCGGCGACCTCGGGCCTGCTGTGCACCGCCATCGTCGGCGGCGCCGTGCTGCCCTACATCGCCGGGCATCTGGTCGACGACGCCGCGGCGGTGTTCAACCCGGCCTTCTTCGTGCCGCTGGCCGGCTACGTCCTTCTCACCGTGTTCGCGATCGCCTGCGCCCGCTCGAAGGCCCGCGACGGCGACGTGGTGGCGGCGCCCGCTTCGCACTGAACCGGCGCGCACCGGGACCGCAGGGCCGCCGGGGGCATCCCCCGGCGGCCCTTGTGCGTTTGGGGGCGGGCGCCGCAGAGTTGGAGCGCAGCCGGAGAGCCGCATGATCCGACATCTGTTCCGAAGCCTCGCCGCCGCCCTGCTGCTGGCGCTCGCCGCCGGTCCGGCATGGGCCGAGGTGACGCTGACCTTCTACGCCCATCCCGGCGCCCGCATCCGCGGCGGCGAGCTGTTGTTCCCCCACGCCTTCGTGCACGCCGTCGGCGTCCTCGACGACACCGGGGAGCCGGTCGACTGGGCGGCGGGCTTCACGGCGAAGAACCCCGGACCGCAGTTGCTGTTCACGCGCGGGACGGGCGTGGTCCTCGAGCCCGACCCGCGCTACGTCGGCGAAGGGCGGCCCTATCTGCAGCTGACCGTCGCGGACGAGGTCTATCGCGCGGTCCGCGCCCGCGCCGACTGGTGGAACGGCCCCGAGGGCTCGGTCTACGAGCTGCGCCGGCGCAACTGCATCACCTTCGTGGCCGATCTCGCCCCCCTGGCGGGACTGCGGACCGCTGACGAACCGTCGATGAAGCCCGGGACCTTCCTTGAGGCCACGGCGGCGCTCAATCCGGCGGCGGCCTGGCGGGAGGGGGCCCTCGAGGCGACGGACCGACCCCTGGACGCCGGCGCCGCGCGGTAGCCGCCGCCTCACGCGATCGTGAACCCGGGGCGGTCGGCGGGCGGGGAGGCGCGGCTGCGCCCCTCCTGAAAACGATTGCATCTCCGAAAAAGTGGGCACTACAAACGAAATCAGTATCTTGGGGAGAGACTGATCATGGCGCAGCGTCGGGTGAAAGAGCTGGTCGTCACGGTGGCGCTGGCGGCCATGCTCACGCCGCTGGCGGCGTGCGGGGGCGGGGGCGGAGCCAGCGGCAGCATCGTGACGCCCATTCCGCCGCCGCCGCCGCCTCCGCCGCCGCCTCCGCCGCCTCCCCCTCCGCCGCCCCCGCCCCCGCCGCCGCCTCCGCCGCCCTCGCCGACGTCGGCGGAGTATCTGCGGAACTACGGATCCGCGAACTCCGGCGCCATTGCGGCCTGGAACACGGGCGCCACCGGCGCCGGCATCAACGTCGGGGTGATCGACTCCGGCATCGACTTCGCCCAGCCCGACCTGGCGGGGCGGATTTCGACCACCCTGTCGACCGACGTCGTCGTGGGGCGGAACATGCCCACCGGCCTGCTCGGCGACAACGGAAGCCCCGCCCACGGGACCTCGGTGTCCGGCGTCATCGCCGCCGGCTTCAACGGCTTCGGCACCATCGGGACCGCCTATGAATCGACGATCGTCTCCATCCGCGCGGATGTGAGCGACTGCGACGATCCCGAGGACGACGTCTGCTTCAAGTCGGGCGACCTGGTGCGGGCGATCGACTACGCGATCACCAACGGCATTCCGATCGTGAACATGTCGCTGGGCGGGGAGGGGCCGCTGGGCCCGACCTTCGAGGCGGCCCTGTTGCGGGCGGTGAACGCCGGCATCGTCTTCACCATCGCCGCGGGCAACGCGGGGGACGAACCGACGGGCGGCGATCCGGAATGGCCGGGACGGTACGCCACGGATCCGCGCTTCGCCGGCAGCATCATCGTCGTCGGGGCCCACAATTCAGCCAATCAGCTCGCGGCCTTCTCGAACCGGGCCGGCGTCTCCGCCGCCGCCTACATCAGCGCGGCCGGCGTCGACGTCATCACGGCCTGCGACGGAACCTCGTGCTGGCGGGTGAACGGCACCTCCTTCGCCGCGCCGGCGGTGGCGGGCGCCCTGGCCCTGCTGCTCGACGCCTTCCCCAACCTGACCGGGCGGGAGGCGGTGGCCATCCTGCTCCAGACCGCGCGCGAAGCCGGCGATCCCGGCGTCGACAGCGTCTATGGCCGGGGGCTGCTCGACATCGCCCGCGCCTTCCAGCCGGTGGGCTCCACCAGCGTGCCCACAGCCTCGGGCGCGACGGTCTCCGTCACCGCCCAGCGTTTCGCCTACACCGGCGCGGCGTTCGGCGACGCCTTCCGCCGGGGCGGGGGGCTGCAGACCGTCGGCCACGATTCCTTCGATCGCCTGTTCCGCGTGGATCTCGGGGCCGCCTTCGGGGAAGCGCCGCGCGGCGAGCAGATCCGGATGCCGCAGGTCGAACAGCGGCAGGCGAGGCTGACCGTGGACGCGCCGCTCGGCGGGCGGCTGTCGCTGACCAGCAGCACCATCATCGAGAACGACGCCTTTGATCCGGCGGCCGCCTCGCGCGCCCTGACGCCGTGGCTGGACGACCGCCGGCGCGAGGACATGATGGTCGAATACTCGACCGGCCGCGGCGCGGTCGCCTTCTGGCAGGGCCGCAACGGCGCCCGATCGCCCTTCGAGCTGGGGGCGGGCGACGGCTTCGCCTCCCTGGCCCAGGTCGACCGGGCCTGGCTGGGCGCGGTCCGGCTCGGCGCCCTGACCCTCACGGCCGACACCGGCGTCGGGGACCGGGCCATGCCCTTCCGCCAGGAGGAAGACGACGTTTCGACGTACACCCGCTTCGCCATGAACTGGGCGGCGTCGGACACGGCCCGTCTGACCTTCGCGGCCGGCGCCCTGGATGAGCGGCTGGGCCCGCTCGGCTCCTATGCGCCGGTCGGCTCCGGCCTGGAGATGCCGAGCGAGACCGCCTTCGCCGGCGTCTCGGGACGTTTCGACCTCGGTTCCGGCCTGTGGCTGGATGCGGAGGCGGGCTTCGCCCGCACCGACCTGGCCGGCGAGTTCCTGAGCCTGTCGGAACAGGCCCTGAGCTCCAGCTGGCGGCTCGGGCTGACCTCGTTCTGCAAGGAGCTGGGCTTCGGCTGCCGCTCCCTGACCTGGTCGATCTCGCAGCCGCTGCGGGTCGAGCGCGGGCAGTTCAGCGCCTGGCTGGCCGATGCGCCGCTGGAGTATTTCGACGAGCTGACCTTCTCGGAACGCCGCTTCTCGGCGACCCCGACGGGCCGGCAGATCGACTTCGCGCTGGGCAGCCTGCACGCCCTGCCGGGCGGTTCGGAGCTGGCGCTGCGGGCGGTGGTCACGCGCGACGACCGGCACGAACGCGCCGCGCCGCCGGCCTATGCGCTGATGGGCAGCTGGCGAAGCACGTTCTAGGGGGGGCGAGACCTTCCGCCCTTGGCTGACCGGTCCGTCTGCCGCTACAGCAGACGGGCCGGCAACAGGGGACAAGGCCATGGCGATCTACCCGGTGGTGCTCTGCGGCGGCGCGGGCACCCGCCTCTGGCCGGCGTCGCGACCCGAGCGGCCCAAGCAGTTCCTCGATCTCGTCAGCGATTCCTCCCTGTTCGAGGAGACGGTGGCGCGGGTGGCGCCCCTGGCCGAGGGCGGGGGGGCGGTGCTCGTCGTGGCGGGCCGTGACCACGCCGCCTCCATCCGGAGCCAGCTCGGACGGGTCGAGGCCGTGCTGCTGGTCGAGCCGGAGGGGCGGGACTCCGCGCCGGCCATGGCCGCGGCGGCGACCTGGATCGCGCGCCGGGATCCCGCGGGCGTCGCCCTGTTCGTCGCTTCCGACCACCACATCCCCGACGCGGAGGGCTTCCGCGCCGCCGTGAGGGAGGGCGCGCGCGCCGCAGAGGCGGGGCGGATCGTGACCTTCGGGGTGAAGCCGACCGAGCCGTCTTCGGCCTACGGCTACATCCAGCCGGAAGGGCCCGGCCTCAGCGCTGTCCGGCGCTTCGTGGAAAAGCCCGACCGCGCCCGGGCGGCGGAGTACGTCGCGGCCGGCTGCCTCTGGAACAGCGGCAATTTCGTCGCCCGCGCCGACGTGCTTCTGGAGGAGCTCCGGCGGTTCGCGCCGGATGTCGCGGAGGTCGCGCAGACGGCCCTGCCGCAGTCGGACGGTCCGACCGTCGAGCTGGATCCGACGTTCGCGACCGCGCCCCGGATCTCGATCGACTATGCGGTCATGGAGAAGAGCGACCGCGTGTCGGTGCTGCCGGTCGGCTTCGGCTGGTCCGACCTCGGCGCATGGGACGCGGTGGCGGCGACCGGCGGCGCCAGCCGCGGCCTCTGGATCGGCGGCGACGGCGACGGGGCCAATCTGGTGCGCGCGGCCGAGGGAATGGTCATCGCCACGGCGGGCGTCTCGGATCTCGCCATCATCGCCGAGCCGGACGCGGTGCTGGTCTGCCACCTCAGCCGGTCGCAGGAGGTGAAGGGCCTCGTCGAGCGTCTGCGCGAACTCTCGCCGACCCACCTGCATGGCGAGGCGCAGGGGGCGGCCTCGTTCGCCCGGCGCTCGGCGGCGTTCGATCGCTGGATGCGTCTTGACGCCCTGCCGCTGTGGGCGACGGTCGGCGTCGACGCCGACGGCGGCTTCCGGGAGTCGATCGGCCGTGACGGAGAGCCGCTCTGCGCCTTCCGCCGCGCCCGCGTCCAGACGCGGCAGGCGTGGGTCTACGCCGTGGCCGGCCAGGCCGGCTGGAGCGGTCCCTGGCGGCGGCTGGCGGGCGAGGCGCTGGACCGGTTCGAGGCCACCAACCGCAGGCCGGACGGCCTGTACCGCACCCGCGTCTCCGGCGCGGGGGAGCCGCTCGACGACACCGCCTCCCTGTACGACCAGGCCTTCGCCCTGCTGGCCTTCGCCGCCGCGGCGGAGGCGGGGCTGGAGCCCGTCTCGATGACGGGCCGCGCCCACGCCCTGCGCGAGGCGCTGGCGGGGCTGGCGCTGCCGGGCGGCGGCTGGCGCGAGGACGCCGGCCATCCGCATCAGGCCAACGCCCACATGCACCTGCTGGAGGCCTGCCTCGCCTGGGAGGCGCTGGAGCCGGACGGCGTCTGGTCCCGCATGGTCGACGACATCGTCGGGCTGGCGCGCCGGCACTTCATCGATCCGGAGGGCGGCTTCCTGCGGGAGTTCTTTGCGCCGGACTGGGCCCCGGCGGCGGGGGAGGCGGGTCGTCTGGTGGAGCCGGGACACCAGTTCGAGTGGGCGTGGCTGCTGACCCGCTGGGGCCGCGCCCGGGACGATCGCTGGGCGGACACGGCGGCCCTGAGGCTCTACGAGGCGGGGCTGCGCGGGATCGATGCGGCGCGCGGGGTGGCGATCGACGCGCTGGATGAGGCGCTGGACGTGCGATCGGCCCACGCCCGGCTGTGGCCCCAGACGGAGCGGCTGAAGGCGGCGCTGATCCTCGGCGACCGGGTTGCGGCCTCACATGCGGACGAGGCGTTGAAGGGCCTGCAGCTCTATCTGGAGCCGACCGGCCTGTGGCGCGACAAGCTGGAGCCCGACGGACGGTTCGTCGAAGAGCCGGCCCCGGCCAGCTCGCTCTATCACATCACCGCCGCCTGGCTGCAGCTGCGGGAGAGCACGGGCGCCGGGCGCGCCTAGAGGAAGGCCCGCCCTTCGCCGGCCGGCGGCGGAACGATGCTTCTGACCGGAAGCGGGGCCACTTCCCCATAGAGGCCGGCCGGGCGCGCGCGGCCCGGCGTGGCGGGCGGATTTGGACGAGCCGGTTGTTCCTGTCGCATCTCGCTATCCTCCCCTGCGAGCGGGCGCGAACCTTAACGCCTTCTTGCCCGTCAGGGTCAAGCTTCACCCTTCATAAAGCCTTCCGGGCGCCCCCCGGGAGTCGTTGAAACCTAGGCGGAGATCGCGACACTGCTGTAAAGGCCGCACGGGAGCGGCGGGGGTGAACGCATGATTGCAGGCAAGTCGGTCATGGCCGTGGTGACCGCCCGGGGCGGTTCCAAAGGGCTGCCCGGAAAGAACCTGCGGCCGCTGGCGGGCCGGCCGCTGATCGCCTGGACGATCGCCGCAGCCCAGGCCGCCGCCGGCGTCGACCGGCTGATCCTGTCGACGGATGACCCCGACATCATGGCTGCGGCCCAGGCCCTCGGCTGCGAGGCCCCGTTCCGGCGATCGCCGGAGCTGTCAGGCGACACGGCCGGCTCCATCGATGTGGTGCTGGACGCCCTCGACCGGGTTCCGGGGTTCGATGTGGTGCTTCTGCTGCAGCCGACGTCGCCGCTGCGGACCGCCGCGGACATCGACGGCGCCCTGGCCCGGATGGCGGCGGGCGGCGCCCCGGCCTGCGTGTCGGTGACGGAGGCGCCGGTCCACCCATGGCTGGTCTATGGCGAGGACGCCGGGGGCCGGATCGATCCCTTCGCCGCCCCGCCGGCAGGAGCGAGCCTGCGCCGTCAGGACCTGCCCCCCGCCTGGATGCTGAACGGCGCCGTCTACGCCGCAGAGGCGGACTGGCTGCGCCGCGAGCGGACCTTCCTGAAGCCCGGCGAGACCGCCCTGTGGCCGATGCCGCCGGAACGCTCGATCGACATCGACACGCTGGAGGACTTCGAAGCCGCCGAGCGGCTCGCCCGCGCCTGACCGCTCAGGGCAGCAGCTCTTCGCCGGCGGCGCGCTTCGCCTCGATCTCGCGCTGCACGCCCTCCAGCGCCCGCGCCCGCGCGCCGGCCGAGGCGTGGCCGATCTGGGGGAAGCGCACCCGCCAGTTCGACTCGCCGAACCGCCGCCAGAACGGGGCGGCGACGGCGGGGTCGTATCCGGCGCGGGCGGCGAGATAGAGCCCCACCCGGTCGGCCTGCTCTTCGGCGCCGCCCTGGCCGCCCTCGGCGACCCAGGCCGCGTCGTTGGCCTGCCGCGCCGCCCCGCCGGCCTCGCTCCAGTGACGGTGGCGCAGCACGTGGTGGGCCAGCTCGTGGCCGAGGATCATCGCCAGCTCGTCGTCGCTGGCGGCGAAGCCGGCCAGCGCGGTGCTGATGAACAGCCGGCGGCCGTCGGCCCGGGCGTTCAGCTCGTCCGACGGGTTGAGCTGGACGTCGTAGCCGCAGGCCCGTTCCGGCCGCACGGCCAGCTCCAGCGTCTCCGCGCCGCGCTGCACCCGGAAGCGGGCGTCGCCGTCGGCGAGCGCCTCGTCGACGACGCGCAGGTTGCGCCCGAGGCCGTTCCAGCTCGGCGGCCCGGCCTGCTCGCCGGCGGCCAGCGGGCGGCCGTCGGCGGAGAGCAGCAGGTCGCCGGCCCGGAAGCCCGCCGCCGCCGCCGGCGACCCCGGCGGGGCCGACAGCACCCCCGGCAGATCGCCGCGCAGGCCGAAACGCTCCCCGGCGTGCGGCCGCAGATCCTCGCTGTACTGCTTCGCCGAGTGCAGGGCCCAGCCCGCCGACAGGCGCACCGCCGGGCAGAGGGACGCGTTGGCTTCCGACAACCGCCACGCCACCCGCGCCACCCGCTCGTCCAGCGAGGTGAGGGCGGACAGCCGGGCCGCCGCGTCGCCCGCTCCGGCGGCGCCGACCGACGCCGGCGTCTGGCTGCAGGCGACGGCGGCTGCCGCCAGTGCGGCCGCGGCCGCGACGTAGAGGAGGTGAGGGGCCGGAGCCATGTCTTCAACAACACCATCCGAGTGGCGTGCACAACCTGGCGGCGCCTGTTCAGCTGCCACACGAGGGGTACTGGATGGACATCGGGCGTCCGCCGGACTATGCGCAGGCGAACGCCGATTTCGGTGCCGTATTCGGGGGTTAGGCCCCGCGCCGCCCTCTTCCGGACGCAGGCGGCGGCTAGAGGGGCGGGCGACAGGGACGCAACCCGGACGAGGATGATGTGCGGCTCGCCGCCGCGCGCCAGAAACCATGATCTCCACGCTGTTCAGGAAGAAGCCCCGCGCCGGCGTTCCGGAGACGCCGCGCGTCCCCGAGGGGACGGTCGTCTGGGCCGTGGGCGACATTCACGGCCGGCTCGACCTGCTGCAGCCGCTCGTGGAGGGAATCCTCGCTGACGCGGAGGCGAGCGCCGCCTCCCGCAAGGTCGTGATCTTCCTCGGCGACTATGTCGATCGCGGCGCGGACTCGCGCGGGGTGATCCGCTATCTCGCCGACCTCCCGACCGATCGCGGGATCGAGTGGCGCTTCCTCAAGGGCAACCACGAGGAGGCCATGCTGGACTTCCTCGACGACCCGTCCGCGGGCGCGCGCTGGTGCGAGTACGGCGGCGACGCGGCGCTGCGGTCCTACGGCCTCAGGCCGCCGGAGCTGAAGCACCGGGTCGAGGCCTGGGCGCGCATCTCCGCCGACCTCGACCACAAGCTGGCGCCGCGCGAACGCGCCTTTCTCGAGAACCTCGAGTTCAGCCTGTCGATCGGCGACTACTTTTTCGCCCACGCCGGCGCCCGGCCGGGCGTCCCGCTCGAGCGCCAGAGCGAGCGCGACCTGATGTGGATCCGCAACAGCTTCCTCGACAGCGAGGTCGGCTTCGACAAGGTGGTGGTCCACGGCCACACCCCGACCCGCGAGGTGCACGTCGACAACCGCCGCATCGGCGTGGACACCAAGGCCTACGACAGCGGCGTGCTATCGGCCATTCGTTTCCACGACGCAGCCCGCAGCATCGTCCAGGCTGTGGAGCAAGAGGACGGCGTGATCGCCGTGCGGAGCCGGAATATCGGGCAGGCTTGACGAACGGGCGGTCAAGCCCCTCCGGTGGCGGTCAATCGTCCGCCTGCCGTCGGCCCCGGCCGGTCGGGGACGGAACGCCGGTCGCCGCGAGCAGGCCGCACATCAGCGCGAAGACCGTGGCGATTGTCGCGGTCCTCAGCGGATAGTCGACGGCCGAGTGGGCCAGAACCACAGCGATGCCGATCGTGGACGCCCGTCGCAGGTCGGTGTGGGTCGAGGCATTTCCGCGCCAGGCCTGCCAGGCCCGCCGTCCGAACCACGCCAGGAACGCCACAATCAGGGCGGCGCCGAGGAGGCCTGCTTCGAGCCAGGTCTCCAGGTAATCATTGTGAGCCTGGTTGAAGAATGTGGGATCCAGCTGGTCGAGCGGTTCGACTGAGCGGAATACGACATCGAAGGAACCGAACCCGGACCCGAATGGCAGGTAGGTCTCAGCTGCCTGGGCCACGATGGGCCAGTTCTCGAGCCGTCCCTCCGGACTTCCCAGCCGGTCGAAGCGTTCGATGATGGGGGGCAGGGCGATGGCCGCGACGACGGCGATCGCCGCCGCAGAAACGGCCGCAATAGCGAGAAGATAACCGCGCGGCTTCTGGTTACCTGCTCCGGTCCAACCGGCCAGGAGGCTGCAGATGAGGACCGGTCCGAGCAGCACGATGCCGGTGCGTGATCGGATGATTCCGAGCGCGACAACCAACAGTCCGATCGAGAGCGCGGCCGCCCAGAGGTGGAGCCGGGTGGAATCGCGGCGAACCGCCCGTGCGCCGAGCACAGCCATGAACGGAATAGCGATCAGACAGAGTGTCGCCAGGTGATTGCGGTTGGCGAAGAAGCCGACGACGGCTCCGGCGCTGGTGGTGCGCCAAGGATAGAGTTGTTCACCCCCGCTGGCGACCTGGGCCGCCCCGAGCAGCACGGCGGCGAGCGTGGCGGCGAGCAGGCCGTAGACAAGGCGGAGGCGCCATCGGGGCGCGATCACCAGGACGCCGACGTACATTGCGATGGGCGGAAGGAGGGCGAGAAACGATCGCCAGGTCCTGTCCGGCGTCAGCGACAGTGGGATCCAGCCGGGTGTGAGCCCGGCGATATCCAGCGCGAGGGCGAGTTCCTGCCTGTTCGGAAGAGACATCCAGACGGCGGGCGGCAGGGGAACCAGCTGGACAAGCGGCAGGGCGGCAACCCCGGCAAGGAGCATCAGGCCGCCGCGGTAGGTTGGCCATTCCGGCGATTGCAGCAGGCGGGGCAGGGCCAGAGCAATCAGCGGCAGCGCAGCCAATTCGACCACGGCCAAGCGCAGTTCATGCTGCCGACTTGCGCCGCCGAATAGAACGGCAAAGGCCAGCAGAACCATCGCGCATAGAGCGATGATGTTCTGCTGGCCTTCTAAGCTTGAATTCCCGCGCACGGCGCAATCTGTCATCCGTGCGGGGGAAGAGAGTCTTAGTCGCTCTCGCTGTCGTCGTCGGTCGCAACGACGACCGTGGCCACCACGACGGCGGCGCCGATGAGCAGAACCGGCAGCGGGATGCCAGCGAACTCGCTGGACTCGCCAGCGGTGGCGCCAACGCGGTCGCCCACGCGGGCGGCGACATCAGTCGAGCCGGCGGCGGCAGCCTGACCGGCAACCAGCAGGAGGCCCGCCGTTACAGCAGCAATCGTTTTACGCATCGTATTCCCCTTCTATGATGGACCCCGACTGGCGCCGGATGTTCGGGCTCACTCTATAGGTGCGATCCCGCCCTGGAGCAAGCTGGAAAGCGCACGCCACTCTCGACGCAAAAACGCGTTGAGCGCCACTGGCCGTCGGTCGTCAGCCGCTGATGCGCAGATTGTCGAACCAGATGGTCGCAGCGTCTGAGCTGCCGCCCGCCTCGGCCTCCAGCCGGATCCACTGGGCCGAACAGTCGGTGGCGGGCACGTCCAGCGTCAGGCGCCAGCTGCGCCACTCCGTCTCGGCGACCTGCGCGCCTTCAGTCGGAATGGATCCTATGGAGCGGCCAGTCTCAGCGCAGACAACATTCCACTTCACGGCTCCGCCGGGGGAAGGGGTCTCGTGACGCCACACTCCACTCAGGACATGCGGACCACCGTCAAGAACCACGAGTTGCTCCGCGAGGACGCTGCCCCTCTTGCCGTCGTGCTCGACCCGGAGGGCGCGGCCGTTCTCGCCGAGGTCGTCCTCCATGAGCTGCGCCGATACGCCCGGCGAGACCGCCAGGCGCCACTGGAACGGTAGAAAATCGGGCGCCGCTTCCTCGCTGAAATCGGCGTTCTGGAGGGCCTCGTCCGGCGGCGGACGACGCAGTTCGGCACGAAGGAAGCGAATACCCGGGTAGCGGCCCTCCGACGCCCACATGCGGTAGAGATGGCCGAGTTCAGCGTCGGTGAACGGGCGCTGCGATTTCTGCAGGCCCAGCGCCAGGTTGGCCAACAGCGGGTCGCCGTCGGCGCGCGCGTGCAACGAGTTCAGATACTCGGGGCGCCAGGGCGGGAAGGCGGCGAGCAGGCGCGTCAGATGCGGAAGCGATCGTGGATCCGACAGGGCCGCAGTCGTGAACAGGTTGAACAGCTGAGGGTAGAGATCAGGCCGCCGGCGAGCGAGGGTGTCTGCGTGCGCGAACGCAGAGCCGTAGTCGCCCATCCGCAACCGGTGCTCGGTCAGCCAGGCGTGCGCCGGGCCGTCCCGAAGACTCCAGTTCCCCGCCAGCGTCAAGAGCGAGTCGGCGCGCGCCGGCTCGCCCCCCCGAGCCTCGACAAGCCCCCGGACCCGCAAGGCGCGCGCGCTGAAGGGGGCGCGCCTCAAGGACTCCTCGGACAGGGCGCGAGCATTGTCGTAGCGTTGCGCCGCGAACTCGACTTCCGCCGCCGCTCCGAGCACCTCGGGAGAGCCCGGAGCCAGGCGGACAGCGACAGCGGGACCGGCCCGCTCGACCACGGGGATCTTGACGACCTCCCACGCCAACCAGACCGCAGCCGCCACGCAGGCGTAGCCCAGAAGGGGAACCGCTCCGGGCGCTGCTCCCGTCCGTTCCGCTCCGGATCGTCGACGGCCGATCACCGGCGCTTGGCCCCCTTCTTCGCGTCTCCGCGAGGACCGTAGTCGTAGTCGTACGCGTAGTCGTACCCGCCGTACTGAACCGCCTTGGTGTTGAACTTCGTGAGGACGGCGCCGAGGATGTGTCCGCCGCCAACGCCGAGGCGGCGCAGCGCGCCCCGGGCCTGGGCGCGACGGGTGCCCTTGGATTCGAGGACGAACAGCGTGCCCCTTACGGCCGAAGACAGGAGCGGCGCATCCGCAAACCCGAGCACCGGCGGTCCGTCGATCACGATGTGATCGTAGGTCGCGGACGCTTCGGTCAGCACACGTTTGAACCGGTCCCCGCCCCACAGTTCGGCGGGGTTGGGCGGCAGCGGGCCGCAAGGCAGGAAGGACAGGTTGGGCTCGGACGTCGGCTTGACGAGGGCGGCCATCTCGGCGCCGCCCGACAGCAGGTTGCTCATTCCGGCGTCGTTCTCCACTCCGACGACGCGGTGCATCGACGGGTTCCGCAGGTCACCGTCGATCAGCAGGACGTTGCGGCCCAGGCGGGCGAGATTGGCTGCGGTAGCGAACGCTGTCGTCGACTTTCCTTCGGCCGGTCGCGAACTGGTCACCAGCAGCGTTGTGGGGGCGCCGTCCGGTGTCGAGAACTGGAGGGCCGTCCGAAGGGAGTAGTATGCCTCCGAGAAGTCGGACCTCGCGTCGCTCAGCGCCGCAGTTGGCGTCTGGCCGCGCTCGAGGAGCGGGATGACCCCGAGCGTCGGCAGGTTCAGCTTGGATTCGACGTCGTCCGGGCCGGCGAGGGTTTCGTCGAGAGCCTCAAGGATGAACGCCATGCCGACGCCCAGGCCGAGGCCGAGCAGGGCTGCCAGCGCCATGTTGAGCAGCATACGAGGCTTCGCCGGCCGGGGCGGCACCTGGGCCTCATCTACGATCGAGATGTTGTTGGAGGTGATCCCACCGGTGACGCTGACTTCCTTGTAGCGCTGCAGAAGGCCGTCATAAAGGGTCCGGCTGGTATCGAGTTCACGCTGAAGAATGTTGTACTGGATGCTGCGATCCCTGAGATCGAGGACATCGCCCTTGAGCCCCTCAACCTGCGCTCGCAGAGCGTTTTCTTCATTCGCTGCGACCAGGTACTGTCCGCGGATCGACGAACGGATACCGCTGGCGAGGGTGTTGATCTGGCCGGTCAACTCATCCTGGCGCGCCTTGAGCTGCACCATCTCGGGCCAGGCGGGCTGATAGATTTCGAGCTTCTGCTGATACTCCGCCTCGACCTTCGCGCGTTCTTCGACCAGGCGCTGGATCGCAGGGTTCTGAAGCACCTCGGGCAGGTTCATCAGGGACGCCCCGGATGCCTGCCGCCACTTGGCTTCGGCCGCGATCCGGGCCGCCCGAGCGGTCGCCAGGGCATCATTGAGCGAGACGAGGTTGCTGGAGACGAGGGACTGGGATTCGGCCCCGGTCTCGGCATCAGCCTCGCGCACATTGATGATCTGCTGGTTGCCCGCATAGGCCACGAGCTGTCGCTCGGCGTCTTCGAGCTTCGTTTTTGTCTGGGCGATCAGATCTTCAAGGAAGGTTCGCGCGTATGCCGAAGACTCATAGCGCCGGTTCAGGTTGGCCTGGATGAAGTTCTCCCCGTACGCATTGGCGACGCGCGCCGCCAACTGCGGGTCAGGGCTCTCGAAAGACACCACGACCAGCCTCGACCCGCGTATCGGGGAGATGTCCAGATTGTCCTGGACCGTCGCGAGCACAAGCTCCCGATGTCGAGCCACGCGCTCGGCGGCAGTACCCTCTGCTGCAGGCGGATCAACCTTCATCTGCTCAAGGAAGGCATCCGAGGTCGCGAGCCCGAGGGAGTCCACCACGCGTTCCGCAAGCGAACGACTCCGCAGCAGTCCGTACTGTGTCTGGAAGAACTCTTCGCCCTGCACCAGCGACTCCTGCGGCTGCACGTCGTCGACGTTCAGGACCCGCGCCGCCTCGCGGTCGATCTGCAGGGTAGTCGAAGCCCGGTACACGGGCGTCATCAGCAACGTAACCACAGCGCCGAGGATCAGCGCGGCGAGAAGCGTCCCAAGGATCAGGAAGCGGTGCTTGACCGCCAGCCGCCAGTATTCGGCAAGATCAATGCCGTTGTCCGGCCCGCCCATGAACGCGGACGAGGCCTGCGTCGCCCCCCCCGGACCGAATGGGGCTGGCGGGGGCGCATTCCGCCCCATCCCGCCTTGCCTTGCAGACTCGCCTTCGCCGAACATGTTCATACCCAAAATGTCTTAAACTGAGCTGCGCCGCTCGCCGCGGCGGCTGCGCGTCGAAGGCCAGACTCTGCGCCTGCCGGGACCATGGCGCCGGTGCTGATGATCCGTCGTCACAGATATGCGAAGACGGCGAGCCCCGGAAGCGCCGCCAGGATTTCGCGCAGATTGGAGCTGAGGCGCGACGTGTCCACCACGATGATGTCATCGCCCTGGATGTAAGGGTCCGGCATCTGACCGGCGCGGATCTGCGCCAGATCAAAGACGGCGACCATGCGACGATCATCGACCGTCCGGAAGATCGCGACGCTGCTGAGGTCAGCCACGCGCGTCGGCCCTTCGGCCATGGCGACGGCCTGGAGCAGGGTGGTGCGGCCTTGCATCTTGTAAACGCCGGGCTTGGTGACCGCACCGTCAACCGTCACCTTCTGGTTCGCGGCTTCCGTAACGGTCACGCTCACCTGCGGATTGCGCAGATATTGCGCCCGGAGCAGGCGTTCCATCTCGGCGGACAGTTCTTCGGGCGTCAATCCTTGAGCGCGCACGGTGCCGATCATGGGCATCTGCAGATTGCCTGACGCGTCAACGAAGATCTCCTCGAAGGTCAGGTCCGGGATTTGGAAAACCTTCACGTTCAGTTTGTCGGACGGGCCGATCCGGTATTCCGGCGAGACCGAAGCGCTTGAGCCGGTCTGGAGGGTCGTTCCCTCGACGGCGACCGCCACCTGGGCCGCAGGGGCCTGGCGCGCGCTGCCGGCGCAGCCCGTCACAAGGCCGACGGCTATGGCGATCAGTAGCAAACGCATTCTCGGATACCTGTGGACTAGGGAAGGGCCGTTGATGAAGCCTGAGCGCACCCGACCCAGCTTCCGGTGGTCTACGACACCCGGGGCGGGAAGGTAAAGGCTTCGGCGCGCGGTCGTCGCTCACCCGGAGCCGCGTGAGCAGCGCCAGGCGCGTGATTTCCGCCGCCGAAACGGTGTTTGTCCAGCGAAAGCCTGTGCGGACTAGCGGTTGATACATATCGCCTATAATGGGAGCCGACCCAGCGGTGCGCCGCTGTGGCAGCGCGTGGTTGGAGCCGCGAGAGGGAGCGCCGTGATAAGAGTTCTGAAGTTCGGGGCACACGTCATGGTCGTGTTCGCGGCCTTTCTGCTGGCGTACGAGATGCGACGCGCGCTGGGCCTCGACTGGTGGCTGACGGCTGGAGACGCCCGGCGCGTTGTTGGCTGGGGTCTGCTCTACGCGCTGATCGCCGGGGTGGTCGAACTCGTGTCGCAGACCGAGCGGGGGGCGTGGCGGTTTGCATCTGCGCGCGAGGCTGTTGTCTTGCTCCGGAACACCACTGTCACCGCGCTCATCTTTGTCCTGGTCATCTTCACCGTCGATCGGGGCGTCGACCTCCCGCGATCCGTCCTGCCTCTGGCGTGGATGCTGAGCTTCGCCCTGCTGGTCGGTCTCCGCCTGTCCTGGCGGGTGTTTCACGATCGGACTTTGGCCGCCAACATGTTGCCCTCCTGGTGGCGCGTTTCGACCCCGCGCGGCAAGCCGCTGGTGGTCGTCGGGCCCCTGGCCGCCGCCGAAAGACATGTGCGCAACCTGCGGGCGGACGCCGATGCTGGTTACTGGCCGGAGGTCATCCTCACGCCCAATCACCAGGAACAGGGGCTGAAGCTGCACGACGTGCCGTGCGTGGCGGGGTACCAGAATCTGGAAAAGGTGCTGGCTGTCCGGGGCCGGGAGAAGGAGCGGCCTGCGGTCCTCTTCCTCGCTGATCCCGTGGCCGAGATGGGGTTCGGCGTCAACCGCATCGGGCGGCTCCGGGCGGCGGGTCATGCGCTCCTGCGGCCGAAATCGCTGATTGGCCTCGGCGAGCCGGAAAGCGGCGCCCCGAACCGCCTGCGGGAGATTTCGCTGGAGGAGTTCCTGCCCCGCGAGCCGGTTCGCCTGGATTCCGGACCACTCGTTGCGCTCATCGAGAACAGGCGGGTTCTTGTCACCGGAGCCGGCGGCAGCATCGGCTCGGAACTGGCCCGGCAGCTGACAGCGCTGCGCTGCGCCCATCTCAGCCTGATCGACCACTCCGAATTCCTGCTGTTCGAGATCAATCGTGAACTGGCGGAGACGCACCCGGCCGGCTCCCGCCGGGCGATCCTCGCCAACGTACGCGACGACAAACGGATGAAAGAAATCGTCCAGCAGGAGCGGCCGGACATCGTTTTCCACGCCGCCGCGCTCAAGCACGTGGCGCTCGTGGAGGCGAACCCCGCCGAGGGCGTGTTGACCAATGTGCTGGGCACCTGGAACGTGATGAACGCCGCCCTGCAGGCGGAGGTCTCCCAGTTCGTTCTCATCTCGACGGACAAGGCGGTGGCGCCGAGCAACACCATGGGCGCCACAAAGCGGATCGCCGAGACACTGCTGGACATCGCGCCGGCCGGACGGACGCTCCTTTCGGCGGTCCGGTTCGGGAACGTGCTTGGATCCGCGGGATCGGTGGTCCCGATCTTCCGCGAGCAGATCGCCCGCGGCGGCCCCGTGACCGTGACGCACCCGGACGTGGACCGCTTCTTCATGACGATCCCGGAAGCTGTCCAGCTGGTGCTGCACAGCGCCGCCATCAAGGCAGGGCAGGCGAGTCGGACGCCGAGCAAGTTCCTGCTGGAGATGGGCCAACCTGTGAAGATCGCGGACCTTGCCCGACAGATGATCCAGCTCAGCGGCAAGGCGCCGGACATCGATATCGAGATCGAGTTCACCGGCCTGAAGCCAGGCGAGAAGCTGTCAGAGATCCTGTTCGATGAAGGCGAAGAGGTAACCGAGTGCGTGCCTGGCATCATGGAGCTCCGCACGCGGACCGGCGCAGGTGGTCTCACCGAGGAGGGCGTTACGAGCCTGATTGCACAGGCGCGGGTACAGGACGAAGCTCGCCTGAGAGAAGCGATCGCCGCCGCCGTGGACCTGGTGCGCAATCCGGAGGCGCGGTCCGGCGCGGGGGAGCGCCTGAGCGTCGTCACTGGAGGTCTGACCCATCGCTTCTGATCCGGCGCCGCTGACCGACTCCGCGGCAGCGTCGCAGCCGTTCGGGTCGCATATCTTCATTCGGCCGAGGTCCGACCGCACCCGCTTCCTGGTCGGCCTCACCCTGGTCACGGCCATCGCCTCGAAATTCCTGGGCTTTGTCCGGATGCAGCAGGTCGCTGCATTGCTGGGCGCCAGCGTCCACGCAGACGCCTTGCTGCTGGTGTTTCAGCTGGTCTGGCTGCTCGAAACCGTGCTCGTCTCGGGTGCGGTCATGCCGGCGATTATCTCGCGCATATACCGTGTCGAAACGGAACGCGGCGCCGGGGAGGCGGCCAGGTTCTTTCTCCACTCGGCGCTCTGGTGCTTCGGCGCCACGACCGTCTACGGTCTGGGTCTCTGGCTGTTCGCCGATCCCGTCATCGCGCTTGCGGCGCCGGGCTTCGACGCGGAGGCGCGGGACCTCTGCCGTGACCTGCTGATGTTCAGCATCGTCACTCCTCTTTGCCTCAGCCTTAGTGAATTCTCGGGCATGGTGAACCGTCTGACCCAGAATGGCGTCTGGTATTCGACACCGCAACTGGTGACGAACCTCACCGCGCTCGCCGGCCTTGTTGTCGGATTTCAGATTTCGGGACCCGAGGGAGCCGCCAAAGGCATGATGCTCGGGTTGTCCATCGGCTCCGTCACCATGGCCGTTGTGCAGGGGCTGGTAATGCCGCGAGATGTGGCGATCAAGCTGTGGCGTTATCTCAAGGGGGGCGTGACGCGCTTTGCCCGTATTCCGGAGGCGCGCCCCTACTGGGCGGCGGTTTTCGCTCTGGTTTTCGCGGCGGTCATCAATGAGCTGTATCTTTACGTCGACTTTTACTTCGCTTCGACAGTTCGGGAGGGAGGCATCGGTCTTGTCAGCTACGCCGGCCGGCTGGCCAGCCTGACGAACATGCTGCTCATCTCCTCAGCGTTTGTGATCCTTGAGCCGCGGTGGGCCCAAGGGCTGGCCGAGGACGAGACGAGCGCCTGGCGCAGGCTCATCGGGCCGGACGCCATCGGCCTGCTGAGCCTGCTGGCCACCCCGATCGTCGCGCTGACGGTGTTCGCACCGGAGACTGTGACCCTGATCTACCATATCGGCGCAATGGGTTCGTCCGACGCTGCGACGTTGATCGAGCTGACGCGGATCTACGGGGTCTCTGTGCTCTTCATAAGTGGGGCCCTGATCCTCGCCCGTGCGCTGGTTCTGCAGGGCCAGGCGCGCTGGCTGGTGATTGTCAGTCTTCTGGTCTTGCCCGCCAAGGTCCTTCTCACGGCCGGTCTGTCGACGAGGCTTGGACTCGCTGGCCTAGCCTTTGCGACGCTTGGCGCGCTGACGCTACAGGCCGCAGGATATGCGGTTGTGCTGCTCCGCTCAGGAGTGGGGCTTCGGCTCAGGGGCGCGGTGCACGCCATGGCGCGCCTGGCGATTGTATTTGGCGCGACGTTCGGAGTCGCGTGGACCCTTCAGGGATTGAATGTTCCGGGGCCATTGGGCTTTCTGGCGGCGTTGACGCTGGTCGGCGTGGTCAATGTCGCTGTGGGCTTGGGCATGCGTTTCGCCTATGCCGACGCCGTGATGGCGCTCCTGTCCCCCCGCGGCTGGCGCTCTCGACTGGTCAAACTTCTGGGAAGACGCTGAATGTGCGGAATATCCGGCGTGGTGTGGCGCCCGCACGCGAGGGTGGACTCCAAGACCTCTGAAGCCGTTGTCCAGTCGATGATGACGGCGATGAAACACCGCGGACCGGACGGGGACGGGCTGTACGTCGGCGATCGGGTCGCCTTGGGCCACTTGAGATTGGCCGTGATCGATGTGGAAAGCGGGGCCCAACCCATGGCGGCGCCCGGTGACGGTCCTGTCCTGGTGTTCAACGGCGAACTCTACAACTTCCAGGAACTGAAGCCGGATCTCGCTGCACGCGGGTGGACGTTCCGGACCCGGTCCGACACCGAGGTGATGCTGGCGGGGCATGTGCTGGACGGGGACGATTTCGACCGCCGCCTGAACGGCATGTACGCCTATGCGAGGGCGACGCGGGCCGGAGGCGGTGAAGTGGTGACCCTCGCCGTCGATCCGGTCGGCATCAAACCCCTGTATGTCGCCGAGACCCGAAGCGCCGTTGTGTTCGCGTCGGAGCTGCGCGGGATACTGGCGGCGCTCAGAACATTGGGCGAACCCGCCCAGATCGACCCGCAAGCAGTCGCCCAGTACCTTTCGCTGGGGTGGACGCCAGCGCCCCGGACCCTTCTGAAGGACGTACGCAAGCTGACGCCCGGGGGGCGGCTGCGCATTCACGCGGCGACGGGCCGGATCGAGATTCTCGAGCCGCAGCCCCTGCCACCGCCGGTCGCCGTGTCGTCACTGGACGATCTCGAGCACACACTGCTGGCCGCGGTTCGCCGCCAGATGATCGCCGACGTCCCCCTGGGATTCTTTCTTTCGGGCGGGGTCGACTCCAGCCTGCTCGTCGCCATGGCCGCGGAATTGGGCGTCGAACCGCGGACCTTCACCGTCCGGTTCGCGGGAGGCGGACATGGGGTCGAAGCGGCCAACGAGGCTGATGTCGCCAAGGCTGTGGCGGACCATTTCTCGACCCGGCACTACGAGTGCGAAGTGACGGCTCCGGTCCTCGCCGCACATCTTGATCAGACCTTGGCGGCGATGGACCAGCCGATCGCCGATCCTGCCTGCCTGCCGCTCCTTCTGCTGTCTCGCTTCGCCCGAGAACACGTCACCGTTGCCCTTTCCGGTGATGGCGGCGATGAACTTTTTGCGGGCTATCCGAGGCATCGGCTCGCCGGGCTGAAAGAACGCTGGCGCCAGACGCCGCCGGCGTTGCGAGGGGCTCTGAGAGCGGTTGCCGGCGTCATGCCGCGCGCGCCCTCGTCGGGGTTGGCGGAGATGCTTCGCAAGGGCCGGGTCGCCTTCAACCTGATCGACGACGATGCCTATTACCCGGGGCCATTCTCGGGGGTCCGCTCGCATCTCCTGCAGGTCCAACCGGAGCTTCCGGCTTGGGCGACAAGGGTCGGGCAGGCAGACATGATGGAAGCCGACATGAGCGGGGAGCTGGCCGGGCAGATGCTTCCGAAGACCGACCACATCTCGATGTCGGCGAGTCTCGAGTGCCGCGTGCCGTTGCTCGATCTGGAGGTAGTCGCCGCTGCGCGATCCATGACTCTGGCGCAGAAGCGCCAAGGAGCGCGGGGCAAGCTTCCGCTGCGGGCCTTGCTCGGGCGTCGCTTGCCGGCGAGCATTTCCGAACGGCCCAAGCACGGGTTTCGGGTGCCGCTGACCAGCTGGTTCCGCGAAGATCTTTCCGGAGTCGTTCGCGACCGGCTTCTGACGCCCAGTCACCCGGCCGCTGGTGTCTTGCCGGCTCCGGCGGTCGCGGCCATGGTGGAGGAGCACCTCGCCGGGCGCGCTGAGCACTCCATCCAGATCTGGAGCCTACTCGCGCTTCAGACCTGGATGGACCGCAACGGGTTGGCCTGAACCTCGACTACGGCCGGACAATTTCCGGACGGGCGCCGGCGGCGATGAAGGCGTTCAGAATCCGGTCGGTGACCTTTTCGATCGTCAGCCGCTCAAGCACCTCGCGGCGCGCCCGATCCCCGCGGGTCCTCCGCAGCTCGGCGTCCGACACCAGTCGGTCCAGATCGGCTGTCAGTGCGTCGACATCGCCAATCGGCGAAACCCAGCCGGCCTCGTTATTGGCCGTCAGTTCGCTCAGGCCCGCAATGTCACTGCCGATCCACGGCAGGTTCATGCACATGGCCTCGACGATGGAATTCGGGAAGAACTCGCCAAGGATCGACGGCAGGGCGTAAATGTCCATGACGCTGAGCAGCTCGGGCGTGTCGAATCGACGCCCGACGAACATGACCCGCTCCGTCATGCCCGTCTCGGCGGCGATCGCCTCGACCAGCGGACGTCCGGTGCCATCGCCGACCAGGAGCACACGAAGTCCGGGGTGCTTGTCCTTCAGACGGGCGGCGGCGCGCACCAGCAGATGCTGGCCCTTGCCAGCGCCTTCCTCGCCTTCGAACGCGACCATGGCGCCCACGGAGCCGACGACGATCTCGTCCGTGAGACCCAGCTTCGCGCGCTGCTCGGCGCGCATCTCGGGGCTTGGGACGAACCGTTTGGTGTCCACGCCATTGTAGGTGACCACCACCTTCTCGGCCGGCACGCCAAAGCTGACCAGACGGTCCCGCGTCTTCTCACAAACGCCCAGCAGTATTCCCGGGACGCGCTTCCAGATCTGGTTGCGCCAGCCATGCGACGCCCTTTCTTCCACGCCACGCACGCTCGTGACGCAGGGCAGGCGCCGGCCGGTCGCGAGACCGCCCAACCACCCGCAGATCGTCGCGGCCGCGTTGTGTCCGTGAATGACGTCCGGTCGCTCATCGCGGATTATGCTCGCCAGCGCCTGAACGGCTTTCAGAACGCTGAACGGGTCGTGACGATCGTGGGCCAGTTCCGGCACCAGGTGGACCTTGAAGCCGGCCTCGATGACCAGCGGCAACAGGACCCCGCCGCTTGTGGCGAAGGACACTGTGTGGCCAAGCGACCGCATTTGCTTGGCGACTGTCAGAGCCTGAGTGCCAGGCCCCATGTCGGGCAGGTTGGAACGGATGACGAGTATGTGCATGGCTTTCCTGACAAATCCCCGCTCGGTCGATCAGACCGCGCCACGACATACGTCGTCCAGCAGGCGGACTACGTTGTCGACGGCCGAACCGAGTGGCGGCATGGTGAACTGGTCGGCAGGGACGCCATAGCGCCGGGCCGCAATCATCTCGACGGCATCGTCGAGCGTCTGTGCAATTTGCGCCAGACCATAGTGGGGGTACCCGGCTTCGTCGGGGAAGGCGACGCAGACCACGGGCTTGCCCAGCAACGCGGCCTGAAGGCCCATGGTGCTGACTTCGGTGCAAACGACATCGGCGACGAGGATGGCGTCCATGGCCTCAAGCAGACCGTGATCGAGAAGGCCGTTGCGGGCGCCTTCGGGCATTCCGAACGGAGCGTTGGGATGGGGCCGCAGCAGGTAGGCGAAATCCGGGTCACGGGCGCAGATCCGCTCCATCGCCTCGACCACCTGTTCAGGAAGAGCATAGGGCCGCCCGTCCAGCGCCACGGCGCCAAGTTGGGTGGCCGACCAGAGAATGACGGTGCGCCCTGACAGACCCAGTTTCTCCCGAAGGCTCGCGCGGCGCTCGGCGTCCTGGGGCCCGGGCAGCATGGAGTCGAAAGCCGGATTTCCGGTGACGTGCGTCTGGACGCCGGTCAAGCCATCCCGCTTCAGAGCCTCGGCCACGACGGGACTGATGACTGCGAGATGATCGGCATAGTCGCCCGACAGAATCCACTCGCGTTCATCGATGAGAAAGAGGTCGCCCAGTGCGACCGAGGGCACGCCCTGGCGACGGGCGGCGCGCAGCAGGGCCAGCTCGAATCGCGGACTGGTCGTCGATACCACCAGGTCGGGACGTGTACGCTGGATATAGCGCTCCATCGCGGCGACGGGCTCGAACGCCTTGCGTCCGATGGCCGCGACCAGCGCCACGGCCGCGTCCAGCCCGATCCGTTCGCCGAGATCACGCATTCCGACGGTGAAGTACGCTTCCGTCTCCTCGGGTCGGATCTCGGGGTGCGACTGGCCGAGAAACGGCCGAGCGGCCGAGAGCCATGGCGCGTCGGCCTCCGGATCAGGATCAAGAAGCGCCACAGCCGAATTCGCTTCCAGGCCGGCCCTCTCGAAGTAGGCTCGTCCGGTAGTGAAGCCGATCAGGTCGACCTCGACGCCTCTCGCCCGCAAGGCCCGGGCGACCGGCGCGAGCATGGCGGCGTGACCTCCCCCGTAGGACGCCATAAGCACACGTCGAGGGCTGACGCTCGCCGTCATTGGGCAACCCGGGCGGCACGGACGCGGGCGACCACCTGTTCGACGATGCGAGCGGTGGCGAGCCGGTTCTGTTCGAGGGCTTCGGGCGTCGCGACCAAGAAGTCTCGATAGATGGTCTGGAGGCGCCGAAGATTGGGGGCGAATTCCGCCGCCACCAACTCGTCAAGCGTACTCGCGCCGCCGTGGAAGCTACGCGAGAGAATGGCGGCCGAAGAGCCCAGCCGAACATGCTCGCCGAGCACGTATTCGGGCGGCAGCAGACCCTGCCCGGGCCGCGCGACCCCCCCGATGCCGAACGGAACAGCAGCCTCCCTGAGGGCGGCGCACGGCTCCTCAAGCAAACCTTCCGTCATGGGCTGGAACATGAAGTCCAGCCCGAGGTCGAGGTGCAGGTCATTGAGGCCGATGTGAAGCCCGCTCAGGGGCAGGGTCTCAACCATCCGCGGGATGGCCCTGAGAGCAGACGCGGTCTCGACAAGGGGCAAGGCCTCGGCCCGCCCCGAGAGCATGTCCAGGAACCGCGCCAGGTCGTCGACGCCCTGAAACATCGGCAGCATCACGCTATCCGCGCCGCGGGCGAGCACGTCATCTATCTCATTCCGGCTGCCGGAGTGCAGTGGATTGATCCGCACGAGGAGATGCGCGTCGGGCGCGGCTTCCCGGATACGGCTGACGTCGGCGGGAACCTGCCGACTCTTCCAGCTGTCGACATGACCTTGGCGAACGTCCTTGCCCATGTGTTCAAGGTCGACAAACAGGCGGGACACCCCGTGTGTCGCAGCGTGGCGCGCGATCGCGCCGTCGTTGACGATCATCAGGAACTGCAGCGCCCCCGCTGCGTGGTCGTCGGGCTGCATCACGTCACGCTTGTCACGGGGGGCGTTTCCGCTTGGGCCAGCCAGTGCGGATCGCGATCGATGAACAGGCGGAACCAGATTTCCAACGAAATAAGAGCCCGCAGTTGCCGGGTGTAGTTGCCTGTGCCCGAGATGTGAGACGTCAGCATCTCGCGGATCGTGTTCTCATTGACGAGCCCGCGGGCGCCGAGCCGCCCGTCGAGGAGCATTTCACGGCAGTAGTGGGCCAGCTTCTGACGAAACCACTCCCCCACCGGCACAGTAAACATCTGTTTGGACCGGCGGGTCAGGGCGCGCCCCAGCATGGGTTCGACGGCGTCCTTCAGGATCGCCTTCGTCTCGCCGCCCCGGAGCTTGAAGTGACCCGGAATTGAGAAAGCGAATTCGGCCAGCCTGTAGTCGAGAAACGGCGAGCGAACCTCGAGGGAATTGGCCATGGCCATCCGGTCTGGTTTGACCAGATTGTTCCCGGGGAGGAGAGTCAGCGTTTCCGCGAGCAGCACCCGGTTGATCGGGTCCTGGTCAGGCACGCGGCGGATCTGATCGGACAGGGCGCGGTGCGGATTGGCATCGCTATAGATCTGCCGGAGGTCCCCGCTCAGCAGCTCCCCGGCCTGATCGCCGACGAGCAAGCCTGACCGACGCACGAAATCGTCTTCCCACCCCTTGACCAGGTGATCGGTTCGGCCTCCCGGGAAGACATCGAGGTACTTTTCGTAGCCCGCGAACAGTTCATCGCCGCCGTCTCCCGTCAGGACCATCTTCACGTCCTGGGCGGCCATGCCGGAGACCTGATCAGTCGGGATGAAGGACACGTCGCCGTGCGGCTGGTCGCAATGCCAGATAAACCGGGGCCAGCGGCTGGTGGATTCGTCAGACATCCGCCGGGTCTTGTGGATGGTCCCGAACCGCTCCGCGGCGGAAAGCGCGAACTCGGTCTCGTCGTACCGCGGATCGTCGAAACCCATCGAATAGGTAATAACCGGCTCGCGGGCATGCCGGCTCATGAAGCCGACGACGGTGCTGCTGTCGAGGCCGCCGGACAGGAAGGCGCCGAAGGCCGCATCGGATCGCATCCGGATGCGCGTGGCGTCGTCGAGGAGCGACAGGATGCCCTCGATGGCGTCGGCCTCCGCCATGTCCGCCTGCGGCCGAACCGAGGCGAGATCCCAATAGCGGCTGATCTGCACGCCGCCCACAGCGTCGATTTCGGCCATGCACCCGGGCTCCAGGTGGCGGATCCCCTCGAAGGCTGTCGCGGGCTGGGGGATGTAATTCAGGGCGAAATACTGCGCGAGCGCCGACAGGTCCGGCTTGATCTCGCAACCCGTCGCCAGGATTGCTTTGATTTCCGAGGCGAACCAAAGCGCAGACCCGCCGGTTCCACCGCTCAAGTACAGCGGCTTGACCCCAAGTCGGTCGCGGTAAAGCCTCAGCACCCGACGCGATTTGTCGTACACGGCGATAGCGAACATGCCGTTCAGGCGGGTCACGAACCCGGGACCCCAGGCTTCGTAGGCGCGCAAGATCACCTCGGTGTCGCCTGAAGTGTCAAAGCGAGCGCCCAGACCCTTCAGTTCGTCACGCAGTTCGATGAAATTATATATCTCACCATTCTGTACAACGACGATCTCGCCATCATCCGAGAGGAGCGGCTGATTGCTGGCGTCGCTCAAATCCAGGATTGACAGCCGGCAGTTGCCCAAGGCCGCGTCGTCGTCGACGAAACAACCTCTGGCGTCAGGGCCGCGGTGGCCGATCGAGCGCGCCATGGCGTCGAGGACGGCGGGTGACGCTTCTCCGCGCCCGAAGCTGAATCCTCCGAAGATGCCGCACATCAGGCGCGAAACCCGAAAGCCCGGATCCGGCGGACGCGCGGCGTCTGGCTGCCAGCGTCGTGCAGCATCTTCGACCCCGGAGCGGAGGGGTGTCGTTTCACGATGTGCGGGCGCGGGTTGGCGCAATCAAGAGTTGTCAATCGTCCTCATTCGCCCTTGGCCCCGGGCGTTCCTGTGGTGGGGAACACGCTCCTACAATACTCGGCGAAGTTAGGCTACATGGGCATCGCGCCGGGCGCGGGGCCCGCCAGCGCAATCCTGCATCGCCCCAGAGTCCGATAGATGGTTCGCCTAAACGAGAAACTGATCCGGGCTGCGGATGTGGTGATCGCCTTGTCCGCGCTTCTGGTCCTCTGCCTGCCGATGGTCGCCGTCGCGTTTCTGATCCGGGCCGAGGACCGGGGACCGGCGCTGTTTCTTCAGCGACGCGTCGGGCGCAATCGCGAGATCTTCTCGATCCTGAAGTTCCGCACCATGCGGGTCAATCCGACAGCCGGCTCCGGGGAGGTCGAGGGCGAGGGGCCGGAGGCGATCGCTGCGGCGCGCGCACGTTTCCAGACGACCGTCGTCAACGATCCGCGGATTACCCGCATCGGCGCGCCGCTGCGGCGCATGCATCTGGACGAGCTGCCCCAGCTGCTCAATGTCCTCGCCGGCGACATGTCGCTGGTGGGGGTGCGTCCGGACACGCCGGCGCAGGAGGCTGACTATCCTCCTGCCTACTGGGTCGAGCGGCATGCTCTCAGGCCGGGCATTACCGGCCCCGCCCAGCTGTACAATGCACAGACGCTTGCGGAACGAACGGAACTCGAGCGCAGATGGCTCGCGGCTCCAAGCCTCCGGAGCTACGTCCGGATACTGTCCGCCACGGTCGGCAAGGTCTTGAAGCGTTCGGGCATCTAGGGAGCCAACGGCCTGTCGGCGACGGGGCCATCCGGTTGCCTCCGTTCCGCCGACGCGTCGAGGGGGGGCTGAGGCATCCAGGACGCTCGCTTTGCGGCGAGTGAGATGCTGGTCATATGGCCCATGATTGGCAGGACTATGATCAACATGATGAATCGGTCCGCCCCGAACAGCAGGGCCTCAAAGAAGCCCAGCCAGCCGATGCCCACCACGGCCATGATAACGTAGAACGACACGGCCGCGCTATGGGTCCAGCGCAGCGCGATCCAGATGCATCTGAGTCCGAAGAACAGGAACATCCCGATAAAGAGCCAGCCCAGGTATCCGACCTCGGCGAGCAGCTGAACCCAGGTGTTGTGGAAGTGGGGGTACTCCTGCTCGACCAGGATGGCCTTGGGGACAAGCTCGCTGGTCGAGCCCCATCCCCATCCTGTGTACGGCCGCTGCAGCCACAGTTCCCAGCCGTACAGAGTCAGCTCGATGCGCTCGCGTGCGGAGTAGTTCACCTGGCGCTCGACCTCAAGATTGATGAGATCCAGGCTCTTGTAAATGATCAACCCCGCAACGCCGAGCATCGCGGCCTTGATAGCCCGGCTGTCGAAATAGAAGAAAATCGCAGCGGCCAGCATGACGCCGGCCAGCACGGTGTTGCTCCGGCTCAGAGCCACGACCTGGGCGAAGGCCATGATGCCGCACGGAGCCAGGTAGGCCGGCTTTCGCTCCCACAGCATGAGCGTCAGAGCCGGCAGGAGTCCGAACAGCGAGAGATAGACCGAGCCCTCGTTAGCGCCCCGGCCCGGGAAGATGTGCGGGTGTTCCACAAGGCCGAGTTGGTCCAGGACCAGGCCAAGGATGGCGACGGCCGTGGCGGCCCACACCATCGCCTTGAGATAGGCGCGTATCCGCTCTGCGTTGGCAAGCTCCTGCAGCAGCTGGAGCAGGATGAACACGAACAGCCCAAGGTGAAGCAGCTTGGCGAGGGTACGGGGCGATACCGGGGAGAGGAAGGTGACGAGGATGATCGCGCCGACCGAGAGTCCGATAATCAGTTCCGTGCGCCGGAGATGCACGACGGGGGGGCGATACCCGTTGTTGACGAACAACATGACCGCGAGCGAAACCACGGCGAGGTGGATGTTGCCGGCGCCGAGCGCGAAAATGACCAGAACCAGCCGTGCGAACGCATAGCGCCTCGTCGGCACTGCGCTCGCCAGCAGGGCCATAAACGAGATCGCGAGGGTCAGGGCCGTAATCATGCTGGGAGTCTTCTTCTCGCCGGGCGATGCTGGGCCCCGGGGGGGAGGGCCGATCCGATACTCGATAGCGGCGGACCAGACAAACCCGTCCCGCAGGATCAGGCCAGGATGGCGCGGCCTTGCGAACGCCACCATTCGACAAACCGCGCCGCACCTTCGTCGAAGGAAACCTTGGGCGCGTAGCCGGTGAGGGCGTTCAGCTTGGAGATATCGGCGAACGTCGAGGTCACGTCGCCGGGCTGCATTGGACGCATGACCTTGATCGCTTCCCGGCCAATGACCCGCTCCAGGGAGCCGATCATATCCATCAGGCCGACCGGGCTGCTGTCACCGATGTTGTAGACTTCGTGTGTTCCGGCTGCCACGTCGCTGTCGAGTACGCCCACGACGCCGTCAACGATGTCGTCGATGTAGGTCAGATCGCGAGCCATACGGCCCTCGCCGAATACTTCGATCGGCTCCCCGGCCTCGATCTTCCGGGTGAAGCTGAAGTAGGCCATGTCCGGCCTGCCCCACGGTCCATAGACGGTAAAGAACCGGAGCCCGGCTTGCGTCAGGCCATAGAGGCTGGAGTAGCAATGGCTCATCAGTTCACACGATCGCTTCGTCGCGGCGTAGAGCGAAACTGGCTCGACGGCACGCTCGTCCTCGCGGAATCCCTGGCTGCCGATCATCCGATCGCCGTAGACTGAGCTGGAAGAGGCGTAGACGAGCTTCGAAACGTCTGCGTGTCGGCAGGCCTCCAGGACGGCGAGGTGGCCCGCGAGATTGGATCGCTCGTAGGTGAACGGAGCCTCAATGGAATAGCGAACGCCGGCCTGGGCGGCGAGATGGACCACGCGATCCACCTTGTGGAGACGGACGAGGTCCGCCACGACCCCGGGGTCTGCGATGTCCCCCCGCACCATCGTCAGGTTCGACCATTGGGCAAGGCGGTCCGCGCGCGCGGCTTTCAACCTCGGGTCATAGTACGCATTGAAGTCGTCAAGGCCGATCACCGTCTCGCCGCGCGCAGCGAGACGTTCGGCCACGTGCATACCAACGAAACCGGCTGCGCCGGTCACCAGGACGGTCATACTTAGCTCCGAGGATGTTCCTGCGCCTTTATCGGGTGCCGCGCGACGGGACAATGCTGGGCGTGCAACGTTCGGCGTCGGAATTCGACGATGGTGGTTGATGACGGTTGCGCGTTCGGGGGGCTTGCCTCTACAGACACCCGTCGGTTTCACCGGGCCGAGCCGGTCGAGAGGCCGCCTCGAGAACGGCAAATGCGCAGCGAAGCTCGCGAGTCGGGGGAAGTAAAGTGAAGCTTGCTGGAAAGCGTGTTCTGGTCACCGGAGCCGATGGGTTCATCGGATCCCATCTGACTGAGCATCTGGTCGGATTGGGCGCAGATGTGCGCGCCTTTGTCTACTACAACAGCTTTAACTCCTGGGGGTGGCTCGACCAGGTCGATCCCGCCCTCCGGGATGGACTCGACGTTTTCGCGGGCGACATCCGGGACCCCAATGGCGTGCGAACCGCCATGCAGGGCTGCGACGTCGTCATGCACCTCGCGGCGCTGATCGCCATTCCCTATTCCTACCACTCGCCTGACACCTATGTCGAAACGAACGTCAGGGGGACGCTGAACGTCGTACAGGCGGCTCGGGACCTCGGCGTTGAAAGGGTCGTCCATACGTCGACCAGCGAGGTGTACGGCACGGCCCGCTTCGTCCCGATCACGGAGGAGCACCCCCTGCAGGGGCAGTCTCCGTACTCCGCCAGCAAGATCGGCGCGGACCAGATCGCGCAGAGCTTCCATCTGTCGTTCGACACGCCGGTCGCGACGATCCGGCCGTTCAACACCTATGGTCCGCGGCAGTCGGCGCGTGCGGTGATTCCGACCATCATCACGCAGATCGCCGCCGGGGCGCGGGAGGTGCACCTCGGAGCGACGCACCCGACGCGGGACTTCAACTATGTCGCTGACACTGTCCGGGGCTTCGTCGCGGTCGCCGAAGCAGATCAGGCGGTGGGCGAAGTGATCAACGTCGGCAGCAACTATGAGATTTCGATCGGGGATACCGCAGCGCTGATCGCCGAACGGATGGGGCGTGAGGTGACGATCAGGTCCGAGGACCAGCGCATGCGCCCCAGCGGGAGCGAGGTCGAGCGCCTGTGGGCTGCGAACGCAAAGGCGGAGCGCCTGACGGGATGGACGCCGGCTTACGGCGGGCGCGAAGGCTTTGGTCGTGGTCTTGACGAAACCATCGCCTGGTTCAGCGAGCCATCGAACCTGCGCCAGTACAAGGCTGGCATCTACAATATCTAGAGGCCGTATGGACGATCCAGGAACCCCGCGCCACGACCTGCCGCATCAGATCCTGAGCGCTGTGCGGGACGTTATCGGGGACACAAACACGCAGATTGCGCTCCACGAGCCCGAGTTCGCCGGCAATGAGTGGGCTTACGTTAAGGACTGTCTGGACACGGGCTGGGTTTCTTCGGTTGGCGCCTATGTCGACCGGCTGGAAAGCGATCTCGCGAGCTACACCGGGGTGTCGCATGCCGTGGTGGCGGTGAACGGCACAGCTGCGCTGCACATCTGCCTCTTGCTGGCCGGCGTCCGGCCGGGGGATGAGGTTCTCGCGCCCGCCCTTACGTTTGTGGCCACGGCCAATGCCGTGGCCTATGCTGGCGCGACGCCTCATTTCGTCGACTCCGAGAGCCGGACGCTCGGCGTCGATCCACAGAAGCTGGAAGAACACCTGTCGCGAACCGCCCGCCTTCAGGGGGGAGAGTGCGTCAATGTCTCAACCGGCGCGCCCATCCGCGCTCTGGTCGTGATGCATGCCTTCGGACACCCCTGCGATCTCGACGCCCTCAAGGCCGTCGCGGATCGATGGAACATTGTTCTGGTGGAGGATGCGGCGGAGTCTCTCGGGTCCACCTACCGAGGTGTCCATACCGGCAACGTCGGAAAGGTCAGCGCCCTCAGCTTCAACGGCAACAAGGTGCTGACGACGGGCGGTGGTGGCGCAATTCTGACCAACGACCCCGGCCTGGCGCGACGGGCCAAGCACCTGACGACCACGGCAAGGGTCGCCGACGGGTGGAATTTCGTCCACGACGAGATCGGATACAACTACCGACTTCCCAATCTCAACGCCGCCCTGGGCTGCGCCCAGCTGGAGCGGCTCGCAGACATGGTCGTCCGGAAGCGCAGGCTGGCCGACGCCTACAAGACGGCCTTCGCGACGGTCTCGGGGGCGAGCTTTCTGTCGGAGCCGGAGGGCGCCGCAAGCAACTACTGGCTCAACACCGTGGTGCTGGACCAGGATCACGCCGGACATCATGGGGCCGCCCTGCGTGTCCTGAACGAAGCCGGATACATGTCGCGCCCGGTGTGGCGGCTCATGCACCTGCTGCCGATGTACGCCGGATGCCCGCGCAGCGACCTGACAACCGCCGAGAGCCTTGCCGGGCGAGTGCTGAATATCCCCAGCAGCCCGCGGCTTGCGGAACGTCTGGTCTCATGATCAGCATCCCGGCGTGGGGGCGATCTGGCGGGAAGCCGCGCAAGAGTGTCGGGAGCGCGCACAAGCCCGGTCTGACCGTGGACGGTGTCCTCGCCTTGTATGCGACGCCTGTCCTGAACTGTGACAGCATTCTGGCGCAGGAGACGCTCCGTGAGCCTGCAAAGGAACAGCCGTGAGCCCGTTGTACATATTCGGCGCCGGCGGCCAGGCTTCGGAGGTGGCGGACATCGCCGAGGCGCTGGGATACGCGCCCGTGTTGCTGGTCCGCGACAACGACAGCAGTCCGTCCGCTCGGCCGGTTCTGGCCGAGGCTGAGGCGGTCAGTCGGACGGACGCAGCGTTCGCGATCGGCATCGGGGCGAATGACGTTCGCGCGCGTGTCGCCGGGCGTTACGCCCATCTGCAGTTCCCCAATCTCGTGCATCCGGACTCCACTGTGGGGCCAGCGGTGCGGAGAGAGTTGGCCGGTCGTCGCGGCATCGTCATCCAGACCGGCGTCCGACTGACGACTGGCGTCACGGTCGGTGACTTCTGCAACCTCAACCTGAATGCGACGGTTTCGCATGATTGTCGCCTGGGTGATTTCGTAACCGTGTCACCAGGGGCGAATGTGGGGGGGAATGTTCACATTGGTCCCAGGGCCTGGATTGGAATCGGCGCGTCCATCAGCAATGGTTCGAGGGAGAGCCCGCTTGTGATCGGCGCCGGCGCGGTGATCGGTGCGGGTACAGTTGTCATCAGAGACTGCGAAGAGGGCGGCGTTTATGCAGGCGTGCCGGCGAGACGATTGAGATGAAGACGCTTGTAATCGCGGAAGCTGGTGTCAACCACGATGGCGACCTCGATGTCGCCCGCGCCCTGGTCCGTGCGGCCGCGCGCGCCGGCGCTGATCTGGTTAAATTTCAGACGTTTGCCGCCGACCGGCTGACCACGGCGCTGGCCCCGAAGGCGAAGTACCAGCTCGCCTCAACCGAACCGGACGAAAGTCAGCAGGCCATGATCCGGCGGCTGGAATTGTCCCGTTCCGACCATCTGGCCCTGATCGACGAGTGCCGGCGCGAGAACATTGGCTTCTTCTCGACGGCTTTCGACATTGAAAGCATGGCGATGCTGATGGAGTTGGGCCTGGACCGGATCAAGGTGCCGTCCGGGGAGCTGACCAATCTGCCATACTTGCGATACGTCGCAGCCCAAGGCGTCCCGGTTATCCTGTCGACGGGCATGGCCACCCTCGGGGAGGTCGAGGATGCAGTGACCGTCATGCTTGATGGCGGCGTGGCGCGCGCGGATCTTACAATCTTGCATTGCAACACTGAGTACCCGACTCCGATGGAGGACGTTAACCTCGGAGCGATGGTGAACATGGGGCGGGCGTTCTCGGCGCCCTACGGGTACTCGGACCACACCCTCGGCGTCGAGTTGCCGATCGCGGCGGTGGCGCTTGGCGCGACGGTGATTGAGAAGCACTTCACGCTGGACCGAACGCGGCCGGGCCCGGATCACAAGGCGAGCCTTGAGCCAGACGAGTTGCGGGCCATGGTCGCGGCCATCCGGAACGTGGAACTCGCTACCGCCGGCGACGGCGTGAAGCGGACCAGCCCGAGCGAAGCCGCAAACCGGCGGATTGCCCGAAAGTCGATTGTCGCGCGTGTTCCAATCGCTGCGGGCGAGGTCTTCAGCGAAGACAATCTGACCACCAAGCGGCCAGGAAGCGGGCTCTCTCCGATGCGATGGGACGAGGTTGTCGGACGGCGGGCGTCGCGAAGCTTCTCCGCCGACGAATTGATTGAGCTATGACCCGCCGGATCTGCGTCGTCACCGGCACGCGGGCCGAGTACGGCCTTCTTCGGAGGGTCATCCGGAAGCTCGAGGCGGCGGCTGACATCGACCTGCAGCTGATCGCGACCGGCATGCATCTGTCGCCCGACTTCGGGATGACGGTCCGGGAGATCGAGGCGGACGGGGTCCGCATCAACGACCGGATCGAAATGCTGCTGAGCTCGGATACAGCCGCTGGCGTCGGGAAGAGCATGGGTCTCGGGCTCATCGGGTTCAGCGACGCCTTCGCCCGGTTGAAGCCGGATCTCGTGGTGGTGCTCGGGGACCGGTTCGAGATCTTTGCGGCTGCGGCCGCGGCGCTCGTCGCGCGTCTGCCGATCGCCCACATCCACGGCGGGGAGACGACCGAGGGGGCTTTCGACGAAGCCATAAGGCACTCCGTCACGAAGATGTCCCACCTGCATTTCGTCGCCGCCGAACCGTACCGGGATCGCGTCATCCAGCTTGGGGAGAGCCCGGAACGCGTGTTTCTCGTAGGTGGCCTCGGCGTCGACGCCATAATGGACCTGCAGCCGCTGGATCGTGAGAGTCTTGCGCGAAGGCTGGGCTTTGACTTCAGGGCGCGGAACCTTCTTGTCACCTTCCACCCGGCCACTCTCGACGATGCCGAGGCCGGAGATCAGGTCGCGGCTCTTCTGGAGGCGCTTGACACCCTGGGCGAGAGCACTGGCCTCATCTTCACGCTGCCGAACGCGGATACCGGCGGGCGTACAATCGCGCGTCAGATCGAAGCGTTCGCGAACTCACGGCCGAACGCCGTTGTCCATGCCTCGCTGGGCCAGCTGGGGTATCTTTCGTGCCTCGGCCAGGTCGACGCCGTGGTAGGCAACTCTTCGAGCGGCCTGATCGAAGCGCCGAGTTTCGGGATCGCCACGGTCAATATCGGCGACCGGCAGGCCGGTCGGCTGAAAGCCGCCAGCGTGATCGATTGTGCACCGCAAGCGGACGCGATAAGGGCTGCTCTGACGCGGGCGCTGTCTCCTGAGTTCCGTGAAGAGATCGCCTCGGTAGTAAATCCGTACGGTGAAGGCGGGGCGTCGGAAGCGATCGTTCGCATCCTTCGCGAGCACCCTCTCGAGGGTCTTCTCAAGAAGCAGTTTCACGACCTCGCGCCCACGGGAGAGGGGGCGGGAGGCGAAGGGTAGGTCATGGATTCGAACAAGTGGCGCGGGTCGCTGTTGCCGGTGACGGCGACCTTGCAGCAGGCGATCCAGCAACTGGATAGCTCAGGGTTGCAGATCATCATGGCGGTCGGTGCGGACGACGTCCTCGCCGGCACCGTGACGGACGGCGATATCCGGCGCGGCCTCCTGCGGGGGGTGGCCCTCGACGGTCCGTTGACGCTGGTTATGAACCAGTCGCCGTTCGTCGCCCCGCCGGGGCTGCCGGTCGGCGCGATGCGCGAGATCATGAGAGCCAACAAGGTTCACCAGCTTCCGGTGGTCGACGGGCGCGGCCGGATCGTCGGGCTCCACGTATGGGACGAGCTTGACGTGGTTGCGCGGCGGCCCAACCTGCTCGTCATAATGGCTGGCGGCCGGGGAGTCAGGCTTCTGCCGCACACCGAGAACTGCCCCAAGCCGCTGCTTCCCGTCGGCGGCAAGCCGATGCTTGAGCACATCATTGAGCGGGCGCGCAGCGACGGCTTCGGGCGTTTCGCCATCGCGGTCCACTACCTCGGCCACATGATCGAGGACTATTTCGGAGATGGCTCGCGGTGGGGCGTGAGCATCGACTACATCCGCGAGGAGAGCCCGCTGGGCACCGGGGGAGCCTTGGGGCTGATGGCCCGCCCGGCCGAACCGTTCGTGGTGACCAACGGCGACGTGCTGACCGAGGTCCGGTACGGGGACATCCTGAACTTCCACGAGAAACATGATGCTGCGGCTACGATGGCCGTGCAGGCCTATGAGTGGCAGCATCCGTTCGGCGTTGTGCGCATCAATGGCGTGGACATCGTCGGTTTCGAGGAGAAGCCGGTGATGCGCAGCCATGTCAACGCAGGCATCTATGCGATCGACCCGGCAGCCCTTGACGTGCTGCAGAACGGCCAGGCTTGTGATATGCCGACGCTGTTCGAGCGTGTGCGGGCCGCAGGACGCCGGACGATCGTCTACCCCATGCACGAGCCCTGGCTCGACGTTGGCCGTCCGGCCGATCTCGAGCAGGCGCGTGTCGCACTCACCTCAGCCTAACGGCGCACATAGTCTTGGTAGAGAAAGTTTGTCCATGAAGATCGGTCCGAGTCCGACAGTCGACCTCTCCCGCTTCAACCGGAAGGAAGAAGATCTGGAGGTTTTCTACGGCCTTCCGCGCGAAGTTCGCTTCTGCGTCAAGTGCAACATGTCCAACCAACAACCCATGTCGTCCAATGAGTACGCGCACGATCGCGGCTCGAAGAAGACGACCATGAGCTTCGATGAGCATGGCGTCTGTCACGCTTGTCGGTTCAATGAGTTGAAGGAAGACGGAGAGATCGACTGGGACGAGCGCGAGCGCGAGCTGATCGACCTCTGCAACCGGTATCGCCGGGATGACGGCAGCTACGACTGCATCGTCGGGGGGAGCGGCGGCAAGGACAGTGCAATGCAGTCCCACTTGTTGAAATACAAGTATGGGATGCACCCGTTGACGGTGACGTGGTCGCCCCATCTGTACACGGACATCGGCTGGAAGAATTTTCAGCAGTGGCTCCATGTCGGCGGCTTTGACAACTATCTCTACACCCCGAACGGCAAGATCCACCGGTTGCTGACCCGCAACGCAACGATCAACCTGCTTCATCCTTTCCAGCCCTTCATTCTGGGCCAGAAGACCTTCGTGGCGAAGATGGCCGCGCAGATGAACATTCCGCTGATCTTCTATGGAGAGATGCCGGGCGAGTATGGCGAGAAGATCAGCCACAAGACCTCGAGCTATGCCGCTGCCGGCTCCGAGGTGGAGAGCGAAGGGTTCACGCTCGACTACTACGGCGGACGCGATCTGCGCGACATCCTCCTGGGGGGCAAGGCGATCGGCGAGTACATGGACGAGGGTGTCGCTCTCGCCGACCTGAAGAGCTATCTGCCGCTGGCCCCTGAGGTGCTGGAGCAAAAAGGCATCGATTGGAAGTACCTGGGGTACTACAAGCGCTGGGTGCCGCAGGAGGCGTACTACTACGCCGTCGAGCATACTGGATTTGAAGCCAATCCGGTGCGGACCGAAGGCACCTATTCGAAGTACAACAGCCTCGATGACAAAGTTGACGGCTTCTTCTACTTCACGCGCTGGATCAAGTTCGGCGTTGGCCGGGCCATGATGGACTCCGCCCAGGAGATTCGGAATCACCACATCACGCGCGAGGAGGGCCTTGCGCTGATGGAACGCTACGAAGGCGAGTATCCCGCCCGCTACGAAGCCGAGTTCCTCGATTACATCAGCATGACGCGCGAGGAGTTCCTGGCGACCTGCGACACCTTCCGCTCGCCGCACCTGTGGAAGATCGAAAACGGCGAATGGAAGCTCCGGCACACCCCCTGGGGGCGAACGGACCAGCGCGCATGAAGAATGCGAGGCTGATCGCCCGGCTTGACGTCAAGGGGCCGAACCTGATCAAGGGCATCCACCTTGAGGGCTTGCGGGTCATCGGCGATCCGCAAGCCTACGCCCGTCGCTATTACGAGCAGGGCGCCGACGAGTTGATCTACATCGACATCGTCGCGAGCCTGTATGGCCGCAACAGTCTCGGGGACATCGTCGCCCGGACCGCGCGCGACGTTTTCGTTCCGCTGACCGTCGGCGGCGGGCTCCGCTCGGTTGAGGACGTCCGGGCGATGTTACGCGCCGGCGCCGACAAGGTGGCGATCAATACCGCGGCCATCCGGCGGCCTGAGCTGATCACGGAGATCGCGCAGAGGTTCGGCTCGCAATGCATGGTGCTCGGGATCGAGGCCAAGCGGACCGGGGCCGGCAAGTGGGAAGCCTTCACGGACAACGGTCGCGAGTTCACTGGCGTGGACGTCGTCGAGTGGTGCCGGCGGGGCCATGAACTCGGCGCCGGCGAAATCCTCCTGACGTCGGTCGACCAGGAAGGAACGCGCAAGGGCTTTGACACCGGATTGATCGAAGCAGTGACGCGAGCCGTGCCCATCCCGGTTATCGCCAGCGGCGGAATGGGATCGACGGACCACATGATTTCGGCGTTCGCGCACGGCGCTGATGCGGTGGCGATGGCCGACATTCTCCACTATGGCCGCTCCGACCTGCCCGCCATCCGAGCAGCGGCGGTCGAGGCGGGCCTGCATGTGCGGACAGACGTAGAGATGCTTGCATGACCCGCGTGATCCACGTCGTCGATTACGGGATTGGCAACCTCTACAGCGTTGCGCGCGCCGTCGAAGCCGTCGGCGGCGAGGTCCGCCTCGCAACCAGGCCGGAAGACATCGCCCGCGCGGGGCGGCTGCTGCTGCCGGGCGTGGGGGCGTTCGAACCTTGCATGCGCACCCTGTCCGAGAGCCGGTTGGCCGAGCCGGTGCGTGAGTTCGCCCGAACGGGACAGCCGTTCCTCGGCATCTGTGTCGGCATGCAACTGTTGTTCGACTACAGCCTCGAGTTCGGCCGCCATGAAGGCCTGGGACTGGTCGCGGGCCATGTCGCTCCGATCCCGCCGGGAGACGCGGCCGGCGAACGGAAGGTTCCGCATATCGGCTGGAGCCCCTTGATCCGGGGAGCGGGCCGGGACTGGTCCGGAACCGTCCTGGATGGCGAAGTAGAGGGCAAGAGTTCAGCCTATTTTGTTCATTCTTACAGCTGCGTGCCCGCTGATCCCGCCCATGTGCTCGCCGAGGTGGACCATGGAGGGTATCGCATTTGCGCTGGCGTCCAGGTCGAGAACATCACGGCCTTCCAGTGCCATCCTGAGAAGAGCGGCCCCGTCGGCCTGAGAATTCTCGAACGCTTCCTCGCCTCATGATCAAGCGATCGGGGGCGCGACAGTCTGCCGGGTACAACGGACCAGTGGTCGTACAGGCGCGGTAGGCGCGAGAGATTCGCGCCTCGGCGCTTTGGTTTTGCGAGGCCGGAGACGGAGCTGGCGGGCGTCACGTCGCCAGATCCATACAATGAACCGATACGCGACCGCGGAAACGGGGCGCAGTTCTGAGCGGGATGGAGACGTCGGTGCGATCTTTGGTCGTGGGCTATGGTTCGATCGGCAGCCGCCACGTGCGCCTGCTCGAGGCCATGGGGCACGAGGTGGCGGTGGTTTCCCGCCGGGCGGGGGTTTTCGCCACGACCTTCCCGAACGTCGAGGCGGCCCTGGCCGACGGCCGGACCGACTATGTGGTGGTCGCCAACGAGACCGCCCGTCACCGCGCCACGTTGCAGGATCTGGTCGACGCCGGGTTCGCGGGTCCGGTGCTGGTCGAAAAGCCGCTGTGGGACGTCGACGCCGCGCCGCTCGGACGGCATGAGATGTCGGTCTTCGTGGGCTATGTCCTGCGTTTCCTGCCGGCTATGCTGGCCCTGAAGCGCTGTCTGGAAGGCCGCCGCATCATCTCGGCCGAGGTCAGGGCCTGCAGCTATCTGCCGGACTGGCGGCCCGATCGGGACTACCGGACCACCGCGTCCGCCGTGCGCGCCGCCGGCGGCGGGGCCCTGCGTGATCTCAGTCACGACCTCGACTACCTGCTCTGGCTTGTCGGTCCGTGGAAGCGACTCGCGGCTGTCGGCGGCCGCCGCAGTGAACTGGAGATCGAGACAGATGACCTGTTCATGCTGCTTGGGGAGAGCAAGTCCGGCGCCGCGTTCTCCGTGTCATTGAACTATGTCGATCGCGTTGAGGAGCGTTGGATCGTCGTCAATACCAGCGACGCCACCTACCGGTTGGATCTGGTCGCGGGAACGCTGCACGAATCCGGCGTTCCGGTCGACCAGGAAGCGGCGGCGATGGACTCGCTGTACGTCCGCCAGCACCAGGCGGCGATCGCGGGTCGGGAACCGTGCTGCACCCTTGCAGACGCCGCCGCCGTAGTGGAAATGATCGCGGCCGCCGAGGCGGCCGCGGCCCTGGGACAATGGGTCGGACAATGAAGAGACTGTGCACGATCTGCGCCCGGGGCGGGTCCAAAGGCGTGCCCAACAAGCACACCCGAACGGTCCTGGGGCGGCCCCTGATTGCGCATACCGTCGGGCACGCGGTCGAAAGCGGGCTTTTCGACGCTGTTGCCGTAAGCAGTGACTCCGAGGCGATACTTGACGTGGCGAGGACCAGCGGGGCCACTGTCCTCGTGCGCCGTCCGGACGAATTGGCGACAGATTTCGCCGATAAGAGCCCCGCCATAGTCCATTGTGCCGGGGAGGCCGAACGGCAAACGGGCCAACGCTTTGACGTCTTCGTCGACCTCGATGCGACCGCGCCGCTGCGCCGGCCCGCCCACATCATCGGAGCCGTCAGCCTGCTGGAGGAAACGGGGGCCAGCAACGTCTATACCGTCACCCCATCCCGCCGCTCGCCGTACTACAACATGGTCGAGCTCGGCGCGGAGGGCGCCCCTCGCCTTGTGAAGGCTTTCGACCCGCCTGTCGTCCGGCGGCAGGATGCGCCCCCGACCTTTGATATGAACGCTTCGATCTATGTCTGGACCCGGGACGCAGTGTTCGAGGCCGGCGCCCCAGTCCACATGGACCGGACGCGAGCCTTTGTGATGCCGGAATGGTCGGCTTTCGATGTCGACAGCGAGCTGGACTTCGAGATCGTCTCGCTGTTGCTGGCGAGAATGCCCTGAAGGATTATACCCGTGAGCTTCGACTACAGTTCTGCATTTGACCTGACCGGCCGTACCGCGGTCATAACGGGCGCCGCCGGTATTCTGGGACAGACCTTCACCAAAGCTCTGCTGGCTCACGGGGCGTCTGTCGTCGCGGTCGACCGCGACTTCGCCGGGCTTGAGGCGCTGGCGGCGTCCCTGCCGGAAGCTGCCGACCGCCTCATGCTTTCGGCATGTGACGTCACCGACGGGTCACAGGTCTGCGCCATGGTCGACCGAACCGTGGCGCGGTTCGAGGGGATCGACATCCTGCTGAACAATCATGCAACGCCGCCGGACGACCCCGCCGAGTTCTTCGCTCCGTTCGAGGACTACAGCCTCGAGGAATGGCGGCGCGTGATGTCCGTCAACCTGGACGGGATGTTCATCGTCGCACAGGCCGTAGGCCGGCAGATGGTCGCGCAGGCGCGCGGCGGGTCGATGGTCTTCACGACGTCGATCTACGGCATGATGGCCTCCGACAGTCGTATCTACGAAGGATCGGAGTATCGGGGATACGCGATCAACAATCCGCCGGTTTATTCGGCAAGCAAGGCGGGCGTCGTCGGGCTGATGCGCTGGCTGTCCACCTATTGGGCGGAGAAAGGAATTCGTGTGAATGCCGTGGCTCCCGGTGGAGTTTTCAGCGGCGAGAACGACGTCTTCCAGAAGCGCTACTCCGCTCGGGTTCCTCTCGGACGGATGGCGCATGAACACGAGATCGCGGGCGGCATGCTCTATCTCGCGTCCGACGCATCAAGCTATGTGACCGGGCAGGTTCTCATGATTGACGGCGGCCTGAGCGCCTGGTGACGGTCCACCGCATCCTGTTGTCGGCCCGGGAGCCCGGCGCTGCGCAAATGATCGGCCCCTTGTACAGGGCGCTCAGCGCAGACGGCAGGTTCGCCGTCGAACTCGTTGCGCAAGGCGCTGCGCTGGAAGCTCTGACAGCCATGGGCTTGCAGCCTACTCCTGTGGGCGTGATCGCCCTCGAACATCCGGAGGACGAGGAGCGCGAAGCGCTGTTCCGAGCGGCCGGCACGATTGTGGATGCGTTTGCGCCGGATGTGGTGATTACCGGCCTTTCGGGACCAGGCGTTGGCATCGACGAGGCATTGGTGCACCTGTGTGGGGATCGCGCTGTTTTTTCCGTCCAGGACTATGAAGGCTGGGTGGTCCGCGGTTTCGGTCGGCCGGCGCCCGTGTACTTCGTAGCGGACGAGCACGCCGCTCGTCTGACCCGTCGCGTTGAAGGGGTGGAGCCGGTTGTGGTCGGCGACCTGAAATACGCGGGCTTCGCCGATCTCGACATTCCCGCACTCCGGGCGGAAGGACGGGCGCTGGCCCCCTCGGGCCGGCCGCTGGTGACCTTCTACGGCCAGCCGGCGTGGGGCTACGCCGGCTATCGCGAGACGCTCGAGATCCTGTCTCGGGCCGCGGGCCAGTTGCCGGACCTGTGCTTCCTGTACCGTCCGCATCCCAAGGAAACCGAGACAGAGCGCGAAATGCTGAGCGCCATGTTCGAGGCTGAAGGGGTGACGCTGACGCGATGCCCGGCCGGGACCGTCGAAGGCTCAATAGCGCTAACGGACACGGTGGTGTCGGTGTTCTCCACGGTCGGCGCGGACCATGTCAACCTGCAGCGCGCTGCGCCCTCACCGATTGGCACCGCAGTCTACCTCCTCTTCGAGCCCGCTATCCGCGCCCTGCTGGAGGCAGACAGCGGTGCACCGCGTCCGAATGTCGTCGAGCGCGGCCTCGCCCATTGCGTCGAGCGGCCGGACACTCTCGTCGAGGTTCTGCGGGCGTGTGCGAGGCCCGAAGCGGCGCGCGCCAGTTGGCGCCATATCAACGAAGCCGTTTGCCCAGCCGAACGACCTGGCCGGCAGATCATCGACAGCATCATCGCGCGTTTGGGGGCGAACGGCCCGGATTGACCGTGACCTGGACGACATTGTCCCGGCTCTACTTGGCCACCCAGCCCGTCCTGCCGGTTCCGGCCTCCTTGACATAGAAGCTGCTTCCCGGGCCTCCGTCAGTCCGGCGATAGGTGGACCCGACGCCTCCGGAGACAAGGCCTTCCGGCGAACCGGCGCCGACGGCGTCGACGACCGTCGTGGTCCGGTGGATGACGCCGAAGATGTGACCGCCGTCCCAAGGTCTCGCCTCGTCGCCGAGCGCAGTCGTGCCTGGAGTCAGGGGGCGCACGGATGGACCGCCGCCGATATTCACGACGCCGTAGGTCCCCGACTTTCGACCATAGCCCAGAATCTCGATTTCGTCGGCGGAGTTCACCCGCAGCCCGATGACGGAGCTGTCCGCAGCGGCGTTCTCGCTCTCCAGCGCGGCTCCGTGTTTGAGCAAGGCCATGCCCGCGAATGCGCCTGAGTAGCCGACATTCGGGGGCGTCCAGTCATAGCCGGAGCCGGCGGCCGTGAAGATGGTGTTGCCTTCGTTTCTGACCGGCCTGGACACACTGGTCTCGGAGATCACGGTGCCGAGGTCCGGCGCGATCACGACAGGGCTGGCGGCGTTGGTCAGACGACGGACGCCTACCGGCGATGTCGCGGTGTAGGCTCCGATGATCGTCGGGCGTTTCGATCCTTCGAGGACGTCTATATCGACAGCGTTCTCCTCAAACCCGATCGCGTAGTAGAACGCCCGGTCCGAGCCTTCCCTGATGCCGGTCCTGCAGCCCTCGATGCGGACGCCGACCACGCGAACCCGGTCGACATGCCCCCCGGGCGGGGCAGCGTCGATGCCTGTGGCGCAGCCGATGCATTCTCCGCCCCAGACATTGTTTGCGTTGCCGCCAGTATCGAACCAGAGACCCCGTTCCAGGAAGTTCAGTGAACAGTCCCGCACGGAGTTGGCATAGGCTCCGTAGTTGAGAGGCGCTGCGAATCTGATGCCGTACCCCGCCGCCGATGCGGCGTTGGAAGCACCGACGATCCAGACGCTGGAGACGTCGAAGTTGGTGCAGGACGACAGATCGACGGCGCCGCAGTTGCGGCCGCGCAGATCGAACCCGATGTCGCGCAAGAAGCCGAACGCCGAGGAACCCGGCCGCCCACGCGACCGCGGGTTCGTGTGACAGAAGATGGCTTCGCCATCCCGCAGACCGCGCGCGGGCTTGATGATCGAGGCGAACCGGCCTGCTCCGTAGAAGGCCGTGCCCGCGTAGCCGAGGCGGTCGATCTGGCTGCAGTGGTAGACCCCCGCCGGAACATAGGTGGCCACGCCTGGCCTGAAGGTCGTGGCGTCAATGAACGCGGACGCACTGTCGACGCTGCTGTCGTCCCGGTTGTTGGCCCCGAACTGCAGGACGTTCGGCCGTTCCTCGACGAGTTCCCACCATTGCCCGTCCGCCGATCTGAGCTTGCCCGCGTGCGCGGGTTCCGCGTCCACGCGCTTCAGATCCTGCTTCCCGCCGTCGAACGGCTCGAAATAGCCGGCAAGATGGATGGCGGTGATTTCCGCGGGGACCACGGCGGCTGTCGCCGCGCTGCGGCTGGCGAAGAAGCCCAGGGCGTTGCGGGCGCGTTCGAGGTTTGAAAGGTCCGCCAGATTTGCGGCGCGTTCGGCCTTCGCCGAGAGGTCAGGCCCTTCGGAAGCCGAGCCCCCGGCCTGTGCAGCGCCGGCGGAGGCGCCGTCCGGCCGGGAGGAGTCCGCCAGGCCAGGCCGTGCCGCCGCCTCCGCGCCCTGGCCCGTCAGCGGCGTTAGCAGGCCAGCCGCGAGCATGGCGCGTCTGTCCACAGCCGGTGCTGGTCGATCGTTCATGGCGCCTGCCGGACTGCTCCCCTGGTCGTTCGCGCGCAAGAGGCTGCTGGAGCAATGTGTCCGTACTGGGCCAGTCGCCGCCCGCTAGGCCCGGGGCCGCCCGATCGAGCTGTAGCGGAAGCCGCGGGCGCGCATGTCCTCGGGGCGGTAGATGTTGCGCAGGTCGACCATGACGGGCTGGCGCAGC
>Ga0233425_10001262_pt1 | contig 58259 bp, 54 predicted proteins | sample Watercolumn_Towu_2_FD_181712 | JGI IMG/M metagenome (GOLD analysis project Ga0233425, IMG submission 181712) | Freshwater microbial communities from Lake Towuti, South Sulawesi, Indonesia - Watercolumn_Towuti2014_140_MG | ecosystem: Environmental > Aquatic > Freshwater > Lake | place...
GCCACTGCTCGGTCCACGGTGTTAGCGTTGCCATGGGTGTAAGCCTCCTTCAGTGGAGAATGGGTTCGCCTCATCAGCGCCCAGCTTACACCCGTCTTGTTTTTACACAGAGAAGATTACATCACCAACTATGTTGCGTTGGTTGACTTAGGTGGGTAGAGGTGATAGTTTTCGCACGCTGCAAGCGATCATCAGGCTGCCGGTTTTTGGGGAAGAACGCCCATGCATTTGACACCGCGAGAACAGGAAAAACTGCTGATCTATGTGGCGGCGCAACTGGCCAAAGAGCGCAAAGCCCGTGGGTTGAAGCTCAACCATCCGGAGGCGGTGGCCTATATTACGGCGGCCTTGCTGGAGGAAATCAGGGATGGGCGGACCGTGTCCGACCTGATGAGCTACGGGGCCACGCTCCTGGCCAGGGCCGATGTCATGCCGGGCGTGCCGGAGATGATCCACGATATTCAGGTCGAAGGAACATTTCCAGATGGAACAAAACTCGTCACGGTTCATCAACCGATTAGATGATAAATAGAAAGTAATGGTTGAGCTAGTTATGCCCTTGCAAGGCGAGGTCTGGCGATGAAGAAACCCGCAAAGAACGTGAAAGCCAAAGCGAAGCCGTCGGTCAAGGTTCAGGCCAGGGCTTCCCGGCCGGCTTCGTCTCGCAAAGGACTGCAACCGGCTGATGTGATCCCCGGGGAGATCATCCTGGGGAAGGGCGACATCGTCGCTCTCCAAGGGCGCCGCACGGTGGAGCTCACGGTGGCTAATGTAGGGGATCGTCCGATTCAGGTCGGGTCGCACTGTCACTTTTTCGAGACCAACCGATCGCTCAAGTTCGATCGAGAGAAGGCCTATGGCTTCCGGCTCCTGGTTCCGGCCGGAACAGCGGTGAGGTTCGAGCCGGGAGAGGAAAAACGAGTGACGCTCGTGGCTCTCGGCGGCAACCGGGTGGCCTATGGCATCAACGGGCTGACCCATGGCCGCCTGGATGATCCGCAGGTGAAGGCCCAGGCCATGGTCCGCGCGGCTGAACGGGGCTTTCTCGTGAAGGGGGCGCGTCCATGAAGATTCCTCGCCGCCAATATGCAGACCTCTACGGGCCGACCGCCGGGGATCGGATTCGCCTGGCCGACACGGAACTGATCGTCGAAATCGAGAAGGACCTGACGACGCCGGGCGAAGAGGCCAAGTTCGGGGGAGGCAAGGTCATTCGGGACGGGATGGGGCAGTCGCCTTCGGCCACTCGTGCGGGCGGCGAGCTGGACCTCGTGATCACGAACGCGGTGATCCTGGACCATTGGGGCATTGTCAAGGCGGACATCGGCATCAGGCACGGGCGCATCGCCGCCATCGGCAAGGCGGGCAATCCGGACCTGATGGACGGGGTGACGCCGGGCATGGAAGTCGGCGCCGCGACGGAAGTGCTCTCGGCAGAAGGCAAGATCGTGACAGCCGGCGGCATGGATACCCACATCCATTTCATCTGCCCGCAGATCATCACGGAGGGGTTGGCCAACGGCCTTACATCGCTGATCGGCGGCGGGACCGGGCCGGCCACGGGAACAAACGCGACGACCTGCACGCCAGGCGCCTGGAACATTCACCGGATGCTGGAGGCGGCCGACGGATTCCCCATCAACCTGGGATTTCTGGGCAAGGGGAACTCCTCGCTGCCCGAAGGTCTCAACGAACAGATCGAGGCCGGAGCGATCGGACTCAAGCTCCACGAGGATTGGGGCACGACGCCGGCCGCGATTTCCACCTGCCTGGATGTGGCCGAGCAATATGACGTGCAAGTGGCGATTCACACCGACACGCTGAACGAAGCCGGGTTCGTCGAGGATACGATCAAGGCCTTCGCCGGACGGACAATCCACTCATTCCATACGGAAGGGGCGGGAGGTGGCCATGCGCCGGATATCATCAAGGTCTGCGGCGAGCCGAACGTGCTGCCCTCGTCCACAAACCCCACCATGCCCTTTACCGTCAACACGATGGACGAGCACCTGGACATGCTCATGGTCTGCCACCACCTCCATCCCCGGGTGCCGGAAGACATGGCCTTTGCCGAGTCCCGCATCCGGCGCGAGACGATCGCGGCCGAGGACATCCTGCACGACATGGGCGCGATCAGCATCATGTCGTCGGATTCGCAGGCGATGGGGCGGGTCGGAGAGGTGATCATCCGCACCTGGCAGACGGCGCACAAGATGAAGCTGCAGCGCGGCCACCTCAAGGGACCCGGCGAAGGGGCCGGCGTCACGCACGATAATTTTCGCGCCAGGCGCTACGTGGCCAAGTACACGATCAATCCCGCGATCACCCATGGCGTCGCCCACGAAGTCGGTTCCATCGAAGTGGGCAAGCTGGCGGATCTGGTCCTCTGGAAGCCGGCCTTCTTCGGGGTCAAGCCGGAGATCGTGGTGAAGGGCGGATTCCCCATGTCCGCGGCGATGGGCGACCCCAATGCCTCGATCCCGACGCCGCAGCCGGTGCTTACCAGACCGATGTTCGGCAGTTTCGGACGGGCCCTGTACAGTACGAGCCTCACGTTCCTCTCCCAGGCGGCGCTGGACCGGGAAGTGCCCAGGACTTTGGGGCTGCAGAAACGGCTGGCCGTCGTCAAAAAGTGCCGCGGGATCGGCAAACGCGATCTCAAGCTGAACGATGCCCTGCCCAGGATCGAAGTGGACCCGGAGACCTACGTGGTCCGCGCCGATGGACAGAAGCTCTCCTGCGAACCATTAGACCTCTTGCCGATGGCGCAGCGCTACTTTCTTTTCTGATTTCTATGCGCAGCCTGACGTTTCTTCACGGCATCCGTTTCGTGGACAGTTTTTTCCCTGCCGGGGGGTTTGCCTATTCGTCCGGCCTGGAGGCGGCGGTGCAAGGCGGGACGGTGAAGGATTCGCAGGGGTTCGCTCTGTACGTCGAAGATTTCTTCCAGTCCGGGATGGGGCGGCGCGAAGCCGTGGCGGTGGCGCGAGCCCATCAGGCTCTGGCCATCAGCCATCGGCCATCAGCTCTTGAAGCCGATTTGGAATTGGACGCGATGATGACCGGCCGGGAAAGCCGGCTTGCCAGCAAGCAGATGGGGCGTCAGGTGCTCAAGGGGGTGCTGGTGGAAGAAGGTGCGTCTTCGGTTACTCGGGAGTATCTCCGGGAAGTTGAGACCGGGCATGCGCCAGGGCACCTTGCGGTCGCGCTTGGGTTGGTGTTGGGCGAAGCAGGTTGGACGAGGGAACAAACAGTGACGGCGTTCCTGTACCAGCAGGCAGTCGGGTTTGTCTCCGCGTCGCTCAAGCTGCTTCCGATCGGCCAACGTGAAGGACAACGGTTGTTGGCCTCCTGGGCGCCGATGATCAGCCGGCTCAGCTGCAACGCAACGGCGGACGCGGCGATGACCGCCTGGACCCCGGTACAGGACATCTATGCCATGCGCCACAGCCGCCTAGCTTCACGCCTCTTCCGGTCTTAGCTTGCCGCTGAAGGCTGATGGCTAATCGCTGAGGGCTTTTCTTATGGGCGGACATCACCACGATCACGGCCACCATCATGAGGGCAACGGCAAGCCCACGCTGGCCCGCGCCAACAAAATCCCCACGTTCGGCATCGGCGGCCCGGTCGGATCGGGGAAGACCGCCCTGGTGGAGGCGCTCTGCCGCAAGCTGCGCGATCGTTACAGCATCGGCGTGGTCACGAACGATATTTTCACCAAGGAAGACGCGGAATTTCTCACGCGGCGCGGCGTCCTTCCGCCGGAACGGATCCTGGGCGTGGAAACGGGCGGTTGCCCTCATACGGCGATCCGCGAGGATGCTTCGCACAACCAGGAAGCGTTGGACGATCTGGTGACGCGTTTCCCGGATGTCCAAGTGCTGTTCATCGAAAGCGGGGGGGACAACCTGGCCGCGACCTTCAGCCCGGAGCTCGTGGACTATACGATCTACGTGATCGACGTGGCGGCGGGCGACAAGATTCCTCGCAAGGGCGGGCCTGGAATCACGAGATCCGACCTGCTCGTCATCAACAAGATCGACTTGGCCCCGCACGTGCGGGCCGACCTCTCCGTCATGGATCGCGACAGCAAAAAGATGCGCGAGTCGTTGCCCTTCATCTTTACGAATCTTCTCACCGGTCAGGGCCTGGATCAGGTGTTGGAATGGGTCCAGGCGCGTCTTTCTTCGAAGCGTTGACTGGGCCCATCTATGGGACATGCGATCGTCCAGGCCGGCTCGATGCAAGCGGTCGGCAGGGTCGGCGAATTGGTCCTCCGTTATGAGCGCCGCGACCGGGCCACAGTCCTGACCCATTCCCGTTGCACGACCCCCTGGCACCAGTCTCCGCCCATCCATCTGGACGATTCAGGTTCCGTCTACCAGCCGTTGCTGAACCCGTCCGGCGGGCTGGTCGGCGGAGACCGGCTCTCCATCGATGCGCAATTGGGGTCTGACACCCACGTGATCGTCTCGACTCCCTCCGCGAACCGTGTCTACCGATCCTTGGCGGAAACCTCCGTGCAGCTTGTGCATTTGACCGTCGGAGAGGGGGCGATCCTCGAATGGGTCCCGGACCTGACCATTCCCTTCGCCGGCGCCAGGTATCGGCAGGCGATCCATGTCCGGCTTGCGCCCGGCGCGACGCTCCTACTCTGGGACGCCCTGGCCTGCGGGCGCATCGCCAGGGGGGAGCGCTGGGCTTTTGCCAGGCTGGAGAACGAGATCCGCATCACCATGGCCGATGGTCGCTCGCTGGTCGAGCGATACGATCTCAATGGTTCCAGGGGGCCGCATCGAACGGGACCCGCTCTGAGCTGGGACTATGTCGCGTCGCTCTATCTGGTCGGCGATTCGGTCGACGCCGAGAGCCGGAAGAAATTGGAGGAGGAGCTGGCGTTGATCCTGGATGAGCAGCCGGACGAGGTCCTGGGCGGGGTCTCCGAGCCGGCCGTGTCTGGCCTGGCCGTCAAGCTGCTGGCCCGTTCGGCTCCGGCCCTGACCGGCGCCCTTGCCGCCCTCTGGGCCTCCGCCAGGCTGTGTCTGTGGAATAGTCCGCCGGCTGAATTGCGACGATACTGAAGCAGCCGTCCGTTCCAGCCCTACCAGATGTCCAGGCCCATCAGGACGATGCCGACGACCAGCCAGCCCAGCAGCCCCACCAAGATGATCCGTTCCACGCTCATGCTGATTCCCACGCCGGAAGGTTGCCCCCTGTCGAAGGGCAAACGGGATGCCATCTTTGAAGGCCGCGGCGTGCAAGGCAACCATTGAAATATGAACGACTTATGCGCATGGCCGCTGAGGGGCCGATCGGCGGCGGACGCAAAGTTTGTCCTCTGCCCGCCTCAATTGGCGCGCGGTCTCCATGCGGACTGTGGGGCGAAGGCTAGGAGAGGGACGAAACCTCGTGGCCGAAGAGGGTGGTCACGGAGGCATCGGTGATGTGGATCGGCACGAGGTCGCCGAGGCGGGCGTTGGCTCCCTGCTTTTTCCACACGACCGTCACGTTGGAGTCCGTATGGCCCATCCACTGGGTGGAAGCTTTCTTCGCGTCGCCTTCGACGAGAACCTCGACGGTTGAGCCGATCAGGTCTTGGTTCTTCCGAAGCGCAATGAGCTTTTGCCTTTCCACAAGCCGGGTGGCGCGGTCGGATTTGATCGCATCCGGGACGTCGTCCGGGTATTTTCGTCCCGCGATCGTGTTCTTGCGTTCGGAATAGACGAAGACAAAGACCTGGTGATAGCCGACCTCCTGCACCGTCCGATACGTGTCGAGGAACTCCTCCTCGGTCTCCGTCGGAAACCCGCAGATGATGTCCGTGGTCAATGCGATATTTTGGTTCCGGCGCCGGATCTCCTCCACCAGGGTCAGGTAGTCCTTGCGGCCGTAGGTCCGGCCCATCAGGTCCAAGATACGGTCGTTGCCCGATTGCAGCGGCAGGTGGATGTGTTTGCAGATTTTCGGATGGCCGGCGACCGCGTCCAGCAGGGCCGGGGGAAAGTCCTTCGGGTGGGGAGAGGTGAAGCGGACCCTGGCGATCCCCGGCACCTCCGCGACGGCCGTGAGCAGACGCGCGAAGTCCCATCCGTCATGCCGGTAGGAGTTGACGTTCTGTCCCAGGAGCGTGACTTGCTTGTGGCCGTGGGCGGCCAAATGCTCGGCCTCGCGGATGATCCCTTGCGGGTCCCGTGAACGTTCCCGTCCCCTGGTATAGGGCACCACGCAGAAGGTGCAGAAGTTGTCGCAGCCCCGCATGACGGCGATCCAGGCGTTGAGGCCCTCGGCCCGTTGCGGCAGGATGTCTTCGTAGGTCTCATACTCGGAGAGGTCGACGGCGAGACCCTTCGCGGTGAGGCCCTGCTCCTGCGCCTCGATGGCCCGAGTGAGCAGGTCCGGCAGTTTGCGATAGGCGTCCGGCCCCGCCAGCACGTCCACGATGGAGGCCTGCTCCATCAATTCCTGTTTCAGGTTTTGGGCCATGCAGCCCAGCACGCCGACGACGAGGTTCCGCTGCTTCTTGATGGTCTTGAGCGTCGCCAGATGTCCGTAGACCTTGTTGTGCGCGTTCTCGCGGATGGCGCAGGTATTCATGAGGACCACGTCGGCCCGTTCCCGATCCTCGGTGAAGGCAAAGCCCCTGGCCTTGAGCAGGGAGCGGACCAGTTCCGTGTCGTACTCGTTCATCTGGCAGCCGAAGGTCTCGATATGGACCTGATAGGTCGCCGTCCCGCGCGCGATCATGCCGACCCTCCGGTCCCGCTCAGGTGTCCTACGGCCAGCCCGTCCATCGCGCCGGTGATGACGACCGGCACGATCTGTTTTCTCAGCTCCCGGTCGCTCCGCACGCCGACGCGCAGATAGTTGCCGGTCCAGCCGGTCCAGAGCCCGGACGGTTCCCTGGCCTCGAAGAGAACGGGCAAGGTCCGGCCCGTGAACCGCTGGTAAAACGCGAGCCGCTTGGCGCGCGAGAGCGAGGCCAGGGCCTTGGTGCGGGCGCTCATGGTTGTCGGCGCGACGGAATCCCGCACCCTGGCTGCGGCGGTCCCCGGCCGGGCGGAAAAATTGAAGATGTGGAAATAGGCCAGCGGCAAGTCGGCGACCAGCCGGTAGGTGTTGGCAAAGGCCCGGTCTCCTTCGCCGGGAAAGCCGACCATGAGATCGGTGCCGAGGCACAGGTCCGGGATCAGGCCGGCGGCCTTCTTCAGGAAGGAGGCATAGTTGCCGGTGCGGTACCGCCGGTTCATGGCCTGCAGGATGCTGTCGTCGCCGCTCTGCAGCGGGATGTGCAAGTAGTGGCAGAGTTTCGCGGAGGCGGCCATGTGATCCAGCAAGGCATCGGGGATTGTGGTCGGCTCGATGGAGGAAATTCTGATCCGCGCCACGCCATCGACTCGCTCCAGTTCCTTGATCAGATCCAACAGGGACTGTCCGTCGTGCCGGTACCGTCCGATGTTGACGCCGGTCAGAATCAGCTCCCGGTGCCCCCGCGCGACCAGCGCTTCCGCTTCGCGCACGACGTCGGGCAGCTGCCGGCTCCGTTCATGGCCCCGGGCGAAAGGAATGTTGCAGAATGAGCACATGAAGTCGCAGCCGTCCTGGATTTTCAGGTTGGCCCTCGTGGAGTCGCAGGCGCCGGTTCCATCCAGGACGAAATCGGCTCGCTCGATGGTTTTCGTGTGCAGCACCCGGGGCGCCGGCTGCTTCGTGAGGCCCGACGGCGCCGGCAGGTAATCGGGCAGTTCCATCTTGTACCGGCCGCCGACGATCAGGTCGATACCGGGGAGGCGCCGGAGTCCCTCGACGCCGGTTTGCGCATAGCATCCGGTCACGGCCACGAAGGCGTGGGGAGAGTGGCGCAACGCCCGGCGGATCTGGTAGCGGCAGTCCTTTTCCGCGTCTTCGGTGACGGAGCAACTGTTCAGCACGAACAGGTCGGTCGGCTCGCCGCTCTCCACGAGCTGGTAACCGTCCCGCTTGAGCCGGTCCGCCAGCAGGGCGGTCTCCGCCTGGTTGAGCCGGCAGCCGATGGTGTGGAGCGAAGCCCTGGGAGGGGCTTGTCGCGGTTCCCGGACTGGTTCCGTCTGCGAATCGAGGTGCATAGGCCCGCCATTATAGGGGAGTGGAGCTGAGCGGGGCAAGGAGGCTTCGCGCAAGGCTGCCGCCGTGCCTGGGTGGATTGAACGAGCGTTGACAGGATCGGCCCGGCTGGGTACTATTCAAACAGTGCGGTTGCGCATGGATCCTGTTGGCCGGCCGGTGCCTCGTTCGGCGTGAACCGGTGTAGTGGGGACAGGGAGGTGCGGGGATGAACGGACTCAGAGCCTGGTGTGCGCTTGCGGTGGTCGGCGTGATGCTGTGTGCCCCTCCTGCCGCCTGGTCGAAAGAAACCCTGCCCGTCGAACCGGACGAAAGCACCCGCGTGGACGAGCTATACGACCATGAAGCCCGCATGTTTCTCATGCTCTATTCCTTGAAGGGAAACGGGGAAGTGGATTACGTTACCGGCCGTCTGGTGCAGGAATATTCCCGGAGCCATTACGGCAATCCGGTTTATTATACGGAACCCCATCCGCTCTTCTATTGGTGGAACCACACGATGTGGAACGATCCGGAGCAGGACGGGGTGAACGGGAACGAAAAGGTCTATCAAGAGAACATCGACTTCGATCGGACCCGCTTCAAACCCTGTCTGTTCAACGGGCAGCCTTGTTGACGTCTGTGTCCCATGACGCAGGGGGCTCCTCCGTTCCGTTGCCGATCCTGCTCGGCAACCAGTCGGCTTCAGTCAGGTGAGCCGGCCTTCCTTCCTCGAGACCTTCAGCAACCGTCGCCTCGGAGTCATGCTGCCGCTCGGGTTTGCCTCTGGCCTGCCGCTGGCCCTGACTTCCGGCACGCTCCAAGCCTGGTTGACCGTCGCCGGGGTGGACTTGGCGACCATCGGCTGGTTCAGCCTGGTCGGATTGCCCTATACCCTCAAATTCCTCTGGGCGCCGGTGATGGACCGGTTTGTGCCACCCTGGCTGGGACGCCGCCGGGGATGGATGATGCTGACCCAGGCCGGCCTGATGGCGGGGGTGGCGGGCATGGCCATCACCGGGCCGCGGACGGCCCTGCCGCTGTTCGGAGCGCTGGCTCTGTTGGTGGCCTTTTTGTCCGCCTCGCAGGACATCGTCTTCGACGCCTACCGCACCGATGTGTTGGAACCCAAGGAGCGGGGATGGGGGGCGGCTGTGTGGGTGGCCGGGTATCGGCTCGCCCTTCTGGTGGCCGGCTCTCTGGCGTTGATCCTGGCCGACAGGGTCGGGTGGATGAATGCCTATCTGTTCATGGTCCTGTGCATGGCCGTCGGGCTGGGGGCGATTGTCGTGAGCCCGGAGCCGCCGACTCCTCCCGATGTGCCCCACACCCTCGCCGAAGCGGTGTGGGCGCCGGTGAAGGAATTCCTGGGGCGGCCGTCCGCTTGGGCGCTGCTGCTGCTGGTGGCCCTCTACAAGGTGGGGGACGCCATGGCCGCGGCCTTGAACACCCCGTTTCTGATCACCGGCATCGGATTTTCTCCGAGCGATGTGGGAGGGATGAAAGGGTTGGGCCTGGGGGCAACCCTGGGGGGGGCCATGATCGGGGGCGCGCTGCTGCCTCGGCTCGGGCTGGTACGGTCGCTACTGCTCTTCGGGATACTCCAGGCCCTGTCCAATCTGGGATTCATGGCGCTGGCCTGGGCGGGAAAAAGCTACGCTCTGCTCATCGCGGCGGTGGTGATCGAAAATCTCTCGGGGGGGATGGGGACCGCGGCGTTCGTGGCGTTGGTCATGGGGCTGTGCGATCACCGGTACACGGCGACGCAATTTGCCGCGCTCTCCTCGGTGGAGGCGCTGGGACGGGTGCTCCTGGGCCGGCCGTCGGCTCAGTTGGTGGATCTGCTGGGGTGGACGTCGTTCTTCGGGTTGTCCGCCCTGGCCGCCATTCCCGGCCTGTGGCTGATCTGGTCCCTGCGCGTGCGGGTGGCGGCGCGGGAGGCGTCGTGAGGGGTCAGGTTTTCATCGGCCGTTGGAGGAACAGGACGAAGGCCATGAGCGTCGGCAGGGGGGCGAACAGAAACGGCGGCAGCCAGAGCCAGACGTTCCGCCCGCGAACCCGCGCCTGGTCGATCATCCAGACGAAGACCCAGAGCACCAACCCGGCGTAGTTCAGGGTGATCCAGCGTATCGTATGCATCTTGAGCCCGCTGGTGCCGCCGGCCTGGCCCTCGATGACGAACAGGACGAGCAGCAGGCCGAAGGCGGCCAGCAATCCGATCACAAGACGCTTGCTCCAGACGTACATGACGACCTCCGAGGCTGGTGTGATGCGATGTCGCGCAACGAACGGCGAGTCGGACGGAAGATAGGCGAGCGGGGGGCGATTGTCAAACCGGCCGGCGCCGCACCGGTTGCGCCGGCGCCCGGCTGCCTGGGCAGGGTCGAACGGACATGAGCAACCGGAGTTTGAGCCTCATCGTGGCGCTGTTGGGAATCAGCGTCTGGCTGGCGCTGACCAACCCGACGATGCAGGACTATGTTGCCTTTCTGGAGCAACGGCTGGCGCTGGCGCTTGATCAACGGCCGCAAGGGCAATCGGATCTGGTGGGCGCGCTGCTGACGGGGCAGGGCCGGCAGGTGATCGGGGCCCTCGTTCGTCCGAACACGATGCGCCGCAGCTACGGACTCTTCAGCCTCTTTGAAACGAGCTTCCTGGGGGAGCGGGTTCTGGTGCTCGGAGCCGGAGGAGTCTTCTTGCCTGTGCAAGGCGTCGAGCAAGTGACGAAAAAAATCTTATCGCTCGGCCTCCGGCAGGAAAAATAGGTCCTTTCCAAGGGTATTCCACAGCCCGATTACCTGTTGATATCTGACGGTCAAGTTGGGTCTCAGCCGCATGGGCTGCGGCGATTTTTCTATCCACAGCCTTTCCCTCCCAATCAACAGGACCCCACAACATTTGGTATTGACAAGCGATGGGCTTCGCCATATATTGCGGTTCGTCCGGTTTTCCAGAGGTGGTGCATATGTCGAACGGGGGCCTCAGATGACGCGATCTGAACCTCTCAACCTCCAGGGTCAGCCGGACGAACAAGCCAGGACAGGGGTTTCCTGAACGGAAGCGAACACTTAGAACTCCCGGTGTTCGCTTTTATTTTTGGCACCCAGGGCCGGATGAGCCCGAGTCGGGTCCCATAACCAGCAGGAGGAGACATTGTGAGGATCGAGCGTCGCTTTACGCAACGGGGGCAGAGTCCCTACCAGGACATGCCGTTCGCCAAGCGTTCCTCAGAGATCAAGAACCCCGATGGCTCCACGGTCTTTAAGCTAGACAACATCGATGTTCCCGAGAAATGGACCCAGCTGGCGGTCGACATCCTGGCGCAGAAATACTTCCGGAAGGCCGGCGTGCCCCAGGTCGGTCCCGACGGGAAGCCCCTGCTGAACCAGGAGGGCAAGCAAGTGCTGGGCGGCGAGCGGGATGCGCGGCAGGTCTTCCACCGGCTGGCCGGCTGCTGGACCCATTGGGGAAAGAGTCACGGCTACTTCACCAAGAACGAAGACGCCTCCGCCTTCTACGACGAGATGTGCTACATGCTGGCGCGCCAAATGGCGGCGCCCAACTCGCCCCAATGGTTCAACACCGGCCTGCACTATGCCTACGGCCTCTCCGGCCCGTCCCAGGGGCACTACTACGTCGATCCGAAGAGCAAGGAGATGGTCAAGGCGACGAACGCCTTCGAGCATCCCCAGCCGCACGCCTGTTTCATTCAGGCGGTGGACGACGACCTGGTCAACGAGGGCGGGATCATGGACCTCTGGACCAGGGAGGCGCGGCTGTTCAAGTACGGGTCCGGCACCGGCACGAACTTCTCCAAACTGCGCGGGGACAACGAACCCCTGTCCGGCGGCGGCCGTTCCTCCGGCCTGATGTCCTTCCTCCGGATCGGCGACCGGGCGGCCGGCGCCATCAAGTCCGGCGGAACCACGAGGCGCGCCGCCAAGATGGTCTGCCTGGACCTGGACCATCCCGACATCGAAGAGTTCGTCGACTGGAAGGTGGTCGAGGAGCAGAAGGTGGCGGCCATGGTCACCGGCTCCAAGATCTGCGCGCAGCGCCTGAACGAGGTGCTCCGCGCCTGTCACGTGCAGGACGGCAACGGCGCGACGAAAGTCGAGATCGATCCGGCGAAGAACGAGGCCCTCAAACGAGCCATCAAGGCCGCGCGCCACTCGGCCGTGTCGGAGGCGTACATCCAACGGATGTTCTCCTACGCCCAGGAGGGGTTCACCCACTTCGTCTTCCACGAGTACGACACGAACTGGGACGGCAAGGCCTATCAGACCGTGTCGGGGCAGAATTCCAACAACAGCGTGCGCATTCCCAACGGGTTCTTCGAGGCCTTGGAGCAGGACGGGGACTGGGCGCTCAAGCGCCGCACGGACGGCAAGGTCGTCAAGACCGTCAAGGCCCGCGAGCTCTGGGACAAGATCGCCTGGGCCGCCTGGATCTGCGCCGATCCCGGCACGCAGTACGACACCACGATCAACGAATGGCACACCTGCCCGGAGGACGGGCGCATCAATGCGTCCAACCCTTGCAGCGAATATATGTTTCTGGACGACACGGCCTGCAACCTGGCCTCGCTGAACCTGGGCGAATTCTACGAAGCCGACGGCCAGTTGCGGCTGGATGATTTCCGCCATGCCGTGCGGCTCTGGACCGTTGCGCTGGAAATCAGCGTGCTGATGGCCTCGTTCCCGAGCAAGGCCATTGCCGAAAAGAGCTTCATCTACCGTACGCTGGGGCTGGGCTATGCCAACCTGGGCACGGTGCTCATGCGGCAGGGGATTCCCTACGATTCTCCGAAAGCCCTGGCGATCTGCGGGGCGTTGACGGCGATCCTGACCGGCGAATCCTATGCGGCTTCGGCGGAGATGGCGGCCGAGTTGGGCCCCTTCGACGCCTATGCGCGGAACCGCGAGCCCATGCTTCGGGTCATCCGCAATCACCGGCGGGCCGCCTACCATGTGGCGCCGGAGGAGTATGAAGGGCTGACGATCAAGCCGCAGGGCATTCAGCCGGAACATTGCCCGCCGGATCTGTTGATCGGAGCGCGGCGGGCCTGGGACAAGGCGCTGGAACTGGGTACGGCGTACGGGTTCCGCAACGCGCAGGTGACGTGCATTGCCCCCACCGGCACGATCGGGCTGGTCATGGACTGCGACACCACCGGGATCGAACCGGACTTTGCTTTGGTCAAATTCAAGAAGCTGGCCGGCGGCGGCTACTTCAAGATCATCAACCAAAGCATCCCGCCGGCGCTGGTCACGCTCGGCTACAACGAAGCGCAGGTCCAGGAGATCGTCACCTTCTGCACCGGCCGCCGGACGCTCAAGGGGGCGCCGTTCATCAACCACGAAAGCCTGCAAGCCAAGGGCTTCGACGGGGCGGCGCTGGACCGGCTGGAAGCGGGCCTGGGCCAGGCCTTCGAAATCCAGTTTGCGTTCAACAAGTGGACGCTGGGGGAGGAATTCTGCCGCGAGAAACTGGGCTTGACCGATGCGCAGATCAACGAGCCGAACTTCAACATGCTCAAGGCCCTCGGGTTCACCCAGGAACAGATCGTCGTGGCCAACGACTACTGTTGCGGCACGATGACCGTCGAGGGGGTGCCGCATCTGCTGCCGGAGCACCTGCCGGTCTTCGACTGCGCCAACCGCTGCGGGCGCACGGGGCAGCGCTACATCGCCGTGGACGCCCATATCCGGATGATGGCGGCGGCGCAGCCTTTCATCAGCGGGGCGATCAGCAAGACCATCAACATGCCGGCGGACGCGACGGTGGAGGAGGTGAAGGCCTCCTATCTGCTGTCCTGGCATTCGATGGTCAAGGCCGTGGCCCTCTATCGGGACGGCTCGAAGCTCAGCCAGCCGCTCAACTCCGCCTCGGATTCCGGCGAGCTGGCGGAGGCCGCGGCCGTGGGGGACGTGCTGGCGACCGCTGAAAAGATCACCGAGCGGGTGCTCGTCCGGTACCTGGCGCGGCGGCGGCGGATGCCGGAGCGGCGGCTGGGCTACACGCAGAAGGCCATCGTGGGTGGCCACAAGATCTATCTGCGGACCGGCGAGTACAGCGACGGGACCGTGGGCGAGATCTTCCTGGACATGCACAAGGAAGGGGCGGCCTTCCGCAGCCTCATGAACTGCTTCGCGATCGCCATTTCGCTGGGACTCCAGCACGGGGTGCCGCTGGAGGAGTTCGTCGAGGCTTTCGTGTTCACCCGGTTCGAGCCCAACGGCCCGGTCAAGCTGAACGACCGGATCAAGATGTCCACCTCGATCATCGACTACATCTTCCGCGAGCTGGCCATCACCTACCTGGGCCGCCACGACCTGGCGCAAGTCGTGCCGGAAGACCTGCGCATGGATTCGGTGAAGAAGGACGAGCAGGACCCCGAGTGCAAGGACAGCGAAGAGGCGGACCCGCAGGCCCTTGCCTCCTCTTCGATCAGCACGGAGATCTTTCCGGCCAGGCGCAGAAACGGCAACGGCAGCAACGGGCACGGCAACGGCGAAAACGGCGCGGTGGCGCACAAGCTGGAGCTGAAACGCGAGACGCTGACCTATACGACCGTCGAACTGGCGCGCTTGAAGGGGTACGAAGGCGATCCCTGTCAGAACTGCAAAGAGTTTACGTTGGTGCGCAACGGCACCTGTCTCAAGTGCATGAACTGCGGCGCGACGAGCGGCTGCTCTTGACGGAGGGCTGACTATGACTGCCATCACCGGTGATGTCGCAATCCAATCGCTCCATGACCAGGTCGCCAGCCTGGTGGCGCAGCGCTGGGCCAAGTCGTTCCAGTGCAAGGTCACGATCAACCCCGGTTCGGAAACCGCGGAGCCAGATGTGTTCGGCTGGCAGTTTGCTCCGGGCGGCAACCGGGTCGAGTGGATCGCCGAAGTCGAAACCGAGGACTCGCTGACCAGGCTGGACCGCTACAAGCGGTGGCAGACGCTGGCCGACAAAAGCGTGCCGTTCTACCTGGTCGTGCCGAAGGGCTATCGGTCGAAAGTGCAGCAGTGGGCGGTCATGGCGGGCGTGGACCTGAACGGCATCTACGAGTATGCGTTTCTCAACGACACGTTCCAACTGGCCTAACGAGCTTGGTCAAAGGTTGAACGGGAGGGAACTCATGGCGCGCCATCGGGCGATCAGATTGCGACGGGCTTGCGATACGGTCTGGATGGAGCGGGCGTCGGGACAGGCGCAGGACCGGGACATAAATAAAGCCGGCCGTCCCATTAAGGCGCGCACCAGGATTGTCCGCCGACGATGGAGATGTCCCCAGTCGTAAATGAGCCGGCGTTGAGCGCCGGTGGCGCTTGTATCAGTTATGAAGGGGATGTGGGCCACTTGCCGCATCCCCTTTGTGCTTTATCCCCTGAGTTCTTCCGTTAAGATGGCTTTGCGGGGACCAAGTAAGGAAGGTGTTGCCTCGACGGTTCCTCGTGAATGGAAGATGGATCAGACGGGCGCAGATCATAGGCAGGTCGAACGGAACTGGCGTTCACGCGGCTTCAGCTGCGGCCTCTGGGTTGACCCGCCGGGGCAAGTGTGGGAAGACTATACCCATGCGACGGACGAGCTGGTGATGGTCCTGGAAGGGGAGCTGGAGTTGGAGATGCAGGGAAAGACGTTCCACCCACACATCGGAGAGGAAGTCTTCATTCCGGCCCAAGTGCTCCATTCGGTGCGGAACGTGGGCGGGACCACCGCCAAGTGGCTCTATGGGTATAAAGAAGCGTGAAGACGAACGACCTGTTTAACACGGAGCGAATATTATGCCGGCGATAACGCAATTGGTGATCAGCGAGGAAAGCAAGCCGGGCACCCTGGCCCATGTGGCGTCGGTGCTCGGATCGGCGGGGGTGAACATCAAGGCCTTCTCGGCTCCGGAGGTCGCTGGCCACGGACACCTGCGCTTGTTGGTAAATGATGTGGAGAAGGCGAAAGTTGCGCTCACGGGGGGCAAGATCAAGTTTCGGGAAGAGGCGGCCCTGGTCTTGAGTCTGGAAAATAAACCGGGCGCGTTGAGCGAAGTGGCCGAATTATTGAAACATGCCAAGATCAACATCGAATGCGCTTACCTGACTCCTTCCCGCGAGGGGAAGCGCGCGATCGTGGTGCTGACCGTCTCCGACCAGCAGAAGGCGTTGGCGACGCTCCGGGACAAGTCCTTGGACGAAATCTAACGGGATGCTGAAAGAGACTGACGGCATCGCGCTTCCGCCTCTCCCCACCCGTTTCTGTCTCTCATTGTTGCTGCTGATTGTCTGGAGCTTGCCCGGCTGCGGGGGCGGGTCGCAGAAGATCCATTCCCCGGCCGGCTATCCGGCAGGATACCCAATCGGCCATGTGGAACGGGGCGTGGCTTCCTGGTACGGACCGGGGTTCCACGGACATAAGACGGCGAACGGGGAACAGTACGACATGCACAAGCTGACCGCCGCGCACCGGACGCTTCCGCTGGGCTCCGTCCTGCTGGTGAAGTCGTTGAGCAACGGCCGGATGGTGACGGTGCGCGTCAACGACCGGGGGCCCTTCGCCAAGAATCGAATCCTGGACCTGTCGCTGGGGGCCGCCCAGAGCCTGGGCATGACCGGCGCGGGCACCGACCAGATCGAGCTGCGCGTTACCGCCTACCAGGGACGGCCCGGCGCCATGGGCTACCTCCAGGTCCAGGTGGCGTCGTTCGCTGAACAAGCCAATGCCCAGTCGCTGGCGGGGAGGCTCAAAGCCCAGTACCAAGAGGTGCGTGTCGTGCGAGTCGAGCTTCCCGCAGGCATCCGGTATCGCGTGCTGGTCGGCCGTTTTACCTCGGAGCAGCAGGCGGAAGCCGTGGCGGATAGATTGGGCTCTCAATTTCAGGTCGAACCCTTGGTCCTGCGCGACGACACGTAGGACTCTCCTCCTGTCTCTGCAATCCTCTTATTGATGCGTAAGCCGTTGCCTTTATTGATCATCTTCCGACGTTAGTTGCCAGGCTCTGCCGGCTGTGCTACGATCATGCCCTCATGGATGACGGTGGCCCCATAGGCATTCAGCCGGTTTTTCTGCGTCTCGCCGCTTCTGCCTCTCTCTCCGCCAGGCTTCGTCTGCGCGTCGGAGTCGGTGACAGGGGAGCGTTCACGGCACTGGTCTTCGCCTGATTCCCCCATGGACTTTCTGATCCTGCTGGTTTTGATTTTCCTGTCAGCCCTGATCTCGGCGGCCGAGATCGGGTTTTTTTCCGTCAACGAGACGCGATTGAAAGCCTTGGCGGAGGCCGGCGGCAAACGGGCGACGTTGGCGTTGCATTTGCGGGCCCACCCCCAGCGGCTCCTCTCGACCATCATGATCGGGGACAATCTGGTCAACATCGGGGCGGCCTCCTGGGCCACGATCCTGACGATCCGCATGTTCGGATCGGAAGCCGTGGCGATCGCGACCGGCATCCTGACCTTTCTCCTGCTGATCTTCGGCGACATCGTGCCCAAGACGCTGGCCGCCAAGCATGCGGTGTCCGTCGTGCTGACGATGGCCTATCCGGTCTACTGGATCGAGCAGGGCCTCTCGCCGATCCTGTTCGTGCTGGAGCCGATGATCGCGGCGATCACGGGCGGGAAGGGGCTTACCGTGCCCTTCGTCACCGAAGAAGAGCTCAAGATCATGCTGGATGTGGGGGGACGGGCCGGGGTCATCGAGTCCGAAGAGGTCAAGATGATCAAGAACGTCTTCCACTTGAACGACCTCACGGCCGAAGATTCGATGACCCCGCGGATCTATGTGTTTGCGCTCGACGGCAATCTGACGTTGAAAGAGGCGCAGGAACAATTGTTCGCGTCCAAGTACTCCCGCATCCCGCTGTTTGAGGGAGGCCTGGACAACATCACCGGCATTCTCTACAAGACCAAGGCGCTGATGGAGCTGGCCAGGGGGCATGACGATACCCGGCTCAAGGCGATCGCCAATCCGGCCCTGTTCGTCCCGGCCGGCAAGCCGGCGGACGATCTGATGAAGCAGTTCCAGCGGGAGAAGCGGCAAATGGCCGTCGTCGTGAACGAATTCGGCGGCATGATGGGCCTGATTACGCTGGAAGACCTGCTGGAGGAAGTCGTCGGCGAGATCATGGACGAGACCGACCTGTCAGAAGAACTGATCAAACGGATCGGCAAGAATCAGATCCTGGTGCACGGGCGGACCGAGGTGCGCCGGATCAACGAGTTTCTGAAGGTCACGCTGGACGAGGAGGCGAACACGATCAGCGGCCTGATTCAGGAACAGCTGGGCCGCATTCCGGCGGCCGGCGAGGAAGTGCGCGCCGGGTCCTGCCGCCTCATCGTGCACGAAGCGGACCCCAAGTCCATCAAGAGCGTGCAGATCGTCAAGGAAGAGAAGGCCGGGACGCCGGCCGAGTCAGCGGCGGGCGGATTTCCCCTCTGAGTAGAGGCGCTTGGCCTCGTACATCCGCTTGTCGGCCACCCGCAGCAACTCGGCGGCGGAGGTGACCGGGGGAAACCCGGGCACCGTGGCGGTGCCCAGGCTGAGCGACAGGGGAACGGGGCCGGACTCGGTCTGCAGGCGCAGCTGCTTGACCGTGTCGCACAGCTTCTCGATGACGGGCCGGCTGCGTTCGGTGTCGGTGCGGGGGAGCAGGGCCGCAAACTCGTCCCCGCCGACGCGCGCCACCAGGTCGCTGGCACGCAGGGTCGCGCGCAACCCTGTGCCGACTTGCTGCAGGGCCCGGTCGCCGGCTTCGTGTCCGTACCGGTCGTTGACGTTCTTGAACGCATCCACATCCATGATGATGATGGTGAAGCCCTCGCCGGTCCGCTGAAAACGCCGCCACTCCCGAGCCAGCACCTCGTCGAAAAACCGGCGGTTGTAGAGGCCGGTGAGCGGGTCCCTAATCGCGATCTGGTCGAGTTGCTGGTTTTTGGCTTCCAGCGCTTTCAGCCGCTTGTCCTGCTCCAGTTGCTGGTGTTTCAGGGCGGTGATGTCCTGGTGGGAGAGGACCACCCCGCCGTCCCGCGCAAGCGGAGCGGCCTGCACCAGGACCCAGCGCAGGGTTTTCGGAGTGCGGGAAGGATATTCGAGCGAGAACTGCGCCAGCGACCCGTCCCGCACCGCCTGCACGCCGGCGAGGATTTTCCTCGCCGCTTCCGCCGCCTCCCCGGTGACGCGTCGGCAGGCGTTGAAGTAGCTGGTTCCCTGGCTCAGCCGCGGGAAGGGGAGCGACTGGGTGCGGGCCGCGCGTCTCCAGGCGGCATTGGCCGCGATCAGCATCCCCTTCCGGTCCAGCACCGCTACCGGTTCGGCCAGCGCATCCAGAATGATCGACGGCTCCGGGGTCTTGCCCGGCCTAGCCTTGGGACTCAGGCGCCGGGTCTGCTTTTTCCGGCGCGCGACGGTCCGCGTGACGGCCATGGGTCTGGTGCTCTTCACGATGGCTCCAGTAGACCGCGAAACTCCGGTTCCGTCAAGATTTGGACGCCGAGCCGCCGGGCCTCCTCGAGCTTGGAACCTGGGTCCTGGCCAGCCACGACATAATGCGTATGCTTGCTGACGCTGGAGGTGACCCGGCCCCCGCTGCGTTCGACCAGACGCTTGGCTTCGTCCCGGCTGAGCTGGGTCAGCCCGCCGGTGAAGACGAAGGTCTTTCCTTCCAGTGGACGTGCGCCGCTCTCCGCCCCGCCCGGTTCTTCGAAGCGCATCCTCGACTCGCGCAGGCGTTGGATCACGCGCCGATTCCGCTCTTCGCGGAAGAACGATTCCAGGCTGGCCGCGATCTCCGGGCCGATCTCGTGCACGCTCTCGAGGGTGTCCAGGTCCGCGGCCATGAGCAGATCCAAGGTGCCGAAGCGGCGGGCCAGGACCTTGGCGATGTGCCGGCCGACCTGCCTGATGCCCAGCCCCATGAGGAACCGGTCCAACGTCGTCTGCTTGCTCAGCCGGATAGCTTCCAGCAACAGCGAGGCGGACTTGTCGGCGAATCCGTCCAGCGCCAGGAGCTGGTCCTTGGTCAGCTCGTAGAGGTCGGGCAACTCGCGGACCAAGCCCGCCTCCACCAGCTGAGCCACGGTCTTTTTCCCGAGCCCGTCGATGTTCAGGGCCTGCTTGGAGGCGAAATGTTCCAGAGCGCCTTTGAGTTGGGCGGGGCAGGCGGCCTGTCCTGAACAGTAATAGTAGGCCCCTTCCCTCGCCACGGCGGCGCCGCAGACCGGGCAGGTTTCCGGCATGCGGAAGGGCTCGGCCCGTTGCTCGCCGGGGACCGGCACCCGTTCGGCGACGGCGGGGATCACGTCGCCCGCCCGCTCCACCTTCACCGTGTCGTCCACGCGGATGTCCTTGCGGGCGACCTCGTCGGCATTGTGCAGGGTGGCGCGGCTGATCGTGACGCCGCCCACCTCCACGGGTTTGAGCAAGGCCAGCGGCGTGAGCGTGCCGGTGCGCCCCACCGAGACGACGATGTCCTGCACCGTGGTGATTTCTTTCCGCGGCGCAAACTTGAACGCGATGGCCCAGCGCGGGCTCCGGGACTTTTCGCCCAGCGCGACCTGCCAGTCGCGGCGGTTCACTTTGACTACGATGCCGTCGATCTCGAAGGGCAGCTGCTCGCGCGCGGCTTCGATCTCGGCGTGGAAGGCGAGCACCTCGTCGATGCCGTCGCAGCGCCGCCGCTGTTCCGGAACCGGCAATCCCCAGGCGGCCAGTGTGTCCAGCTCGTCCCAGTGCGTGGGCGGCAGTGCGCCGGATCGGGTCATGGTTTCATAGCAGGTCACGACCAGCGGGCGCTCGGCGGTGATCCGGGAGTCCAGCTGGCGCAGGGAGCCGGCTGCCGCATTGCGGGGGTTGGCGAAGGCCTCATCGCCCCGTTCCGTGATGCGGCGGTTGAGGGCTTGAAAGTCGTCGAGCTTCATGTAGACCTCGCCGCGGATGGCCAGGTGGGCCGGCGGGTCGGCTTCTGCGGCCAGGGTGAGCGGCAGGGAGCGGAGGGTCCGGAGGTTGATCGTCACGTCCTCGCCGACGTAGCCGTCGCCGCGGGTCGCGCCGCGCACGAACCGGCCCGACTCGTAGACCAGCTCCACCGACAATCCGTCGTATTTCGGCTCGACCGTGTAGTGAATCGCCTCGGATTCCATCTCGCGGTCCAGTTCCTTGGCCAACTCCCGCCTCACGCGTTTGTCGAAAGCCAGGACTTCCTCCCGGTCGGTGATCGAGTCCAGGCTGAGCATGGGCCGCTCGTGCGTGACCTTCGTCAGTTCGTCCAGCGGCGGGGCGCCGACGCGCTGCGTGGGGGAGTCCGGGGTGATCAGGTCCGGGTAGGCCGCCTCCAGGTCCGCCAGTTCCCGGAACAGACGGTCGTAGGCCAGGTCGGAAATCTCCGGCCGGTCCTTGACGTAATAGAGGTGGTCATGCCGGCGGATTTCTTTCCGCAACGCCTCGATGCGCTCGTGAGCCGCGGCGCGCTTGGTGGTGTTAGTAGGTGTCATGGGTTGATCGCAAGTCTTTCGTTGTCAGTTAGCGGTCTTCAGTCATCAGTAAAGCCCTGCTTTGGAATTCCGTCCGGAACTGACAACGGAAAACCGATCACCGAGAACCATCATTCCCTGATGAATTTCGTCGCGTAGCTCCGGATCTCGTGTCCGTTCAGGACATGGAAGCGGCGCAATCGGTCCACGGTCTGTCCCGAGAACCGGCTCAGCGGAATCGGCACCAGCCGGCGGTTGAACGACCGGGCGATTCTCCGCCAGCGGGCCAGCGGAGGGACCGGCGTCACCAACACGATATGCGGCTCCTGTGAGTGCAGCGCCCCGGCGGCGATGAGCCGTTCCTCCAACGTGCGGGCGGCGTTCAGCCGGGGGTCCTGCCAGATGTCGGGGATCGGCCTGGATGGAAACAGGAACAAGGCGCCTCCGTAGCAGGACTGGGCGATGCCCGGCCCGACCATCCGCTCCTGGAAGGGGCTGGCATAGAAGCAGAGGGTGGACTCTTCCTGATGCTCGGCATACCAGGTGGCCTGCCAGGAATAGCGGGCCGGGTCGGCCGGGGTCTCGAACAGGAACAGGACCACTTCAACCCAGCCGCGGGCGGGGGGGATGTCTTTGACATAGATATCCATGCGCGGCTTGACGGCCTGGCCGGCGGCGCCGCGGCCCGGATGCCTCCGCGCTCGGTGCCAGTGGCGGAGCGTCTCGCGCACATCCACGCCGTCCTTGATGGAACTCGTGAACTTTTCCACCCGGGCCAGGTCGGCGCGCAGGATCGCCCTGGCCTGTTCCCGCACGTGCTGCGTGAAACTTTCGATCCGGTTGTCCTCCGGCGGCCAGGAACATTGCCGGAACGGATTCCATTGCAGGGTCCAGCGGTGGCTGGTGACCGGTTCCGGGGCAGGACGGAGCGCAAGCGAACGCCAGACCAGGGCCGGCCCCTGCAATCGGTTCTTGGCGGTCGCCAACCTGCCGTCCGGCCATTCCAGCTTGCCGATGCCGACGGACAGGGAGGGGCCGGCCGACGCCTCCGCCTCTTCTTGAAAGGCATAGCCCCTGGCCTGGTCCAGCAGCGTGATGGCAAAGTCGTCTCCGGCCATCTGCTTGGCGGCCGACACCAGGGTGTAGAGATCGGGCGTCAAACGGCGGTCCAGCAGGGCCAGGTTGCGGACATATTGCAGGTACCGTTGCAGCAGGTGCGGAGTGACCCAGGTGCGGATCGACCGGTTCTCGGCCTTGCGTCCGTCGGCCCAGCGGGTCCGGGCCGTCAGCAAGAGCTCCTTGATGCCGTCCACGGCAAGGTGGCGGTCCGAGCGGACCTCGGCGCGCCGCCGCTCGTACAACTCCGTCAGAAACGGCAGCTCGCCCAGCGCAAAGTACAGGGTCGAGGAGGACACCGGAGCGGCGGACGGACGTTGGGCGATCGGCTCCGGAGCGACGTACGGGCTGCGTTCCCGATAGGCCTCCCGCAGCCAAGGCCAGTCGGCCAGATGGCAGAGGCAGAGGATGGAGGCATGGTCCAGTTCCAGTTCATGGAGGCGGAAGGCCATCCAGGCGATGCGCCGTTCGCGCTGGCTATCGGTGGGCGGCGCCGGCAGAGAAGGGACCAGCGCGGCCGCGTAGGCGGCCAGCGAGATCTGTTTGAGCGCATAGGGGTCCGGGGCGGTGAAGGGGGTTGGCTCGAAGGCGGTCACGTCCCGATCGATGTAGGCGCGCGGGATGCCCTCGCCCATCGCGACCCGGATGCCCATGATGACGGCCTGGCAGGGATCGACGGGGACGAAGCTGACCGTGGGAGCCTCGTTTTGATCCGGTTCCGGGAGCACGATCAGATGGATGAAGGGCAGCGCTTCGACGGCCGGCTCCAGCGCCGCTTCAACCGAGGGCGGCAGGGGAACCGCGAGGCAGTCGACGGGGCGCGAAATCAGGGTCTCGCGGACCTCCTGCGCCAGGTCGCCGCTTCCGTGCAGGATCGGCAGGACCTGAATGCGCGGGGAGAGGCGCAGGATCGTATCGGTGCTGTCAGTCATAAAGTTGCAAGGTCCGAAAGTCGTCCGGTCGATCGCGCGGAGACGTTACGGCGTGAAGCCGTTCATGCTTTCGGACTGCGGATTACCGTTCCGGGTGCAGCGGGTCGTCCCCTTCGAAGAAGAAATCACCCAGGCCCCGGGGCATCGGTTGATCGCCCAGCGCCCGCTTCCGGCGCCGCGCGAGTCCTTCCAGGTCCAGCGCTTCGTCGCCCAGCACCTTGACCAGCGCTTCACGCCAGGCTTCGTCTTTCGACAGGGGATGCGTCGGGTCTTGCGCCAGCCGCTTGAGCGCGTATTGCAGCAGGTGAATCCCGTCCCGGACTGAAAACTCGAGGCTCAACTGGTGGGCCGCTTGCAGGAAGTCCACGGTGAGCCCCAACATCTCGCCCGGCGCAAAGGGCATGTGGTAGCGCAAAATCGCCAGCTCGTCGTTTCGGCGCGGGAAGCCCATGTTCAAGGTCGGCTGCAGGCGGGAGAGGATGTAGTCGGGGACTTCGTAGGTCGAGGCATCCTCGTTCATGGTGACGCAGCAGCGGAAATCGTCCCGGGCCTTGAGCAGCAGGCCCGCCACGATGGACTCGACGCAGCTCCGGTGATCCAGCAGGGAGGCCAGCGAGGCCCAGCTTTTCTCGTTCATCCGGTTGCCCTCGTCCAGCACGCAGACGCTGCCGGTCAGCATGGCCGTGACAAGGGGCGAGGCATGGTAGGCGATCGTGCCGGATTCCGCCAGCACGGGCGTGATCAGCAGATCTTCGGGTCTGGTATCCGCCGTGCATTGGAAAATGTACAGGTCCTGCTTGCGCTCTTTGGCGCCGGCCATCGCGAGCGTGGTCTTGCCGATGCCGGGCTGGCCGGTGATGCGGGGAGACAGGGGCATGTCCCGCTCGTCGATCACGAGCCAGCAGGCGAGCAACTGCTGGAGGATCTCGCGCTCGCCGATCCATTCCTGCGAGGCGTCCATGGGTTGGGCCAGGTGGAGGGTGACTCCGTCCAGCAGCACCGACCGGCCGGTTCCGGCCGCGCCCAGAGGGCCTTTCTCGCTGTTTTCGGCAGGCTCGCGCATGGCTGCTCCAGGACGTCCGGCGCTTCAACGTTGGCGCGGGGTTGATCCGGCCCAAACCGTAACATACCCTCGAAGGGGGGTCAAACCGACGGAGCGGGCATGGAGGGTCCGCGACGCGACGAATAAGTCGCTCAGGGGGCGGACGAGGGCGAGCCGGCCGGTTCATAAACCCCTTGCGGGGTTTTCTCCCCCTTTCATAAGGACGAAAGCCGTCTCCTTACGCGCTTCCCTCCGCGCAGCGAAGAGCCTTTCGCTTTGACTTTCAGCCCCTTCAGTTCTATGCTTTGCAGGTTCGCATGACGGTTCACGGGAACAAGAAGACGGAGGGGAAGAGGCAACTTATGATGGGTGGACAAGCAGGACGTCTCGTAGCGTTGGCGATCGGCGCAATGATGCTGGCCGGCTGCGTGATGGGGGAGAAATACGAGGCGGAAAAAGCCCGCGCGATGAATTTTCAGCGGTTGCTGGCCCAGGAAGAAAAGCGGACCGGCGAGATGGACAGCGAGCTCAAACGGCTCAAGCGCGATGCGGCGGACCTGGAGGCGCGCAATCGCGAATTGACCGCCCAGGTGCAGGCGGTCCGCGAGCAGTTGGGCCGGATGCAAGAGGAAGCCGCGGCGATGCGGGACGCGGCGCTCTTGAAAGAGCAGGACATGTCGGGGCGGGCGCGCAAGGCTCCCGCCAAGGGGAAGCGGCCCGACAAGATGGCTCCCGGCAACATGGATCAGGGGGCGATGAGCGGCGCCATGGCCACGGCTCCGATGCCGGACTTGGCCCCGGCCGCCGGCGCGCCCCCCCGGTATCACCAGGTCAAACCAGGGGATACGCTGATGGCGATCGGCCGTCTGTACGGGGTCGACGTCAATACGCTCAAGCTGTTGAACAACCTGAAAGACAATACGATCCACGTCGGCCAGCGTCTGGTGGTCGGGCGCGAATGATCGCGGCGTCGTCCGTGCGGTCCGTCCCGGCCCGGTAACACGTTCCTCTGACCATGGTCCAGCGACGGCTTCCTGCCAACGAGACTGCCACGGCTCCCTGCTGGGCCGCATCCGACGCCGGCATCGCGCATTGGAGTACGGGCACCATCCCATGTTCGGACTAGGACTTTCTGAAAAACGCGAAAAGGCCTACAGCCAGCGGGACTGGGATACGGTGATCTCCGTCGCGCGCAAGCAGGCGCAGAGCGACCCGCAGGACATCAAGGCGCTCAACGATCTGGCCGAGGCCTATTACCATAAGAAGCTGCTTACCGAAGCGCATCAGATCTGCCAGAAGATCAACGAAGTCAACCCGATTCAGGATTTGTCCCGACAGGTGACGGAGCTGGGCGTCCGGTACATGCGCTATCACCTGGTGCAGGGCGAGATCTACTATGCCCGGGGCAATTACGATGAGGCCTTGCGGGTCTTCGAACGGCTCCGCTTCCTGAAGGGCAACTTCTCCGATCGGTTCCACTGTGCGGCGCAGATCCATCTGGCCCGCGGCCATGCCGACCAAGCGGTCGGCGAATACGAGCAGCTCTGGAAGTGGCGTCCGGACCGGGCGGACCTTGCGTTGAAGGGTTTGCGTGCGGTCACCGAGAAGTTCCCCCGGAACCCTGCGGTCACCGAGAAGTTCCCCCGGAACCCCAAGGCCCACCGGCTCGTCGTGGAGATTCTCAAGAAGCGGGGCCAGCTCAAGGACCAGGTGGACGGGTGGGAGCAGTCCGCGCGGGGCGGCGCCAAGGATCAGGCCGACATCTTCCGGCTCGGGTTCTACTACCAGATCGAGGGGCAGGATGCCAAGGCCATGGAGGTGTTTGCGAACTATGCGCAGAGTCATCCCGAGGACGACGGCATGCGCTGGTTCCTGGCCGATCTTCAGCTGGAACGGGGCCAGTTGGACAAGGCGCTCCCACAGTACCGACAACTGGAAGATCGCGAGAAGATCGTCGGCGCCTGGCGCACGTCTTCCTTCCCGCGCGACCGCCCCGAAGAAAAGCTGACCCTCCGACCGGACATCCCCCTCCTTTTTTTAGCCGCTTCCCGCCGCCGCAAGTCTCCAGGTCTGTCTGCTCAGGCCCTCTGCCGGCTGGGTGCGCTCGTTGACTTTGCCCAGGGTGCGTGCTAGTTTTCGAGGATGAAAACCCCTTCCTTTTCGTTGAGTTTCGAGGAGTTCCGTTCCCTCGCCTCGCAGGGAAATCTCATTCCTCTGTATCGCGAGATTTTGGCCGATTTCGAGACTCCCGTCTCCGCCTTCACCAAGATCGATCATGGCCCCTCCGCCTACCTCCTGGAAAGCGTGGAAGGGGGAGAGAACTGGGCCCGTTACTCCTTCCTCGGCAGCGGCTCGCCGATCGTCGTCCGCGAGGAACGGGGAACGTTGCTGATCATACGGGGGAAGAAGGTCCAGCGCCTGCGGATCTCGGCGAAGCAAGGGGAAACGCCCCTGGACCGGTTGCGCGACATCATGGCCGCGTACCATCCGGTCACGGTGCCGGGGCTTCCGCGTTTCGTGGGCGGGGCGGTGGGGTATCTGGGCTACGACATTGTCCGGTATTTGGAGGACATTCCACCGCGCCGCAAGGACGCCCTGGGCCTGCCGGACCTGGCCTTCCTGATCACCGATACGCTGCTGATCTTCGACAACGTGGCGCAGAAAATCAAAGTCGTGGCCAATGCCCATGTGCCGTCCGGCAAGGAGTCGGACCTGAAACGGGCCTATGCCGACGCGACGGCCCGCATCGAGCGGATGATTGCGCGCCTCAGGCGGCCGCTGCGCCGCACGGGGCCAAAGCGGCGCCGCAAGCCCATCGCCTTCACGTCGAATATGAGCCGCGCGGATTTCGAGAAGATGGTCGTGAAGACCAAAGAGTACATCAAGGCCGGCGACATCTTTCAGGGCGTGCTGTCCCAGCGTTGGGAGACGCGCATTCAAACCGCGCCGTTCGAAACCTACCGGGCGCTGCGGCTGGTCAACCCCTCGCCCTACATGTACTACCTGCGGGTCGGCGGCGTCGAACTCGTGGGCTCCTCGCCGGAAATTCTGGTGCATTGCGAAGAGGGCAAGGTGTCGGTGCGGCCGATCGCCGGCACCAGAAAGCGCGGGGAGACCGAGGAACAGGACCGGGCGTTGGAACGGGAGTTGCTGGCGGATGCGAAGGAGCGGGCCGAACATGTCATGCTCGTGGATTTGGGCCGCAACGACATCGGACGGGTAGCCAAGAAGGGTACCGTCAAGGTGGATGCGCTCATGACGGTGGAGCGCTATTCCCACGTGATGCACCTGGTCTCCAACGTGCAAGGGGAGCTGGAGCGGTCCAAGACCGCCTACGACGTCATGCAGGCCTGCTTTCCGGCCGGCACCGTCTCCGGCGCGCCGAAAATCCGCGCGATGCAGATCATCGAGGAACTGGAGCCGGCCAGGCGCGGTCCCTATGCGGGAGCGGTCGGCTACTTCAGCTTCTCCGGCAACATGGATACCTGCATCAACATCCGCACGATCGTGATCAAGGGCAGACAAGCCTATATCCAGGCCGGAGCCGGCATCGTGGCCGATTCCGATCCGGCCCGCGAGTACGAAGAGACCTGCAACAAGGCCAAGGCGATGATGAAGGCGATCGAGCTGGCGGAGCAGGGACTCGAATAGGAGAATGTCCTCAAGTCGTAAAGTCTGAAAGTCGAAAGTCTTGGAATGACCAGTCAGTTTTTCAGAGACTTGATGACTTTTCGACTTTAAGACTTTCAAACGGATTTGTATGCTACTGATGATCGACAATTACGATTCCTTCACCTACAACCTGGTGCAGTACCTGGGCGAGCTGGGGGAGGAAGTCCGCGTCTACCGGAACGACAAGATCACGGTGGATGAGATTGCCGCGTTGAAGCTGCAACGGATGGTCATCTCGCCGGGCCCTTGTACGCCCAACGAGGCGGGGGTGTCGGTGGCTGCGATCCAGCGGTTCGCCGGCCGGTTCCCGATCCTGGGCGTCTGCCTGGGGCATCAGTCCTTGGCCGCGGCCTTCGGGGGCGAAGTGATCCGGGCCGGACGGCTGATGCACGGCAAAACCTCGATGATCCATCACGACGGCAAGACCATTTTCCATGGCCTGGCCAATCCCTTCGAAGCCACCCGCTACCATTCGCTGTTGGTGAATCGGACAAACCTGCCGGACTGCTTGGAAGTCTCGGCCGAAACCGCCGAAGGGGAGATCATGGGACTGCGCCACAAGACATTGGGCGTCGAAGGGGTCCAGTTCCATCCCGAATCCATCCTGACGGTTGTCGGCATGGATCTGCTCAGGAATTTTCTGAAACTGTGAAAACCAGTACACAGTTAACAGTTCTCGGTATTCAGTTCTCGGATTCGGCGCGAGGCTGATTTTTCAACTGACCACTGATAACTGCGAACTGATAACTCTTTGCCTTCCCCCATGATTAAAGAAGCCATCGCCAAACTTGCGGAGAAGGCGCACCTCTCGGAGAAGGAGGCCGAGGCGGTCATGTCGGAGATCATGGGCGGGGTTGCCACGCAGGCCCAGATCGCCGCCTACCTCATGGGGCTTCGTCTCAAGGGCGAGACGGTGGAGGAAATTTCCGGCTCCGTCAGGGCCATGCGGGAGAAGGCGGTCGGCATCCGGGTCGCCGATCCGCTGGTGGTGGACACCTGCGGCACCGGCGGCGACGGGGCGCATACCTTCAATATCTCGACGACGGTGGCTTTCGTGGCGGCGGGCGGCGGACTGACCGTGGCCAAGCACGGAGGCAAGGCCGTGTCGTCCCGGTCCGGCAGCGCCGATGTGCTGGCCGCGCTGGGCGTGAAGATCGATCTTCCCCCCGAGCGGGTGGCGGACTGCATCAACGAAGTCGGCATCGGGTTTCTCTTTGCGCCCTTGTTCCACGGGGCGATGAAGCATTGCGCGCCGGTCCGTCAGGAGTTGGGCATCCGCACGCTCCTGAACATCATGGGCCCCATGTCCAATCCGGCTCGGGCCGGGTTCCAGGTGCTGGGGGTCTATGCCGCCGATCTCACGGAGCTGATGGCCAAGGTGTTGTTGGGGCTCGGCACGCAACATTGTTTCATCGTCCACGGGATGGACGGGCTGGACGAAATCACGCTGACGGATCGGACGAAGGTGTCGGAAGGGAAGGGCGGGCTGGTCTCGACCTATTTCGTGGAGCCGGACGACTTCGGCCTGCAACGGGTTAGGTCCAAGGAGTTGGCCGGGGGGACGGCGGAGGAGAACGCACATATCCTGCGGGAGATTCTGCAAGGCAGGACCGGGCCCAAGCGGGACATCGTCTGCATGAACGCGGCGCCGGCCTTCGTGGCGGGCCGCAAGGTGAAGACGTTGCAGGAGGGCTGCGAGCTGGCGGGCCGGGTGATCAAGAGCGGCGCGGCCTACGAGAAGCTGGAGCGGTTGATCGCGTTTACGAACAAGAAGTGAAGGGGCGCGCGAGGGGGAGAGAGAGTAGAAGATGATCCTGGATCGAATCCTGGAGCATAAGAAGGCCGAGGTGCGGCACAAGCAGAGTCGCGGGTATCTGGTCGAGCTGAAGGCCAAGATTCGCGACCGGGGGGCGACGAGGGGGTTCATCCAAGCCCTCAAGGCGACCCGTCCGCCGCACAGCCCCTCGCTGATTGCCGAAGTGAAGAAGGCCTCGCCCAGCCTGGGATTGCTGCGGCCGGAGTTCAAGGACTGCTTCGAACCGGTGAAGATTGCGGAACAGTATAAGGAACATGGAGCTTCGGCTTTATCGGTTTTGACGGACAAGGAGTTTTTCCAGGGGGAGCTGGATTATCTCGAGGCGATCAAAGACAAAGTCGGGCTGCCCTGTCTGAACAAAGAATTCATGGTGGACGACATCCAGTTCTACGAGGCCCGGGCCTACGGAGCCGATGCCGTATTGTTGATCGTGGCGGCGCTGGAGCGGCGGCAGCTCATCGATTTCTATGCCCTGGCGCAGGAGTTGACGTTGGATGTCCTCATCGAAACCCACCATGAACGTGAACGGGATACGGTGCTGGAGCGGTTGCCCGAGGCCAGGCTGATCGGGATCAACAACCGCGACCTCAAGACCTTCTTGACCGATTTGGGCGTGACTGAGCGGCTGGCCAAGCGCATTCCTTCCGGCAAGATGATCGTCAGCGAGAGCGGCATCCACAAAAGGGATGACGTGAAGCGCATCATGGACGCGGGCTGCCAGGCCATGCTGATCGGGGAGTCGCTGATCAAGGCGGAGGATGCGGGGGTCAAGATTAAAGAGCTGTTGAACGCAGACAAGGCCTCGCTTGTATGATCTTCGGCATCGACCATATCCTCATCGCAGTCGAAGATCTCGCCAAGGCGATGGAGCTCTATCGCCGTCTCGGGTTTCAGGTCCTGGTCGGCGGGGAGCATCCCACGGTCGGGACGCACAATGCGCTGGTGCCGCTGGCGGACGGGAGTTATCTGGAGCTGATCGGCGTCAAGAAACCGGAACTGGCGCAGCAGTTTCCTTTCTGGCAGCAGGTGCTGGAAGCCCTGGCCAAGCCGAACCGGCTGGCCGGCTATGCGCTGGAGAGCGGGGATGTAAACGGCGATGTGCAGGCGATCCGCGACCGGGGACTGACGATTGCCAAGGCGCCTCCCGGGGGGCGAGCCAGACCCGACGGACAGCAGGTGTCCTGGCGGACGGCCCATCCAGAAGATCCTCGGCTGCCGTTTCTCATTCAAGATACGACGCCGCGTTCGCTCCGGGTGCCGCCTTCCCCCGACGGGCTGAACGGTTCGACGCAGGTGGGATGGGTGGAAATCGGAGCGGCGGACCTTCAACCGGCGATCACGGCCTATACCCAACTGTTCGGCGAGAGGCCGGTGGACGGCCGGTTCGCACTCCAGCGGGGGACGATCCGGCTTTCCCAAAGCTTTTCCGGCGACGGGGTGCAGATGGTGGCCTTGCTCGTCCAGGATGTGGCGGCTCTCGCCGCAGCCTGGCAGGCCGACGAGCTTCGCTTTTACGATGAAAGCATCCGCGGCATGGGACGGGTGCTGGTTCCGCAGGACACGGGCGGGGCGCGGTTGAGTTTCTGTCAATTCGACAGAAATTGACCGTCGGCAAGATATGTATTAATGTAGCAACATAACTACATTCTGGGTGATCTATGAAAATGGGACTGCGCCAGGCCAATCAGCAGTTCTCGAAGGCGGTCAAGGCGGTGCGGGCCGGGAGGGAGGTTGTCTTGACTGATCGTGGAAAGCCTATTGCCGTAATTAAGCCGATGGAAAGTTCGGGCGGCAAAGATACGGCCATTCGTCGGCTTGAGGCAGCCGGCTTTCTGCGGCCTGCCGTTACAGATCGCCCCATGAGGACGTTTCGGCCCTGCCGGCTCAAGGGCATGCCTTTGTCGTCTACCCTTCGTGAAGAGCGAAACGAGGACTGATGCCCAAGGAGTGGGCGTATTTCGACACGAGCGCGCTGGTTAAGCGGTATATCAGTGAGGCTGGGTCGGTCCGAGCGCGGCTGCTTCTCGGTCGGTATCGATTCCTTTCTTCGGTCATCGCACCGGTTGAGCTGACATCGGCACTCTGCCGTCGCAAAGCCTCCGGTGATCTGGCGGCAGCCGATTTTACGCGAATTCAGTCCAGGCTGAAGCACGATCGCCTTGCATGGGAGCTTGTCGAAGTCACATCCGCTGTGCTCGATCAGGCCGAACAACTCATCAAGCAAACCGATCTGCGGACGCTGGATGCGCTGCATGTAGCGACGGCTCTGGTGTTTCAATCAGTCTCGGGAATCCACGTGCCGTTTATAACGGGCGATAGGCGGCAGCGAGAAGCTGCGGCGCACTTGGAATTGGAAGTGTTGTGGGTTGGCGCGTAACAGACCCATGGATCGGCGAGAAACCTATACGGTCGGGTACAGCGACGTGGCGGTGTGGTACATGCAACGTCGCCATGCGGCGCGGGATGCGGCCTTCCTGCTGCCGCACCTGAAGTCTGGCATGAAGCTGCTGGACTGCGGCTGCGGTCCGGGGACGATCACGGTGGGGCTGGCCGAGGCCCTGGCGCAAGGACAGGTCGTCGGGATCGACCTTGAGGCGTCCCAGGTCGAAGCGGCCGGGCATACGGCCCGGCAACAGGGAGTGAGGAACGTCGAATGGAAAGTCGCCAGCGTCTATCAACTTCCGTTTCCGGATCGTTCCTTCGACGCGGTGTTTTCCCATGCCCTCTTCGAACATCTGGGCGAACCTGCGGCCGCGCTGGAGGAGATCAGACGGGTGCTGCGTCCCGGCGGGATGGCCGCGATTTCCAGTCCCGATTGGTCCGGGAACCTCATGGCGCCGCGTGATCCGTACGTCGAGCAGGCTATCCAGGTCTACAAGGCGATCCAGCAGCGGAACGGGGGCAATCCCTACGTGGGGCGCGACTTCGGACGCCTCTTGCAGGAGGCCGGATTCTCGCGCATCTGCCTGTCGGCGATCTACGATTGCTACGAGGACGTGCCGCTGGCCGCCGAACTGCTGGCGCAACGGATCGAAGAGGGAGTGGGGAGACAGATTGTCGCTGGGCCCGGGCTGGGGCGGGCTGAAGTCGGAAGCCTCTGCCGGGCGTTGCGCCAGTGGGCCAAGCAGCCGGCGGTCCTGTTCGCCCAAACCTTCGTGGACGCGATCGGGTATGCAGACGCATGAGCCCCATCAAAGTCAAAATCTGCGGGATCACGAACGCCGACGATGCAGCCGCCGCCGTCGCGGCGGGAGCCGATGCGCTGGGGTTCATGTTCTACGCCAAGAGCCCCCGCTGCGTCGAGGCGCCCCTGGTGAAGCGTATCGTCGCCGGCCTGCCTCCGTTTGTATTGCCGGTCGGGGTCTTCGTCAATGAGGAAGCCAAAAAGGTCCGCGACATTATGGATGAGTGCGGCCTGGCCCTGGCCCAGCTCCACGGGGATGAAACGGCGGCCTATTGCGAAAATCTTGGGCGGCCCCTGCTCAAGGCCTTCCGGCTCCGTAGTCCGGCCGACTTGCTCAGCTTGGCGGAATTCAAAGGCCGGGCCGGAGTGCGCGGCTTTGTCGTGGATGCCTTCTCCGTTGCTGCCTATGGCGGGACGGGCGAAGTGGCGGACTGGGCCCTGGCAGCGGAAGTGGCCAAGCATGTGCCGGTGCTCCTGGCCGGGGGGCTGACGGCGGCGAATGTCCGCGAAGCCATTGAAAAAGTTCGCCCCTACGGGGTGGATGTGAGCAGCGGAGTGGAAGCAAGTCCGGGCAAAAAAGACCGGGCGAAACTCCAGGCGTTCATTCAAGCCGCAAAGCTTGTTTAGCAAGAGACTCAGGGCTATACTCCCCGTGAATCATCACGCTGGGAAGTCCATCAAGTCATAAAGTTTCCAAGAACGTGAGGCTTGACGACTTTTCGACTTTCAGACTTTTAGACTGATGCGTTATGCAGCAACTGCCTAATGAACGCGGCCGTTTCGGCGACTTCGGAGGACGCTATGTCCCCGAAACGCTCATGCCGGCCATCCTCGAGCTGGAGCAGGCTTATGCCAGGGCCAGGCAGGACCGAGCGTTCCAGGCGGAATTCGCCGGCTACCTGAAGCGGTTTGTCGGGCGCCCGACCTCCCTCTATTTTGCGGAACGGCTCACGAAGCGGCTGGGCGGAGCCAGGATTTACCTCAAGCGGGAAGACCTCTGCCACACCGGCGCCCACAAGATCAACAACTCGATCGGCCAGGCCCTGCTGGCCATCCGGATGAAGAAGAAGCGGGTGATCGCCGAGACCGGCGCCGGCCAGCACGGCGTCGCCACGGCGACGGCGGCCGCCATGTTCGGTCTCTCCTGCGAGATCTACATGGGCACGGAGGACATGCAGCGCCAGGCGCTGAACGTCTTCCGGATGCGCCTGCTCGGCGCGACCGTGACCGGCGTGGAAGCGGGGAGCCGGACGCTCAAGGATGCCATCAACGAGGCGATGCGCGACTGGACGACGAACGTCCGAACCACCAACTACATCCTCGGCTCCGTGCTCGGGCCGCATCCCTATCCCATGATGATCCGCGATTTTCAATCCGTGATCGGGCGGGAGGCCCGCAAGCAGATCCTCGCGCTGGAAGGGAAGCTGCCCGATTACCTGGTGGCCTGCGTCGGCGGGGGCAGCAACTCCATCGGTTTGTTCCACGCTTTCTTGAAGGATAAGAAGGTCAAGATGGTCGGGGTGGAGGCGGCGGGGCTTGGCATAGAGAGCGGCAAGCATGCGGCCCGTTTTGCCGGCGGGAAGCCGGGGGTGTTGCACGGGACCATGACCTATCTGCTGCAGGACGACGACGGGCAGATCAATTTGACGCACTCAGTGTCGGCGGGGTTGGATTACGCGGCCGTCGGGCCGGAGCACAGCTACTACCACGATGCCGGCCGTATCCACTACACGTCGGCGACCGATGACGAAGCCATGGACGCCTTCGATTTGCTGGCGCGGGAGGAGGGCATCGTGCCGGCGCTGGAGAGCGCCCATGCGGTGGCCGAGGTGGTGAAACTGGCTCCCAAGCTGAAGAAGCGGCAGGTGGTCATCGTGAATCTGTCCGGGCGCGGCGACAAGGATGTGCAGCAGGTGGCGAGAATCAAAGGGGTTACGCTGTAGTACACAGTTGTCAGTTCACAGTTCTCAGTTTTTGAACTGAACACTGATCACTGTAAACCGATAACCCAAAAGCCATGAATCGTCTCGACGCCACATTCGATCGTCTGAAGGCCAAAGGGCAGAAGGCCCTGATCACCTACATCATGGCCGGCGATCCGTCGCTGCAGGAGACGGAAGCGTTGGTGCTGGAGCTGGAGAAGGCCGGGGCCGACGTGATCGAACTTGGCGTGCCTTTTTCCGATCCCATTGCCGACGGGCCGGTGATCCAGGCGGCGGCCGAGCGGGCGCTGCGGGGCGGCGCCTCCCTGCGCAAGATCCTTCGGACGGTCGCCTCGCTGCGCGCGCACACGCAAGTCCCCCTCGTGCTCATGGCCTACTACAGCACGATCCATGCGATGGGCGAAGCGGCGTTCTGCCGGCAGGCCGCGGACGCCGGCGTGGACGGCCTGATCGTGCCGGATATGCCGCCGGAGGAAGCGGGGCCTCTCGAGGGGCCGGCGGCCGCGACGGGGCTGCAATTGATCTATTTCCTGGCCCCCACCAGCACGCCGGCTCGTCGCACGATGGTGGAGCGCCGCTGTCGGGGCTTTGTCTACTACGTGTCCCTTACCGGCATCACCGGCGCGAAACTGACGGACCTGGGCGATGTCCGGCGCAATGTCGACAAGATCAGGCAGGCCACCGATGTTCCCGTGGCCGTCGGGTTCGGCATCGCGACTCCGCAGGATGCGGCGCAGGTGGCGGGGATTGCGGACGGGGTCATTGTCGGCAGCGCGATCGTCCGGCAGATCGGCGAGTATCAGCAGGACCAACGTCTGCCGGAACGCATCGGGCGGTTTGTCCAGTCCCTGAAATCCGCTATGGCCGGCTCGGCCGCATCCTCGGCCTAACCGGACCGGACCACGAGGAAGGGCGCATGGCCTCAGCCAAGCCGGGCAAGCCCAACAAGCGTCGGAAGCCGGGCCCTTCGCCGCGTCGGCGCCGCGTCGCTGCGGCCACTCCCGGCCAGCGTGCGGCCAAGGCCCGCGTCAAGCAGGCCCTGGCGACCCACGGGACGTCCTTCATCGGCAGTATTCACCCCCCCATGTGCAGCAGGTGATCCTCGAGGCCACCAGCAGCGGCAAAGCCTTGACGGACGTGGCCCGGTCTTGCCTGGAGGTGCTGCTGGAGGTCAGCGGCATGCAAGGGGCCTGGGCCTACATGCGCGACGAGCAAACGGGCAAGCTCCGCTGCGTGGCCAATTGCGGTCTGGTCGAGGGGGTGACGGAGGAGACGAGGGAGAAACTGGTTGCGCGGGCGTCCGCGGAGGAAGCTCCGGTGATGACGCCGGATTTGGTGGCCTATCCGCTCAAGCGGGCCGATTGCCTGGAGGGCGTGCTGGTGGTCGCGGGCCTGTCTCCGAAGAAGAAGCAGGGAGAGGAGACGCTGGGCCTCCTGGAGTTCGTCGCCACCAGGCTGGCGGCGGGGCTGGATCACAGCCGGCTGGCGGAGAAATACGCGCAAAAGATCATCCGCATCAGGCACCTGGAGCAGGTCAGCGACATCCTGAATTCGACGTTGGACGAGGGCGAAGTGCTCCGTCGCGCGATCGAAGGGGCGGCGCAACTGGTCGAGGCCGAGGCCGGCTCGTTGCTGCTGTTGAACGAACAGAGCAAGCAGCTCAACTTTCTGGTGGCCGTGGGCGAGAAGGGCCTGCAGCTGAAAGCCATCCGACTGAAATTGGGCGAGGGCGTGGCGGGGCTCGTGGCGACCAGAGGCCAGCCGCTGATCGTCAACGACGCCCAGCACGACGACCGGGTCGCCCATCAGGTGGACGAGCAGACCGGTTTCCGGACCAGGTCGCTGTTGGCCGTGCCGGTGCGGGCCCACGGCAAGACGCTGGGTGTGCTCGAAGCGGTGAACAAGCTGGGCGGCCGTCCCTTCAGCAATTGGGACTTGCTGGAATTCTCGAGCTTGTCCAACCAGGTGGCGATCGCGCTGGAAAATTCCCGCCTCTTCCAGAGTCACCAGCAGAAGATCACGCAGTTGAAAAAACTCCAGGAGGTCAGCCAGGTGCTGAACTCCAGCCTGAACCAGGCGGAGATCCGGAAGAAGGCGATCGAGGCCATTACCTTCATCATGGACGCGGAGGCGGGGTCGTTGCTGCTGCTGGACGAGCCGGCCCAGGAGCTGTATTTCGAAGTCGCCCTGGGCGAGAAGGGCGAGGGGGTCCGCGAGATCCGCCTGAAGTTGGGGCAGGGGATCGCCGGCTATGTGGCCCAGACCGGCGAGCCGGTGCTCATCAACGACTGCCAGAACGATCCCCGCCTGGCCAAGCAGGCCGACAAAAAGAGCGGCTTCGTCACCCGCAATATGGTCTGCGTGCCGGTCAAGGCGCGGGACAAACTGTTGGGCGTGCTGCAAGCGATCAATAAGAAAGACGGGGGTCTGTTCAGCGACGAGGATTTGCAGGACTTCGTGAGCCTGGGCCACCAGGTCGGGATCGCGATCGAGAACGCCAACCTCTATGAAGAGATCAGCAAGCTCTTCGAGGGCTTCATTTCGGCCAGCGTGACGGCGATTGAAAGCCGGGACCCGACCACCAGCGGTCACAGCGGCCGCGTGGCGGTGCTGACCTGCGGCCTGGCCGAAGCGGTGGACCGGGCTGACGCCGGGCCCTAGGCCTCGGTGATGTTCGATTTCGATCAGATGAAAGAGATCCGCTACGCCGCGGTGCTCCACGATTTCGGCAAGGTCGGTGTGCGCGAGCACGTGCTGGTGAAGGCCAACAAGCTGCTGCCCGAGCAGCTGGCGATGCTCAAGGCGCGCTTCGACTTCATCAAGCAGACCCTGGAGGTCCAGGCGCTGAGGAAGAAGGTGGACATCCTGATGTCGGGAGATCGGCAGGCCACGGCTGCGCTCCTTGCCGAGGTGGACGAGAATTTGGCGCGTCAGGTGGCCGATACGGAAGGCGTCCTGGAATTTCTGCTCCAGTGCAACAAGCCGACGGTCATGAAGCAGGAGGGGTTCGAGCGCCTGAACGACACGCGAAGCTGCAGTTCGACTATTTCTCGTCCCGGAGAGCCTATCTCACCCCGGAGGAGGTCATCACGCTGTCCATTCCGAAAGGGAGCCTGACGACCGAGGAACGGCTGGAGATCGAGAGCCACGTCACCCACACCTACAAGTTTCTCTCGACGATTCCCTGGACCAAGGCCCTCAAGAACATCCCGAACATTGCCTACGGCCACCACGAAAAACTGGACGGCAGCGGATATCCGCGCAAGGTGCCGGGCGAGACGATCTCGGTCCAGACCCGCATGATGACGATCAGCGACATCTGCGACGCCTTGACCGCCTCCGACCGGCCGTACAAGGCGGCCGTGCCGACGCCGAAAGCGCTGGCGATCCTGGAGGAGGAGGTCCGGCACGGGAAAGTGGATGCGCAGTTGTTGGAGATCTTTATCGACGCCAAGGTCTACGAACGGGTCAAGCCGTCCTGAGTTCCCAGCAATCCTGCCGAGCGGTGTGTCTGCCCGCTACAACGTGAAGCCCTGGAAAAACGAGGCCATCGTCTGGCTTAGGGGATGGTCTTGCGTGCGCAGGGATGTCCGGATTACGAGCCGGCGATCGTTCCGTCTTCCATTCGGACAATGCGATCGGCTTGGGAGGAGAGCTTGTCGTTGTGCGTGACGATCACAAAGGTCGTGCCGCGTTCGCGGTTCAACTTGCGCAGGAGCGAGAAGAGGCCTTCGCCCGTATGGGTGTCCAGATTGCCGGTCGGTTCGTCGGCCAGCACCAGCGCCGGCCGTTGCATGAGCGCGCGGGCGACCGCCACCCGCTGCTGTTCGCCGCCGGACAGCTCGCCGGGCTTGTGCTGCAGCCGGTGTTCGAGTCCCACGTCTTTCAGCAGTGAGGCGGCTTCCGCCTCGATGTCCGCTCTGGGCCGGTTCTGGATCAGGGCGGGGAGGCAGACGTTTTCCAGGGCCGTGAACTCCGGCAGGAGATGATGGAACTGGAACACGAAGCCGATCTGCTTGTTGCGGAAGTCGGCCTGCTCGTCTTCGGGCAGGCCGAACACATCCCGGCCGTCGAAGAGGACGCGTCCGCCGGTCGGATGGTCCAGCGTCCCGAGGATCTGCAGCAGCGTGCTCTTGCCTGCGCCGGACGCCCCCACGATGGCCAGGAATTCGCCCCGCCCGATGTCGAAGCTGACGCCCCGTAAGGCCGTGACTTGCTGCCCGCCCATGGGGAAGGACTTATGCACGTCCAGAACCTGCACCAATGGCTGGGTCTGTGGGCTACTCATAGCGGAGCGCGGCGGCCGGGTCCAGCTTGGCGGCTTGCCAGGAGGGGTAGAGGGTGGCGGCGAAACTGATCAGGATCGCCGAAAACGACACCAGAATCACGTCTAGGGCCTGGATGTGCACGGGGACATGCGAGATGTAGTAGACCGTAGGGTCGAAGGTCCAATAGGTTTGGATGAACCAGAGGAAGGTATAGCCGAGCGGAACCCCGATCGCGGTTCCGGTCAGCCCGATGATGAGCCCGTTCAACATGAAAATGCGCATGATGGCCTTGCGAGTGGCGCCCATGGCCTTGAGCACCGCAATCTCCCGCTGTTTTTCGTTCACGAGCATGGTGAGCGTGCTCACGATGTTGAAGGAGGCGACGATCGTGATCAGCACCAGCAGCAGGAACATCATGATTTTCTCCAGCTTGAGCGCGGAGAACAGATTCCGGTTGAGCTGCATCCAGTCGCGGGCCCAGAAGGGGAAGCCCAGGGCGGCCTCGATCGAACGGGCGATATCGGCCGCCATGAAGATGTCGTCCACCTTCACTTCGATGCCGGTGACCGTCGTGCCCATGTTGAAAAACTTTTGCGCCTCCGGGAGCGCGATGTAGGCCAGCGAGGAGTCGTATTCGTACATCCCGGACTCGAACACGGCCACCACGGTGAACACGCGTATCTTGGGGGTCATGGCGATCGTGCCGAGCCTGGACGCGGGGCCGACCGGGGAGACCACGTTCACCTGGTCGCCCACAAACGCGTTCAGGCGGAGCGAGAGCTCTTTGCCGAGGATGATGCCCGGATGTTTCGGCTCCGGTGCGGCGCCCGCTTCTGCCGATGCATTCGGCGCCGGGGGCGGCGCGGGCTGTTCCAGCTCCGCCAGGCTGCCGCTCTTGATGTTCTTCCCCAATTCGGTGACCCGCACCTCCTGTTGCGGATCGATCCCGCGCAGGACGATGCCTTGCACCGCCGACTCCGACGTCAGCAGCACCTGCCGGAAGACGAACGGCGTGGCCGCCAGGACGTGGGGGACTTGCTTGACTTTTTTGACCTGGGCTTCATAGTCCAGCATGCCGTCGCGCGTGCGGTCGTGGACCACAATGTGGGACGTCGTGCCCAGAATCTTGGCCTGGAGGTCCTCTTTGAAGCCGGTCATGATCCCCAGCGTGCCGATCAGGGCCGCGACACCCATCGTGATGCCGGCCACCGACACGAAAGTGTTGAGCGAAATGGTCCGGTTGCGCCGCTTGGCGCGCAGGTAGCGGAGGCCGACGAAGACTTCGTAGGGCAGCGTGGGCAGGGTCATTTTTCAGGCCGCAACTGAGGAAACAGGATTACGTCTCGAATGGACGCCTGGTTGGTGAAGAGCATGACCAGCCGGTCGATCCCGATGCCTTCGCCCGCGGTGGGCGGCATGCCGTGTTCCAGCGCGCGCAGAAAGTCTTCGTCCAGATAGTGCGCCTCTTCGTCTCCCGCTTCCCGTTGGGCATCCTGCGCCTCGAACCGTTGCCGCTGATCCAGCGGATCGTTCAACTCGGAGAAGGCGTTGGCGATCTCGCGCCCGGCGATGTAGAGCTCGAACCGGTCGGTGAGCGAGGGGTCCGAATCTTTGCGCCTGGCCAGCGGCGAAATCTCGATCGGGTAATCCGTGATGAACGTCGGCTGGATCAGTTGGGGTTCCACGGTTTCCTCGAAGATCTCGTTGAGGATGTCCACGTGCGCGGCCTTGTCCTCCACCTCGATGCCGAGCTGCTTGGCCGCCGCCAGGGCCGCCGCTCGGTCCGTCAGAACCCGTTCGTCCAGCTTGTTCACTTCCAGGATCGCCTGACGGTAGGACCAGCGCCGCCAGGGAGCGGCCAGGTTGAGGGATTTGCCCTGGTACTCGATCGTGGTGTTCCCCGACACTTCGCGGGCCAGTCGGCTGAACAGCTCCTCGGTCAGCGCAATCAGATCGTTGTAGTCCGCATAGGCGACGTAGAACTCCAGCATCGTGAACTCGGGGTTGTGGATCGTGGAAATCCCCTCGTTCCTGAAATTGCGGTTGATCTCGAATACACGCGGGAAGCCCCCGACGATCAATCGCTTCAGATACAACTCCGGCGCGATGCGCAAATACAAATCCACGCCCAATGCATTGTGATGGGTGACGAAAGGCTTGGCCGTGGCGCCGCCGGGGATGGGATGCATCATCGGCGTCTCGACTTCCAGAAATCCCTTCTCGATCAGGAAGGCCCGGATGCCGGCGATGATCTTGCTGCGCGCGGCGAAAATCGCATGCACCTGGGGGTTGGCGATCAGGTCCACGTACCGTTGCCGGTAGCGGGTCTCGACGTCGGTGAGGCCGTGCCACTTTTCCGGCAGGGGGCGCAACGCCTTGCTGAGGAAGGTCAGCTCGCCGACTTCCACCGTCAATTCGTTCGTCTTGGTGCGGAACAGGTGGCCGCTCACGCCGATCCAGTCGCCCAGATCCAGCCCCTCGCAGACTTTGTAGGCCTGTTCGGTGAGCAAGTCTTTCTTCAAATAGACCTGCAGCCGGTCCGCCCCGTCCTGCAGCACCGCGAAGGCCGCCTTGCCGAAACGGCGCAGGGCGACGATCCGGCCGGCGATCCGGCAGGCGACCCGTTCCGCCTCCAGGGCTTCCTTGGACTTCTCGCCGTGGAGCTGGGTCAGGCGGCCGGCCCGGTCGGTCGCGTCGAACTTGGTGCCGTAGGGCTGGACGCCCAACTCGCGAAGGGCGTCGAGTTTCTTGATGCGCTGTTGCTGCTGGTCGTTCAGTTCATCCATACAGAACAAGAGCGAATGGCGTATAGCTTAGGCCTGAGCGACGCTTGCCATCTGCCATACGCCATCAGCTCTTCTCCTTCGTGCCCGCCATCTGTTGCTTCAAATAGGCCTCGATGAAATCGGTGATCTCTCCGTCCATCACGGAGCTGATGTTGCCCACTTCATAGTCCGTCCGATGGTCCTTCACCATCTGATAGGGCTGGAAGACGTAGGAGCGGATTTGGCTGCCGAACCCGATCTCCTTCTTTTCGCCCACGATGGATTGGAACTCCGCTTCTTTCTTTTTCTGTTCCAGCTCGTAGAGGCGCGCCTTCAGAATCTTCATCGCGCCCATGCGGTTCTGCAGCTGGGAGCGCTCGTTCTGGCACTGGACCACGAGCCCGGTCGGCAGGTGGGTGATCCGGATCGCCGTCTCCACCTTGTTCACGTTCTGGCCGCCGGCGCCGCCGGCGCGAAACGTGTCGATCCGCAGGTCCTTGTCCTCGATCGGAATTTCCGCGTCGTCCTCCAATTCGGGATAGACGAACACCGAGGCGAACGACGTATGGCGCCGTTTGTTGGCGTCGAACGGGGAAATGCGGACCAGCCGGTGCACCCCGGCCTCGGCCTTCAGATACCCGTAGCTGTAGGGGCCGGTGATCCCCAGCGTCACGCTCTTGATGCCGGCCTCGTCGCCGGCCTGCAGGTCCAGGGTCTCGATCTGAAAGCCCTTCCGTTCGGCCCAGCGCACATACATGCGCAACAACATCTGGGCCCAGTCCTGCGATTCGGTCCCGCCGGCGCCGGGGTGAATCTCGAGGATCGCGTTGCTCGCGTCCCGCTCCCCGGAGAGCAGGAGTTCGATCCGCAGTTGGCGGACCGACGCCTCGAAGCGGCCCAGCTCGGCCTGGAGTTCGCCCGCCAGGGCTTTGTCCTGGCTCTCTTCCGCCAGCTCCAGCATCGCGCGCAAGTCCTCCTGCTGTCGCTCGATCTCGGTCCAGCGGCGGAGTTCACGCTCAAGGGTGGCTTTCTTGCGGCTGACGCGCGCGGCGGCCTGGGGGTCTTTCCAGAAATCCGGCTGCGCGGTCGTCTGTTCCAGCGCCTGGAGTTGGGATGTCAGGTGGGGGAGGTCAAAGATGCCCCCGAAGTTCGCTGACCTGTTCGTCGATCGCGTTGAGTCTGCCGCGCAGTTCGTCCAACATGGGTGTTCGTTATCTCCCTGTCGCCGGTTTCGTGCCGTCGTATGGGCCTCGGCTTCGCGCCCGCCGCCTGGACAGCCAGGCGAAAAGTCCAGTGATTATAACACAGGCATAGGCAAAGACATCACCGTAGTTGGTGTAGAACGTGAGGGTCCGGTCGAGCGGAATCGTGCCCGTGAAGGCCGCTTCTTCGAAGATGGGGCTGGCGCGCAGGATGCGGCCTTGCGGGTCGATGAACCCGGAGATGCCCGTATTGGCGGCGCGGGCGAAGGCCCGACGGTTTTCCACGGCCCGGAGGACCACCATGCCGAAGTGCTGGTAGGCGGCGGCGGATTTGCCGAACCAGGCGTCGTTGGTGATCGTGACCATGAAGTCCGCGCCGTTGGCGGCAAACTCCCGCACGAGGTTCGGGAAGATGACTTCGTAGCAGATCACGACGCCGAAGGCCGGCTTGCCGTCGGAGGGATGGCTGGAGAACTGCGCCTCGCGGCTTGGCAGGGGCAGCAGGGTGGCCTGGGTGCCGGCTTCGAAATCCCCGATGCCTTCCACCAGCTTTTCCAGGAAAAAGAGCAGGGAAGAGTGCAGGGGAATGTATTCGCCGAACGGCACCAGGTGGCGCTTGTCGTACCGGCCGAGCAGGATCCCGTCGTGCGACAACAGGTAGGCGCTGTTCATCAAGTAGGGCCGGCCGTTGGGGTAGAAGCGGAGGGCCGGGCTGCCGAACAGGAGCGGAACCCGGTTGGCACGCACCAGGTCCATGACCTCCAGCTTGTAATCCTTTTCCCGTTCGAAGAGGAAGGGGGTGGCCGCTTCCGGCCAGATGACCAGATCCGCCCCGCTGGCCGCCTGGACAGTCAGCCTGGCATAGCGATCGATCGTCGTCTGCCGGTAGGCGGCATCCCATTTCTGTGCCTGGTCGATGTTGGCTTGCACGAGTCCGACGGAGATCGAGCGTGGTTCAGGCGAAACGCTCAATCGCCACTGGCCGTAGAGCAGGGCTCCGGTCATGGCCAGGACGGTGACGGCCAGAGCCGGCCAGGGAAGGGGATCGCTCTGGGCCCGTCGTTTGGCCAGGCCCCAGAGGAGGAGTTCCGCGACGGCAACGTTGACCAGCACCACCAGAAACGACAGGCCGTAGACGCCGGTGATATCGGCGATTTGAATGACCGGCAACCATTGATATTGGGAATAGCCCAGCAGAGCCCAGGGCAAACCAGAAAAGAGATAGGTGCGGAGCCATTCCAATGCGACCCACAGAATTGGGGCTGCCATGAACGTCACGGTCGGGAGGTGGCGTTTGAACCAGACCCAGCCGATGGCATACAGGGCCAGGAACAGACCGAGATAGATCGCGAGCAGCAGCATCAGCAGGACACTGACAGCCAGCGGGACCTTGCCGTACTGGTGCATGGCCGTGATGACCCAGACCATGATGCCGGCGAAGGCGAAGGTGCCAGCCAGCCAGCCCAGCCAGAACGAGCGCTGCAGCTGGGCTGGTTGGGCCAGCGCCAGGTGGAGCGGAATCAACACTGCCCAGGCCAGGCATCCCAGGTCGAAATCGGGAAAGCAGAGGGGGTAGAGGAGGCCCGTGATCGCGGCCATGATCACGGAACGAATGGCTGGCGGCTGCGGCATCGATGGCGTACCTTAGCGGAACCGGGAAGCGACTTGCAAGGCTGGAGAGACGGGGCGACCGTTCAGGTGGCGATCGGCCCGCGATTTGGTTATGATGGCGACCCTGATACCGAGGGGAGGGCTCATGCAAGGGTTGGTAAGAATGGTCCTGATGGGGCTCATGTTGGTCCTGGCGATACCGGCTTGGGCCGATGAGCCGCCGTCTCAGGTGCAGGCAACCGACGAACCGAAAGAACCGGGACTGGCCGCGCAAATCGGGGCCAAGCTCGCGCGCGGTCTCACCAATTTCGGCTTCGGCTGGGTCGAGATCCCGAAGCAAATCTATCTGGTCGGTCGGGATCGGGGCTGGCTGGCCGGCACGTTCCGCGGCTCTGTGGAGGGGCTCGGCATGTTTGGGGCCAGGACGATTGCCGGCATGTATGAAATCTTTTCCTTTCCCGTTCCTCTGCCCCCGCACTACCAACCGCTCATGCAGCCGGAATTCGTCTGGCAACCGGACCCGGCTTGGCCGGTCCGATCCGCCTCGGCCACGGTTGACGCTACGACCGAGTCGCACCAGCCTGCAACCCCCTAGCAGGCTGGTGAAAAACTATTTCTGCACCCGGAAATACGGTTTGGCCTGGGTCACAGACGGGATCAAAGAACCCCACAGGGTGTTCAAAAAGGCCGTTCAGCAAGGCCGCAGCGAGCGAAGAGGCGAATCGTACTCTTTGCCGTACGGCGAGCCTCTGAGCGACGCGAGAACGCCGCTGGCGGGCTTTTTCAACACCCTGCTAGGGCTCGCTTCTTGTCCCAACCAGGACCGGATTCCCTCCTATCTCTTTCTTCGAAACAGGTCGGTGCTCAGCGATTCGATGCGGTCCAAAAAGAGCCTCCCGTCCAGATGGTCCAGTTCATGTTGAAACGCCAGGGCCTCGAAGCCCGAGGTGGTCAGCGTGACAGGCAGTCCGTCCGGTGAGAGGCCTTGAACGAGGATGCGTTCATACCGCAGGACATTGCCGGTGTAGTCGGGCACGCTGAGGCAGCCTTCTCGGATGACCCGCGACCCGTCTTGCTGCAGAATGTGAGGATTCAGGAGCACCACGAGCCCGTGTCCCTGTTCTCCTTTCTTGCGCGACACGTCCACGACGATCAGTTGCATCAAGTGCCCGATTTGCGGGGCGGCGAGCGCCACGCCGGGGGAGGCCTTCAAGGTATCGAGCATGTCCTGCACGATGGCGGCGACCTCCGGGTTGTCCGGGTCGACTCGCGCAGTTTTGGCTTTGAGCGCCGGATCGGGATAGAGAAGGATGGGGCGGACGGGCACGATTAGAGGCGAACCTGTTCCAGGGGCCGGAAGGTCACATCCACGCCGAGCGACGGCTTCAGGAGATCGAGCGCGTGTCCTAACGCCTCCGGCCGCGACCCTGCCGGCATCTGGACTTCCAGGATCATGATATAGACGGGCCGATCCGCCGCTCCGATGACGCGGGTATTCATGTCCGTTATGTTGCCCCCGTGATCCGCCACCACGCGAGCGACTTGCGCGACGATTCCCGGATGGTCGGCGCCATACACGGACAGCATGAAGACCGGTATATCCGGTTCGGACCCGCGCTCGGCTGCCTGCGCGGGAACTTCGCGGCAGAGGACCGTGAGCCCCTGGGGGGAAGTGAACGGAGTCAGCCGTTCGACCAAGGCCTCTGCCGGCAGATGCGTCGGCAAACGCACCATGACCATCATGGTAAATTCCCCGCGAAGCCTGGTCATGCAGGTATCTTCTATATTGCAGCCCAGCCGAGAGAGGCCCTCGGCCAGAGCCGCCACGATTCCGGGACGGTCTTGCCCGAATGCCGTCAGCATCGCGTACGAGTTCATGCAGGCTTTCCTTGTGAAACGCCAGGCTACTATGGGGGATCGGCCGAGGATTTTCAATGTTCTTGACCGGTTGTCGGCCGGGACGGAGGTCGCTCACAAACGGGCCAGGGCGGTTTGGCCCGACCTTGCGCGGCCTTTCGACGGGGTGTTAAGATACGGCATCACAAACAGGTTAAGGGTGAGGTTCAGGCTGAGCGAAGCCGAATTTCTGACCCTTCCTTAACCTTAATCTCAACCTTAACCTCAACCTGAGCTTGGTCTTCACTATGGCGAACGTCGTCTTGTTGGTCTCGTCTACGTGCGGGGCCTGTCCGTCGGCCAAGAGCCTGTTCAAGGAAATGCGGGTAAAGCACAGCTTCAGCTACCGCGAAGTGGACATCAATTCGCCGGACGGGCAGGAACTGGCCGAGCGACATTCGATCCGGGCCGTGCCCGCCACGATCATCAATGGCCGGCTGACCTTTATCGGCGTGCCCACCAGGCAGAGCGTCGAGAAAGCGCTCGCGCCGAGACCGACCTAGATGGTCAGGCCGGGAGCGCATGGCAGATCGACGACGGCAGGGCGTGGGAAGAATGCATCATGAGTGCTGAGAACGATGAACTGGATATCGAGCTTCCTCCCTTGCCCATCATCGACAAGGGACCGCCTCCGGACTGTCCCCTCTGCGGCGACCCCATGGCCTTCGTGGACGGAGACTGGGCCTGCCAGGATTGCAACGGCGAATTGATGGGCCCTGAAACCGGGTAAATGATGAGCGATGAACGCGGACTGCTGAACGATGGGGATTCCGGCATTCATCATTCATCGTTCAGTATGTATCGTTGAGCCTCATGCTCAGGATCGTCACCGGTCCCTTTGCTCCCAACCTTGAGCTGGCGCTGATCGAGGAAGTGCGACGGCTCAAAGCGGCCGACCCCCTGGCTCCCCTCGCCCTGATTGTTCCCTCCTCGTCCCTGGTGACGTATCTGCGACGCCTGTTGGTGGTCGAGTCCGGCCTCCCGCTGCTCAACGTCCATTTCCTGACCTTCTACCAATTGGCCTTGCGGCTGGCCGACGAATGGCGTGCCGCCGCCGAACCGGGCAGGGCTTTCCCGCAGATCGAGATCGTGCAGGATTTTTTCTGTGAACAGCTCCTGGGCCACATCTTGAAGCGGGGGCTGCCGGAGCTGGAACCACTGGCTCGCGCCGGGTCCGCCCCCGGCGCGGCCGCCGCTCTCTGGTCGACGGTCCGAGACTTACAGGACGCCGCGGTGGATCCGGCCGTGGCCTTGCGCGCGCTCAGCGAGGGCCTCTTTGAGGCGGAAGAACGTCCCACGCTGAGGGCGCTGTTCACGCTCCAGGCCGCGATGTTGGAAAGCGGCAGGGCGTTGGGAGTGGGAACGGCCGACGATCTGACCGCCGCGGTGCTTCCATGGGTGGCCCGGTCCCCCTTCCTGTCCGGGCTTCAGCGGGCCTGCTACTACGGGTTCTACGATCTCACGCAGGTGCAACTCTCATTTTTCGAGGCGGTCACCGCGCACGTTGACGCTACTCTGTACTTTCCGCAAGGCCGGCGTCAGGGCTTCGCGTTCGCGCGGCGATTCCTCGATCGGCACCTCTCGGCGACCGAGATCTCCCGCGAAGCCGCCGGAGCGGATGCGGCGGCGAACCGACCGGCCTGTCCGGTTCGCGTGTGGAGCGCGGTCGGCGCCGAGGATGAGCTGGCGACGGTCTGCAAGGAGATGCTCAATCTGGTCGAGACGCACGGGTATCGCTTCGACGAGATCGGGTTGGCGGCCAGGACCCTGACGCCCTACCAGGCATCGCTCCGCCGGCTTTTCGACGAGCATCGTATCCCGTTCGGCGCCACAGGCGGGACGCCGGTGACCAGAGAGCCGCTGGCCAAGGCCCTGCTGCAATTGGCCTGGCTGCCTGCCTCCGGATTCACGCGGCAGGCCGTGCTTGATCTGCTGACGTCGCCCTTCTATCGCGTCGGGCCGGAGGCGGAATCGGCCGGAGTCGGCGAACCCAGGCCCGACTGCTGGAAACGGTTGGCCGGGGAGGCGGGGATCCTGCGGGGGGAGGAGGATTGGAAGCGGCTGGCCGTTGCGCGGACGGCGGACGGACGGGGAGGAGAGAGGGAGGGCCAGGCGAACATCCTCTGGACATTGGTCGCCCGGCTCATCCGGAACTGCCGGGCCCTTCCGGAGCGGAGCGGCTTTGCGGAGTTGACCGATGCCTTCGTTTCGTTGATGGGGCGGCACGTGACTCCGTCGGGACCGAAGGCCGGCGGGCAGGAGTCGGCCCATGATCAGGTGCTGTCGGCGGTTGAGTCGGTCTTGGCTCAGCTCCGTCAACTCGATCGGCTGGGTGTTGAGGTTGCATGGGAGGAATGGGCGCGCATTTTCGCCAGGGCCATGGAACGGACAACGGTGCCGATCACGACCGTCCAGGCGCAAGGCGTGACGGTGGTGGACGCCATGGCGGCCCGCGGGCTGTCCTTCCGGGCCCTGTTCGTCATCGGGTTGAACGAGAAAGTCTTTCCCCGCGTGATTAGGGAGGATGCGTTCCTGCGCGACCGGGACCGCCGGGCCCTCGCCGAAACCCTGGGCTATAAACTCGATGAAAAACTGGCCGGCTATGACGAAGAGCAACTCCTGTTCGCCTTGCTCCGGCAGGCGGCCAAAGAGCGGCTCTATTTGCTGTATCAGCGTGCCGATGCGGATGGGCGGGTGCTGGCTCCCTCGCCGTTCGTGCAGGAGGGGATTGCCGGACTGGACGAGGGCGACCTGTCCGATCCGGTGCTGCATGTGCCCCGGCGACTGGCGGCCAGGGCGGGGACGCCGCCGTTTCTGCCGACCCTCCTGACGAGGGTGGAGTGGGCGCTCTATCGAGCGGGCGAGGGGCAGGACGTCACGTCGTTCCTCGCCGCCACCGGCCGCGATGCGGACCTGTTCCGCAACAGTCTGGCCGCGCTCCGGGATATCGAGGGCGAGGAGGCCGGTTCTTATGACGGCTTCGTCGGTCCGCTGGAAAAGTACTGGGCCAGACTGGCCGCCAGGGGGTTCGCTCCGACGCCGCTGGGGCAGTATGCCCGCTGCCCGTTCCAATATTTTGCCGACCAGGTGTTGGGGTTGGAGTCCATTCGGCCGATCAAGCCGGGAGTTCCGTCCGCGCAGGTGCTGGGCGAGTTGTGCCATGCCGCGCTGAATCTGGTCTATGTCCGATTGCGCGAGTCCGGCTGGCCGGAGGACGGGGCGAGTCCGGATCGGGAGCAGGCCCTGGTTCGGTCGGCCGTGCAGGATGCCTTTGCCGCCGCGGCGGCGCGCCAGGGGACCGGCTATCCCTTGCTGTGGGAGTTGGCGCAGGAGTCGGTCGCAGGACTCGTCGCCGTCCTGGTCGCGCAGGATCGAGAGAATTGTCTGGCCGGCGGGTTCCGCCCCGTCGCCTTCGAGATTGAGGCGTCGGGCAGCCTGGATGATCTGGACCCGCAGGTCGGGCCGGTAAACATCAGGGGCCGGCTGGATCGGGTGGACGAGCGGCGTCAGCCGCCGGGCTGGCGGATCGTGGACTATAAGTTCAAACAGGGCCGGGACATGAAAGGCGAGGACCGGAATCTGTTGTCGGCGGCCGCGCGGGGGCAGCGTGTGCAGCCGCCCTTGTATGCGCGTTTGAAGGCGCCGGATGCCCTGACCGGCCCGGTCCGTTCCCTCGGCCCCGAGCAGGTGGAATTCCTGTTTCTGGCACCGGGCTGGGACCAGTCCGTGGACCGGGCGATCTTTGAGGCCTCGGTCTGGCAGGGTCCGGCCGGCCCGCAGATCCGGCAGACGCTGGCGCGGTTGTTGAGCGGCATCAAGGCCGGTCGGTTCGTGGTTGTGCCGGACTGGTATTGTGATCATTGCGACTATGCGGCGGCCTGTCGTCGCTTTCACGGGCCGACCTGGTGGCGCGCGTATCGATCGACGCCTGCGCGCGAGTTGCGCCAGTTGCGCAAGCAGAAGGTGGAGGAGACGGACACGTGAGGCGTAAAGCGTGAGACGTCAGGACGAAGCCATAGCGGATAGGGCCGTGCGCCGGCTGGCGGAGACCACGTTCGACTGCAACGTCGTGGTGATCGCCGGCGCCGGCACGGGCAAGACCACCTTGCTCGTGAACCGGATGCTGAATGTGTTGATGCGCGAACCGGGGCCGGTGCCCATCACCCAGCTGGTCGCACTCACGTTCACCAACAAGGCCGCCGCCGAAATGAAAATCCGCCTGCGTGAGCGGTTGCAGACGTTGCTGGCGGAGGAAGGGACGGGAGCAGCGCAAGCGGCGGGTTCCGGCGCCGTCATGCCGGCGGACTTGCGCGATCGCTACGGGCTCACCACCGACCGCATCGTCGAACGGGCGACCGAAGCCCTGCGGGATTTGGAGAAAGCCCAGATCGGGACCTTGCACAGTTTCGCCGCCCATCTCCTGCGGCTCCATCCGATCGAGAGCGGGGTGGACCCGTCGTTCCAGGAAGACGAGGGGGATCGCTTCGCCGAGTATTTTTCTGCTCAGTGGGACGCCTGGCTGGACGGGGAGTTAGGACGGGCCGGGGCGGACCATGCCCGCTGGCGGCTGGTGCTGCAGGCGGTGAGACTGGACGATCTGCGCGACCTGGCCAAGGCCCTGGCCGGCGAGTTGATCTCGCTCCCGGATCTGACCGCCCAGGTGGAAACGGGCGACCTCGGTCCGCCGCTGCGTGACTGGTTTGCAGCGAAGCTTGCGTGCGCGGAGACGTTGCTCGCGTCGCATCCCGACGGAAAGAAGCCCTTGAAAGTGGCGCAGATGCTGGCTGCCTCGAAGGACCTGTTCGGACTCTTGGTCCAGCAGGGCATCCGGGGGCTTGTGACGTTCGGTCCGGCGGGTCGGGAATGGCTCGGCAAGGCCATCGGCTCGGCGCCCAAAAGTTGGTCCGACGAGGACTTTGCGGAAGCGCGCCGTTTGATCGAAGGCGCCCAACTCCTGCTGACCGTCGATCAGCGATTGATGGCGGAGCTCCTGCGGCTGCTGCGGCCGTTCGTCGAACGAGTCAGGGCCGGCTTCGTCGCGGAAGGCTGGTTGTCGTTCGACGGGCTGCTGGCGCGGGCGCGCACGTTGCTGCGGGATCATCCCCGCATTCGCGAACGTCTCAAGCACGACTATCGCGCCATCCTGGTGGATGAGTTCCAGGATACGGATCCGGTGCAGTACGAAATCGTGCTCTTCTTGTCCGAACGGTCCGGCTCCTGCGCCGCGACCTGGCAGGCGGTGGCGCTCGAGCCGGGCAAGCTCTTCATCGTGGGCGACCCCAAACAGTCCATCTATGCCTTTCGGCGGGCGGACATCGAGGCCTTCGAGCGCGTGGTGGAGAAGATCGAGTCGGCGGGCGGTGTCGTCTTGAAGCTGGAGACCAACTTCCGCAGCCACGGGGCGGTCTTGGATGTAGTCAACGCGGTGTTCGACCGGTTGCTTACGCAACAAGAACACCTGCAGCCGCCGAACGTCCCCCTGCTGGTCCAGCCGGGCCGCCGGGGCGGCGTCTCCGCGCCGGGCGCGTCGCTGTTGCTGGTGGGCGGGACGGAGGACGAGCGTGAACTGGACGCGGCGGCGGCGACCCGTGCGGAAGCGGAGACTCTGGCGCGATGGATCAAAGAGGAGCTGCTCGTGCGTGAAGTCCTGACCGATGCGCAGGGCCGGCAGCAGCCGCTCAAGCCGGGACAGGTGGCGCTGTTGTTCCGCAAGCTCACCCAGGCGCAGTATTACCTGGATGCCTTGCGGCGCTACGACATTCCCTACGTGACGGACGGGGAGAAGCATTATTACCGGCGGCAGGAAGTCATCGATCTGGTCAACCTCGTGCGGGTGCTGGAGAATCCGCTGGACCGGATCGCCTTGGCCGGCCTGCTGCGCTCGCCCCTCGGCGGCGTCACCGATCGGGAGCTGGTCGAACTCCACGAACGCCAGGCATTGGACTATCGCGCCGGTGCGCGCCTGACCGGCTGGGACAGCCCGCGGGCGCCCGTCCTCCTCCGTCTGTACGCGCACCTGGCCGAGCTGTCCCTGGCCCTTCCCCTGCGCCCGCTCCCAGAGTCGGTGCACCTGCTGTTTGAACGGCTGCCGCTGCTCGAGATCGCCGCCTCGTCGCTCCATGGAGAGCAGGCGACGGCCAATCTGCTCAAGGTCCGTCACATGGCCGAGGAGTTGGCCGACCGGCCCCATCTGGGCCTGGGAGGATTCGTGGATGTGATGGTGGGCCGGTTGGATGAACAACCGGAGGAAGCGGAGAGCGCGCTGGCCGAAGAGTCGCCGGAGGCTGTGCGGGTGTTGACGATCCACAAGGCCAAGGGGCTGGAATTCCCGGTGGTCATCCTGGCCGGGTTGCACCACGGGACCGGGCCGAGCCGGCGGGTTCCGCTCCTGTCGCAGGACTGGTCCACCGGGCTGGTCGGGCTGGTACAAGGCGATCGGTGCAGCCTGGGGGCGGTGGTCACGAAGGAAAAGGGAGAGGCGAGGGAGGCGGTGGAGCGGCGGCGCCTGCTCTACGTGGGGATGACCCGTGCCAAGGAACGGCTGATCCTGTCCGGCGGGCTTTCCGGCCAGCCGTCTCGCGACTCGTTGCTGGCTCTCCTGCGCGAGGCGGTGGATGGCGAGGTGGGCCGGCCGGAGGATCGCGCCTGTCGGATCGGTTCCGTGCAGTTCGAGCAGCACATGACGGCGCCGGCCGGTCTGGCATCCCGGAAGCAGAAGCCGCTCGGCGTCTCGCGGGGCGCTGAAGCCGCAGGGACCGATCTGGTGCGTCGCTGGGCGCAGCGCGATGAGGCCTGGGCTGCGGCGCGCCTGCGGCCGGACGAACTGACGCCGACGCAGTTGCTCCAGCGCCAGGCGCATGGAGCGGCCGGGACGACCGGTCGTGAGCCGGGCGAGGCCGAACGGTCGCGGTTGATCGGCACCCTGGCCCATCTGGTGGTGCAGGCATGGGACTTTGCCGTTGACCCGGCGCAGCTCCCGGCCCACATTGATCGCCTGTGCCGGGCGCACATTCCGGTGGCGCAGGCGGGTGACGCGGCCCGGATCCGGATCGAGTTGCAGGAACTCTTTGCCGGGTTTGCCGCCTCCGCGCCTTTTGCAGAACTCCGGCGCGCCGAGATTCTCGGTCGCGAGGTGCCGTTCGCGATTCCTTGGAATGGGGGCGGCCATCGGCCTTGTGTGATGCACGGGTCGATGGATTTGCTCTACCGGCTTGACGGAGAGGTCTGGATTGCGGACTATAAGACGGATTGGGTGGCGGCCCCTGAGGCGCAAGCGAGGGCGGAGGCCTACCGAGTGCAGGCGCAGGTCTATCGGGAAGCGGTCGCCGCCTGCTTGGGGATCCGCCCCGTCCGCTTCCAGTTTGTCTTCATGCGGTGCGGCGTAGGGGTGACGCTGTGATGGACGCAAATCGAACCGGCGGAGGGATGCGATGAACAAAGTTCTGGTGGCGCTCTGTTGTGTCCTTTTGACTGCGGGCTGCGCGGGGTCGGAGAAGAAGCCCGCCAAGGCGGTCCTGACTCTGAAGGCTCCGTCCGGGACGCCGGCCGCCGCGGTCACGGCCGTGGAGGAAGGGAACAAGTTGTTTGCGCAAGGCCAGTGGGAACAGGCGAAGGCGCAATATGAAGCGGCCATCAAAGTTCAGCCGGAGCTGGCCGAGGCCCACTATGATCTGGCCCTGACGCTGGAGCGGCTGGGCAATAAGAAGGAGGCGACCGCCCATTATAAGGAGGCGGCGAACCTGGCTCCCGGGAACCAGGTCATCTGGAGCGCCCCTCCGTTCCGGAAGTATGGGGACCAGGTGGATCGCGGTGGGCTCTTGTCGAAAGACAAAGCGTTCATGGATCCCAAACCGTACTAGACGCGGGAGAGCCTTATGCATCGGGCCCGTCGCCGACGTCCGGCCTTGACCGTCACGACCGAAGAATTTGCCGGCCTGGTCCGTCAGGCGCTGGACGGGTTGCCTCGGGACTATGCCAGGATCATGAAGAACGTGGCGGTCATGGTGGAGGAAGAGCCGCCGCGCGACGTGCTGGACGAACTGGGCTTGGAGTCGGAAGACGATCTGTTGGGGCTCTATTCCGGTCCGGGGGCGGACGACGAAACCTTCTTCGATCCGGGTGGTCAGCTGCCGGCGCGCATTGCGATATATCGCGGGCCGATCCTGCGCCTCTGTCACACGGCGGATGAGGTGGTGCGGGAAGTGCGGGATACGGTCGTCCACGAGATCGGGCATTACTTTGGGCTGGACGACGACGAGATGCCCTATTGAGGGCGTTGAAACAGCCGTCCAGCTTCGTTCTCGCTTCGCTCAAGGCCTCAACGTACCGCAAAGAGTACGCTTCGGCCTTTCGCTCGCTGCGGCCTTGCTGGGCCGTCCGTTTGAACGCCCTCTTAGTTTGCTCTTAGGAAGGTGTCGAGCGAGGCTGTTTCCCGGTTGAATCCGATGCTCCCCCGGTTTTCTGAAATCCCCAGGCCAGCATGAAGGCGCCGAGCAGGACCATCGGGAGGCTCAAGAGCTGACCCATGGAGAAGGGGCCGAGAACGAACCCCAGGTGGAAATCCGGCTCACGGAAGAACTCCACAACCATCCGGCAGAGGCCGTAGCCGGTGATGAAACTCCAGAAGATCGTGCCCGGCGGCGTCGGCCTGCGCCACACCAACCAAGTCACCAGGAAGAGCAACCCGCCTTCCAGTCCCGCCTCATAGAGCTGAGAGGGGTGCCGGCACTCAGGCCCGGCTCCGGGGAAGACCATGCACCAGTCCACGTCCGTGGGGCGGCCGTAGAGTTCGCCGTTGATGAAATTGCCCAGGCGGCCGAGGCCGAGCCCGATCGGCGTACCGGCGGCGGCCAGGTCCGCAACGACCATGGCCGGGATGCCCTTGCGGCGGCTGAAGAGCGTGAGGGCGACGATCACACCCAGCAGCCCTCCGTGGAAGGACATGCCCCCTTCCCAGACGGCCACGATCTTGGTCGGATGTTGGAGATAATAGGGCAGATTATAGAACAGCGTGTACCCCAGCCGTCCCCCGACGAAGACGCCGACCGCCGCGTAGACGATCATGTCGTAGATCTGCTCGGTGGATAACTCCAGATTCCTGGCCGCCGCCCTGGCTTTGATCACGAAATAAGCCGCGGTCAGGCCCAGCAAGTACATGAGCCCGTACCACCGGAGCTGCAAGGGGCCGAGCCGGAGCAGGACCGGGTCGAGGTTCGGAAACTGAATCGCGTCGAGCATGGCGAGGTACGCTCCCTTCGTCGTTCGTTTGCCGCATAGTAGGGAGGACCGCCCCATTTTGCAAGATGTAGCCAAGCGGGGGCGGCGGTTGTATCATGGGCCATGCTGGCTCTCTCCCTCTGCACGATCCTGCTCGCGGCCGGCCTGGCGTCGGCGGCGGGGCTGCCGGTCATCGATCGCGCACCTGCGTCACGCGCGTTGGACGGACAGGAGCTGCTCCGCATCGGCGACCTCCACGCGATCCAGAACCATTTTCAGGAAGCGATGCCTTACTATCAGCGGGCCCTGGCTGTGTTCCGCAGCGCCGGCAACAGGCGCGGAGAGGCCACCGCGCTGGGCAGCATGGCCGATCTTCTGGAGCGGCAGGGCCGCTATGAAGAAGCGGGGCTCCTGCTGCGCGAAGTGGTGACGATCCGGGCGGCCATGGCCGACCCCTTGGCTCACGGGCGCGCACTGCTGAGTGTGGGACGGGTTTCCGAAGCCTCCGGGCAGGGGGCGGCGGCGCAACGGGCCTACGAGCAGGCGGAGGCGCTCTTTCAGCAGGCACGCGATCGGGTCGGGAGGGGCGAGGCCCGTATCCGGCTGGGCCGGCTCTTGACCGGGCAGGACCTGGTTGTCGAAGGGCGTGCGCTGTTGCAGGCTGCCCTGGCCGATGCGCGAGAGCGGGCCGATCGAGGACAACAAGTACTGGCGCTCAGCGCGATCGGCGACGGGTATCTCAGGGAAGGAGCGGGAGCGGCTGCGCGTCCCCTGTTTGAGGAGGGGCTTGCCCTGGCCGAAGCGCAGCAAGATCTCAGGGCCGAGGCGGGGCTCCGGGCCCGCCTGGCCGGGCTGGCCGGTGAGGAAGGGCGGTCGGGGGAGTCCATGGCCATGGCCAGACGTGCCTTGGCCCTCTATCAAACCCTCAAGGATCGTGCGCGGGAGGCGGAGGCCTGGGCCTTGCTCGGGAGTCTCTCGCTGGCCGAGGGCAACTTCGTGCTGGCCGCCGAGCGGCACGAGCGGGCGTTGACGCTCTATCGGGCCTTGCGCGATCAGAACAAAGAGGCGGCCAGCTTGATAAACCTGGCGCTCATCTATGAAGCGCAGGGGCTACGGCAGGACGCGACGGAAACTCAGTACAAGGCCATTCTGCTCCTTCAGTCGGTCCGGTAGCCCCATCCAGCCATCGTCCTTCAGCGCAAACTGTTTTCTTTTTGGAACGGACCACTGTGGTTTGTTGTAGAAAAGTCACGGCTTCTATGTTCAACGTAAGATTTCTATATTATGCGCAACTAATTAATAGAAAAGTTATATTTCAAAATAATAAACTTGGCACAAATGCTGCTGTACTACATGGCGAGGGTGTTGATCAGACTCAAGAAGGTGACAGGAGATGGAACGGCAGAGTCAGACATCAATAACACACAAAGGAGGCGGGACCATGACGACCAATGGACGGCAAGCGGCGAAAGTGGCGGCCTTGATCGCGGGCGGGGCGGCGGTGGGGGCCGGGCTGGCCTTGCTCTACGCGCCGCAGACCGGCGCGGAGACCAGGCGGCAGCTGCGGCACTATGCCAAGAAGACACAGGTGCAGGCGACGCGCATCGGCCGTGACCTGAAAGACGGGGCGGAGCGGATCATCGAGCGTGGCAAAACGCTGGTAGCCAAGAAGGACGCTCCGCGGGTAGTGGAAGCGGTCTAAGCGACGGGTCCTCCGCAAGGAGTTCCCCTCCCGCCGCGTCCGGTTCAGACCGGCGCCCTCCAACCGAACGGCCTGTGGCCATCCCCGGCCCAGGCCGTTCCTGCTTCTTCCCCTGCACAGAGTTGCCTCAGGCCATTCAATTTTTGCCCTCTTCCTGCCGATAGGGTGATCAGGAACTGACCTCCCCCCTTTAAACCAGGCCAGCGATAGAGTTAGGCTTGCTGGCCACAGCAAGGGGGGGGGGATCTATGGCACGGAAACGGTACACGGCGGAAGAGATCATTGGGCATCTGCGCACGCTCGAGATTGAGCTGGGCAAAGGGCTGGCGGTCGTTGACGCCTGCCGGAAGCTTGGGATCAC
>Ga0233425_10001263_pt1 | contig 58248 bp, 48 predicted proteins | sample Watercolumn_Towu_2_FD_181712 | JGI IMG/M metagenome (GOLD analysis project Ga0233425, IMG submission 181712) | Freshwater microbial communities from Lake Towuti, South Sulawesi, Indonesia - Watercolumn_Towuti2014_140_MG | ecosystem: Environmental > Aquatic > Freshwater > Lake | place...
GCCGCCTGGCGCTGGACTACCTGCCCTACGAGAAGCGCTCCGCCCTCGGCATCTTCACCGCCGACGAGCGCGCCGAGCAGGTCGCCGGCTCCTACAACTCGGCCCCGGCGCCCATCGCGTCGGCCGCCGAGATCGCGGAGGCCGTCGAGGAGCAGCTCGAGACCCTGGCCCAGTCGGCCCCGGTCGAGACCGCGCCGGCCGCGGAGGCCCCCGCGGGCGCCGTCGCCGCGCCGAAGGAGGCCCACTCCTCGGCCGAGCTCCTCGAGGTCATCACCGGCAAGTCGTCGGACGCGCCGCTGTGCATGACCTGCGGCATCAAGATGCGCCCGGCCGGCAGCTGCTACGTCTGCGAGGGCTGCGGCTCCACCAGCGGCTGCAGCTGACGCAAGGCTGACAAGTTTCAGGAGGTCGTCACCGTTTGTTGCACCTTCCTGACCAGTGATTGCACCTTGCTGACCAGAGTTGCACCTGGGTGACCAGGGTTCGTGCTCTGAGAAGGGTGGCTTCGAGATCCGATGGGTTTCGAAGCCACCCTTCTAATATGTAGCGGGCTGACGGCGATGGAGAGTGGGTGACGGCGTGACGCAGGAGTTGTGGTCGACGAAGGCTGAACGCAACGCGCTCATCACGCAGTGGGCCATCGACGGAATGACGCAGCAGGAGATCGGCGACCGAGTGGGCTTGTCGCGGGAGAGAGTGCGACAGATTCTCGAAAGCAACGCTGGGCCGTCGGGAACCGAGATGCGAAGGATCCGTCGCAAGCGGGCCGAGGCTCGTGTGCTTGAAATGATCCGTGAACAGGAGATGTCTTCCGCCGCCGAGGTAGCAGCCGCGACCGGCGTGTCGGAGGCCATGACGCGAGACATCCTTCGCGGCAACCGCGGCCTTCTGTCTCACGCGGGCGGGGGCCAATCCCAGCAGTTCACAAGCGATGACCTACTTAACTCACTCAGGCAAGCGGCAAGCGTCCTCGGAGAGCCTCTATCCCAGTCGAAATACAAGTCGTGGAGGAAGAGCCCGTCGGCTTCGGTGATCGTCGCCCGTTTCACTTCCTGGAATCGTGCCTGTCGCACTGCTGGGGTCGAGCCCCAGGAAGCGAAGCGTTCGTACGAGCAGCAGTTTGATGATGACGAGATCCTTGAGTGGCTTCGCTCCTACCTGATTGCCCCACGTTCGGCGGGGACCATGTCGGGATATGACGAGTGGCGTCATCGATCGGGGTTCACCGCCCCGAGTGCCGCCACGATCCGAGTTCGCTTCGGGTCTTGGGCCACCGCAAAGTCCGCCGCACTTGAACGTGAGCGTCGTCTTCGCTGAGGACCCGTTCGGCCGTTACAGAGGGCTCTTCGGCCGAGCGCGTTCATGTCGGTCTTGCGTTCGGTGAGCGGCCATGGTGGAGCCGTCGACAGAACGAGTGATACCCGGCAGTATCGCTCGGGTGGACGTGTCGCTTCTGTACTTCGAGGACTGCCCGAACTGGCAGGTCGCGCATGCGCGGCTCGAAGAAGCCCTGCGGTTGTCCGGCCACGCCGGGCAGCGAATCGAGCGAGTCCTGGTGACGAGCGTCGAGCAGGCGGAGGCGCTGCATTTCGTGGGATCGCCGACGGTTCTCATCGACGGCGAGGATCCCTTCCGGGGTGATGAGCCGAGACCCTTCGGGCTCACATGTCGCGTCTATCCAAGTGACGCTGGGCTCGGCGGCTCACCGAGCATCGACGAGTTGATCGCAGCCCTCGCCGCCCGCGCATAGGTGCCGCTATCGCTCGGTCGGCTGCGACGGAAGGACGGTGCCCGTGACTGACGTGACACCTCGGTTGGCCAGCCGAGTGCGGCGCGACTTCCCGGAGCCGGGGAGCGCGGACGCCTTAATCGGTCGCCTCGCCAAGGTCGATGAGGGCGAGCGGGTTCAGGCGGCTGTTGTGTTGTGGGCTAGGGGCGACCTCGGTCGGTTCGACGACTCGCTCGCCTTGTGTCAGGTGGACTGGCGCGATGTGCTTGTGCGCGGCGGCCTCGCCGATGACGACTGGCCGGAACGACTGGATGCCGAGTTGGGTATCAGCGCGTAATGCCGCGAAGTACCGATCGCGCTTGTGCCGCAGCGCTCAACAAGTACCTCGTGAGCGAGATGGTGACCGTCGATGGGAATCGGTGAGTCGTGAGCGGCGCACAACTTGGAGCACCGGAAGGATCCGTGCGGGCGCTCGCTCGACGGGTCCCGTGCAGGCGCTTTAGAGTCTGGCGGCCCTCGTTACGAGAAGGCTGCGCTCTTCGTCTGTGAGCGCGTCGGAGAAGGCGTCGTCTATCGATGTCACTGGCCACACGTCGAGGAACCCGTCAAGGCTGAAGTGGATCGAGATGACGCGGAGTTCATCGGCGCTCTCCGGATCGTCCGAGTACAACGTTGCGAGCCAAGTGCGCCGGCCGCGCGGGCCCCGCGTCCCTTTGCCGGGGAGCAGCCAGAATCCGACTCCGAGGTACGAGCGCTCGGGTCGTGACATGGAGCGGAAGATTCGCGGCGTGACGCCCATCAGCAGCGGTGCCGTATCGGAACCGGCGATCCAGTTCGAGATCAGCCAGCCCGGGGTCCACATGACTGATGTCACGAGCGCTGCACGCGCTTCAACGCTACTTTCCATTAGTGGTCCTGATCCCAGGTGACAGTGGGGCCCTGTGGTGATTCACGGGGTTAAAGTCCGTCATGCTTCGGTCGAAGTGCTTCACGGGTAGGCCAAGGCCGGCGTTGCCAGTCTGTCGGACCGATGCTGCTAGCCGGAGGTGAAAGGAAGTCCTCCCGCCGCGAACGGACATGTCGCGTGTCTGGTTGGTCGAAGGACGGTCACCGATCGTTCGATGTCTGGGTTGCTTCGGCAATCGCCCGGATCCTGTCGTGAGTGCTCGCAACTGCCTTGGTCAACGTGTACCCGGGTGCACCCTTGTCGCTGCTGTCTTCCAGGTATCCCATGTTCACCAGGTGGCGTGCTGCCACTTCGGAGCGGCCGAGGCTCCCGCGCAGGCGACCGGTGGCCGCGCGGAACATCAGCCGCGCCTCTTCGGTTTCAAGACCTTTGTTGTTGCGCGTGGCTGCTTGAGCCAGGTCGTGCGCGGCGGTCAGCGGGCCAGTCGCCGGCCGGATGGACATCTTCTGGTTCGACTCATGAACGGTCAGCCCGACGAGACGGAGCGACGCGTCGAGGTTTCGCTTCACGGCGTTGAGGCGGGCGGTCGTCCAGCGAGTGGATGCGGACACCGAGGCCTTGTTGATCGGCGTGGTGCGGCCTACCAGGATGGCAGCCAGGACACGCTCGTCGTCGGAGATGTCGGTAGCCGTCACATGTGGCTGAGGGCTCGTGGGTACGGCGAGCAGGTCCGAGACAGGAACGCCGAGTTGCTGGGCCAGGCGGACGAGAACCGTGACCGTCTTGGATCCTTCGAGTCGCCCTTGGAGTTCGATGGTGGTCAGCGTGGTGGTGCTGACACCGATGGCCGCGGCCAGGCTCCGGCTGCTGAGGTCGGCGCGGATGCGCAGTTCCTTGATGAGGGGGCCATTGACGGCCAGGTCGCTGGGTGCCTTGTTGGGAGAGGTGGGGATGGACACGTCTGGCTCCTAGAGGGTTCGTACTCGGATGGACAGTCGGGGGTGCCATCCCGGACTGGCGGGGGTGCCGTGCGTGCGTGCGCGCAGCGTGCTGGCGGAAACATCCGCCGGGATGCCGAGGTGCGGGAGTGCGCGGAGGATGCCGCGGATCTTGCGCACATCGGACGGAAGTTGGGCGGACTTGTCGCCCGGGCGGAGAGAGAGGTACCGGAGGTAGTTGTTCCTGTAGCACTCGGCTGCCGGGTCGAGTGCCACCCGTTCGACGTCGGCGGGCGTCATTTCTGCGATGGCTGCGGGGGTCTGACCCGCAAGGAACATCGACGCCGCAAGCGCCTTCCATGGTTCGGAGAAGCAGCGAAGACGACCGTAGTGGCGGCTGTCGACCGCTCTGGCATACCCGCCACTGATGAACTCTCCGAGTGCGTTGATGTCCATCTTGAGCAGGGTTCCTCGGTGGAAGAGACCGGCCTGGACGCCGCGGGTCAGGGCAAGCGCCTCGTCCATCGTCGAGGCTTCCTTCCACACGTCTGCGAGCAGGACTCGCGCATCTGCGTCGCTGGCGACCGCAGCACCCAGGCCGCGACGCGCGCCGCGGTCGAATGCTTCGAGCACGAGTCTTCGCGCCTCCTTGTCGAGAGAGTGGGTGACCGCGTCGACGAAGAAGTGGAAATCGACGGTGGGTACGTCGACCGGGAAAGGCGGCGGCTCACCCTCGCGCGATGCCGCATTGGTTTCGGTGAGGGGGTGAAGCGCCGCGTCCGTCCAAGTCGAACGGTCGGAGTCGGTTCGTCGCGCGGACAGCCACTCGGCTCCGCCGAAAGGATCGGCGACGAGCAGGAGCGCGGTACCTGCCGTGTCACACACCCCTAGGAGGTCTTCCGTGACCTGGTCGGGAAGGGTGTGCGCCTGTCCGACCACGACGCGCTGGATGTCGAAGGTCGACAATCGCGCGACCGTCATGGCCAGAGCCTGCTCACGGGTCGGCTTGGTGCCCGTCAGGTCAGCCCCGCTGCGGGTCAGGATGGCCAGGAGCAGAGGCATCAGGGTGCGCGTCATGGGCGGCGCGGTGATGCCCACCGTGTTCTCGGGCCACGTGAGTTGCCCGATTGCGGCCGAGCCGATCTCCTCCGCAGCCAACGTGACGGCCACCGACGCGCTCGCCTGATTCACGAGGCCACCCCTCGGTACATGAGGAAGGCACTCGTCATTGCCTCGAACGAGGGCTGCTCGATCTCGGAGCACAGCGACACGGCCTTCGACCAGGCACGCGGCATCCCGTGCGCGTAGATCTCGTTCATCTGACGGATCTCGGTGTCCTTGATCTTCTTCAGACTCGGGAAACAGGTGCGAACGAACGGCACCAACTCGTCGTCGTCCAGGCCCGTGAACTGGTAGGTGATCGCGATTCGGGATGCGAGGTCTTCGTGCTTGTTGACGATCTTCTTGGCCTCCCACCCCGCGAGAAGCATCGAGCAGCGGCTCGCACCGTCGGCGTGGAGGTACCGCAGGGTCTGGATACCGCGATAGCGCAGGTACTGCGCTTCGTCGACGACGATCAGGCCACCCCACTGCGGCAGGAGGTCGAAGAGTTGAGCCTCCATGCTCACCCGGGAGCCCGTGGCTCGCGTCCCCTGGATTGCGGTGAGCAGCATGCGGTGGATGTCGTTCGGGTCGGGGTTCGTGCTGATCGCCAGGTACACGGCTGGGACGTTGAGCGCCTGAGCCGCGTGGATCGCAGCGCAGGTCTTCCCGAGTCCAGGTGCCCCGTCGATGAGTCCGACCTCGTTGTTGCGAGCGATCACGGACACGATGTCGCTGACCATCGACATCTCACGCGTCTGGAAGGTGCGCTGCGGCATCCGCGGGGGAAATCCGTAGGTGGCCAGACGACCGGTGAACTGGGTCATCTCCGCGGTGTCGGGGTTTCTCGGGGGTGACGTGCTCTTGCGCTTCGTGGGGGTGCTGGTGGTCATGATGCCTTCCTCTCTTCGGACTTGATCACGTCCATCGGGTTGATGGGCCGTGCGTGGGCTGCCTTGCCGGTGACGCGGCCGCTCGCGCGTCCACGCTTGGTCGTGTTGCGCGTGTCGTCGAACCGCTTCGCAGCGTCGCCGTGGGCCTGCTCGGCCTCGACGGCGGCGGCTACGGCCTCGCGAGCCGCCTTGCGTTCGGTCTCGCTGAGGGCGGGCAGTTTGCCGTCGGCAATGTGGTTGGCGCGGGACGTGGCCCGCTCCACGATCTTCCGGTCGTTGTTGCGGCCCTGAACCATGCGACCCTGTTCGGCCGGCGCGAGCGTGAGCGGGCGCTTGGCCCGGCAGATGCGTCGTCCCTCGTACCAGACGTCGACGAAGTCGAGGTGTCCGGGGAGGTACTTGAGGGTGACGGTCGCGCCGAAGTGCTCCTTGAGCGCCGGGTGGGTGAAGTCGAGGTTCTGGAAGTACACGCCGTATCGCTTGACCTTGGCCGGCTTGGCCTGGCGCAGCATCCCGGCGAGGATCGCCTCGTCGGCCGCGGGACGGATCTCTCCCGCGAGGTCGAGCCAACGGCGTACGGGGCTCTGGCGGCCGTAGTCGGTCTCGTTGTGATCCCGACGCCACTTGTCCAGTTCGATCTGGAAGCGTCGGAACGTCCACAAGCGCGTCGGATCGATCTCCTTGCCCCTCATGGGGAGGAACCGAGGCGTGCCGTCGGCCTTGACGCCACCGCCGGTGTGCCCGGGTGAGCAGCGCAGGAACTCCTGCGTCATCGCGAGGTTGAGATTCTCGGCGCTGCCCTGCTGGTGCTTGTGCCCGGGGATGATCGGGTCGACCAAGACGTCCACCGCCATCACGTAGCGGAAGACCGCCTCCGCGGCGTGCTCCAGGGCGTTGTCGAGGGTCAGCGCCTCGGGCGTTCCCCCGAGGAAGACCTCGACGCCGTCGACGATGTAGGTGTCGCCCAGCATGGCGGAGGCGATCGCGGCGACGACGGCGTCTGCGGTCGGGTTAGACGGCCAAGCGATCGACGCGAGGCAGGCGCCGCTGGCGCCGTCGCGGACGTTGGTGACCCACGGACGGAAGATCTTCGTGCCCTTGTCGGGTCGGACGAAGATGTCGGCCTCGGTGTGATCGAGGAACCAGCGGGCGTTGCGCTCGTCCTTGGGGAACGTGCCGTACATGGAGGACTTGTCGAGGGCCTTCTGCCCGTTGGTGAGGCCCTTGCGGGCGGCCTTGCCTTCGTTCGTCCGGTCGAGCGCGCGGAGGAAGGTGGCGTACGAGCCCGTGAACGTGCCCTCTTCGACCGCGATCCTCCAGGCCTTCTTCGAGAAGCCGACGTGGGCGACAAGTGCGCACATGTCGTCGTTCGCCACGGCCCGGGAGTACGCACGCTGCTTCGGCAGACCGTTACGGAGGTAGCGCCTCAGGGTCTCGGGGTGGATGTTGTGGGATGCGGCGACCTTGTTCAATGCCCAACCAGGCACCTGGCCGCGAGGGTTGGCCTCGCGGAAGCGGGCGATCTGGTGGATGGCGTTGCGCGCCTGGAACCGGCGGTCGGCATTCGCGACCGGGCCGGCCTGCGGGTCGGTGTTGGGCTCGTCCGGGTTGACGAGACTGATCTTGGGCATGGCTGATCACAACTCCTTACTGGTGGGTGAGGTTGATCGCTACTGCGATCGTGAGATGCCGCGTAGCGGCGGTGCTAAGCCGAGGGCGCGAGGAACGCGCAGTGGTCTCGGTGGTACAGCGTGACGATCTCCACGCCGAGGAACTTCTCGCCGAAGTGGTGCTCGCCCCCGGCGAGCAGGCATGCGGCCTGCTTCCGGTCTTCAGCGGACTCCAGCGGCCGGGCCCGGCCAGTCTTGAGTTCCTGGATGAGGAAGCCGCCGTCTACGTCGAGGACGAGGTCGGCAACGGCTCCGGGGAGTCGCACCTCTGAACCGACGAACCGTGCGCCTACCGGTACGAACAAGGCGAAGTACTTCGCGACTGCTGAGGCGTTGAATCCCTCGAACCGCTGCCGAGGGCTGGGGACTCCCGCCTTAACGGTCTGCTTCACGACCGTGAGGATCTGGTCGTGCGTGACATTCCCGTCTGCGTTCTGCTTCCACAGAAGACTGATCATGTGGTGAACGCGCGTGCCACGCTCGGTGCGGGCCTTGGCGTCGAAGGCCAGGCGCTCATCGAGGGTGGATCGAGTACGTGCCATCGTGGCTCCCGTGAGGTCGGGGAGCCGCCGCTGGTGCTGATTCATCGACGCGGCGGACTCCGGCTCTCTGGATGTGCGCAGCCGACCGGCTGTGGACGCCATGCGACTGCTTCGTCCAGCGCCCCGGATCTCCGCCACGTTGGTCACCTCCTTCGCTCTCTGGCTCGATCGCTCTCCGCGATCGCGGTGATTGGACGTTCTCGTGGAAATCGCAGGATGTCAAGGTTTTCGGTAGTCACCCCCGCGACACCGATCGAGAGGAGCGATCGATGGCGCCGCGACGTCTCGCTCAGCATCGTCCGCTACGCCCGATCGAACCGCGCTCACGCACGGCCGTAGACGGCGCACATCCGTCAGACGATGATGCGCGGCGGTCGGCTACCGGAGCCGGATGACCGAGCACCCGTCTCGGGCTCGTCGCCCTGGGCCTCGCTGCTACTGGACCGCGGTCGCCGACACGTATGCAGGGAGGATTGATGTCCAGTGACGGCGAGCAGCAGGACTGGACCGTGTGGGAACGTGGCCGGCTGGTCGCCTTCTTGCTTGTCGCCGCGATCACGTGCCTAAACGGCATGGGGCTTCGACGGGCAAGTCTTAGCGGGGGAACAGCCTGACTGTGATGTCTTGCCCGGAACCAGGGGCGCCCGAGGATTCTGAGCCGTCGTCCACGTCCGACCAAAGGTGGGCCCGCATCGGCGGGGGGACGGATGAGTAGTCAAGCGCTGAATCGGCCACCTGATCAGCGGTCAACGCAACAGGCAGGGAGAGTTCGGTGCCGTCTCCTGCGTCACTGATGAGACTTCTCAGCGTTTCGGGGTCACGCGGGCGTAGGACGTAGGGGTACGCCTCACGTCCGAAGCCCAAGATGATCGGTATCTCTTGTGCAAGAGAATCCAGAAGAGTCTGAAGCGCGTCACGCAGGGCCGGAGTCAACTGCATGGCCCCCAGTTGTGCACCACGCCGTGTCACGAACTGGGCCTGGAAGTCTGCGGTCAACTTGCTCGCCACGATCTTCGTGCGACCGTCAGCATCTCTGTCCACACGAGCAACGAAGTTGCTCCCCTGCGAAGATGTGGCGAGCGCGGCCCGGATGCAAGCCCTGAGCGCACTCATCTGGGTAATGCGGCCGGACTTGACCGCGCGCCAGTCTACGGCGGACAAGGCTTCCGCCGACGTATTGATCGCTGAGCGCAACGATGCGTAGCGCGGCCCGCTTAGGTCGCCAAGCGCGACGCCGTGGGCGATGGCCAGGTTTACCGCGTTCTGGGAAAACCCTGAGGTGGAGAAGAACACCAGTCGATAGTCGTAGCGCTTCGTGCGAGGTCCTGACTTGGTGCCCCTTGTGAAGTAGCGACTATTGACGTCGGCGAGGAGCCCGACGGCCTCTCGCACCTCATCAACCTCGACCTTGTCGGCCAGCGACTTGGCCTCAACGAACAACCGGATCGGATAGGTGAATCTGGGCGTTGAGATGAACTCGCCCAGGGCGTCAGCCTGGTGATAGGCGCCGCGTCCCTTTACGTTCAGCCCATTGGGCTTCAACGTGAGTTCCCTCGGGTCGTCACTGACCTTTGTGAGGAGACGGTAGCCCGAGAGGGCGAGCATTCGAGCGGCGACCTCTTCAAGGATTACCGCGCGAACCGCTGACTTCAGCATGCAGCCACCTCCGTGCATAAGGCTGGCAGCAAGGTCGACGCAACGTGGGCAAGTTCGCGCAACCAGGGTGACGCGGAGGGAGGGCCCTTCACGCGACTCGACCCGGGCGCCCGTGTTGACATTGTTTCGACGCAGCCACGGCTACGATCCGAACCATGTCTAACGGGGTGCCCGGCAGGATTCCGTTCGCCGGCCTCGCGGCTGCCGACCTGATTGTGGACGCCGTCTATGAGGGTGGCAGCAGTAAGCGAGGTCGTGCAGATGATCCCATTCACCCGTTGCTTGGCGTTGGTAACGCCGGCGGGTTCCGGCTGCGGGGCAAGCAAGACCCGTGGGACGTGCGCTACGTGGTCCTCTATACGTCGGGTTCCCACCCTGACTGGCCGGACGTACTAGACCCCGAGACAGGGGCGTTTACCTACCACGGGGACCAAAGGACGCCTGGTCTGGAACTTCACGACACGAAGCGGGGTGGGAATCGGTTCCTGCGAACGATCTTCTCGCTAGCGCGAGGGGATGCAGAGAATAGAACTCGGGTCCCGCCGATCTTCTTGTTCGAGAGTGCGGGCGAGTCCAGCCATGTCAGGTTCAAGGGCCTGCTGGTTCCGGGTGGCCCTTCCGGGCGGCCAGAGCAGCAACTAGTCGCCTTTTGGCGCCTTGCAGACAGTGGCAGGTTCCAGAACTACGTCGCACAGTTCACCGTGCTAGACGCGAGCCCGATCCCGCGAGCATGGATTACTGATCTGGCGGCGGGAGATCGTCTTAGCCCTCACGCACCTGATGCGTGGAAGTCCTGGACCAAGTCAGGCGTTCCCCGGGCTCTGCGAAGCGAACGCCAGCGGGAGTACCGGAAGCGCGCCCAGCAGATGCCGAACGCGCCCCAGGACAAGGCGCTTCTGGAACTCATGTACAAGCACTTTGCCGGTCGTCCCACGGATTTCGAGGCCTGTGCCGCTGCCCTGTGGCAACTCGCGGCACCGTCGGCAACGGTCACCGAAATAACGAGGCCCACCAAAGATCATGGCCGTGACGCATTCGGCTACTACTCGCTCGGGCCGGCCGATGATCGAGTCCGGCTGTCATTCAGTCTGGAAGCGAAGTGCTACAGCCCGACGAGTTCAGTGGGCACTCGGGAGATATCAAGGCTCATTTCTCGCATCCGGCACCGGGAGTTCGGTGTTCTCGTGACCACCTCTTACGTGCATGAACAGGCGTACCAAGAGGTCAGGGAAGACCAGCATCCAATCGTCATTCTGGCGGGTAAGGACCTGGTCGACATCCTGAAGGGCAACAGCCTCGGCACGGCCGCGAGGCTGCAGGACTGGCTCAACACGGAGTTCCCTCCCCATGGGTGACACCGTCACCGCCAGGACTCCGGTATAAGTCCCGACCACGCAGGTGCTCAGGCCTTCCGCCTAGGCGCCCTAGCGAAGGAGGCCGGGGAAGTCAGCGAAGAATCCCAGACTCGGGTCGCGCAAAGTGCCTACGAGCAGTCCTCTGTCGAGGAACCGGTTGAACTCCTCGCAACTGGTCTCCGGCAACAGCCCGCATGCATGGCATGCCGCCAGGTTGCACGAATCCGGGCCCTGACCTGCTTCGCCGAGTTCCATGCAGACCGGATCTGTCGAGCACCAGCAGGCAGCAGACAGTGCCGACGTGACTACGGATGACAGCACCGTCGGGGCGGACATGCGCACGAGGCCACCCATGGTCCCTTCCGAGTCGCCTGCGGCGGTGTAGATCAAGACGCCGGCCATCTCTTGTCCGGGTGCGGAGGACACGTATAGCCGCTCGCGAAGTGATGCGGATCCGTAGCCGCTTGTGAATACCAACTGATTCACGAGAGTGTGAGCGAGGGTGTGGACAAGAACGAGACGAGGAGTCACGTCGCGGGGAGGCGCGCCGCGACGACGTCGACTGACCTCGAAGTGGTCCGCGAGGCGCGCTACGCGGGCGACCACGGGCGTACGGGACTCCCAGTCATGCAGCCGTTCCAGGTCGAGTTCGAGGTAGATGCCCTCGCCGCGAACCACGTAAGCAGGAAGCCAGTCATTGGCGGGCCCCACGGGTGTACGCCGCAGCATCTGCTTGCCCTCAGCCAGGCGGAGGGACGAGTCACGAAGCCGAGTGAAACCCCGGAGTGCGCGCGTTTCGCGGAGTGTGTCAACGCGCCTGACGCGAGCGAAGTGGTTCCGCATCGCCTGGTGCAAAGTCGGATCGGATGCCGTCAGGTCAGGATGGCTGGGATTTTCCCTGAGGAGCGCAAACTCCGGTCGGCGCCACTCAGCGCTCGACGTCAACTCGTCTTCCTCAGGGGAGACTTCCACGGCCGCCTTGTCAGCCGGTCCGACCAACTCGACCCAGGCAGCCGCAATCTCATCGTCGTCGAAGGGACGCAACAGTTCGTCTGCCACGCGCTCGCGCAGTTTCGCTACGGCAACGCCGGCGAACTCGTTTAGCAGTTGAACGAGGTTTTGGACCTCGGGTCGCCTGAGGATGTCAAGGACCTCTGCGCGCACCGAGCCGTTGGCATTGTTGGGAAGGAAGATGGACGACTCGATCTTGGGGAAGTACACGTTTCCGGCGCCACGCAGGGCGCCCCACAACGCATGGCCGCAGCCAGTTCCCGGATCTGCTACCCAGGGACGAGCGCCGCTGCAACGGAATGGCGTTCCCGCGCTATCACCACGCGCAAGGCGCTCTGTCAGGAATGATGACGGGTTGCCGTCGTGATCCTTGGCCTCGCCTAGAACTCCTTCGAGTGACCGCTCGGCCTTGCATTTCTCACAGCGGACGACCTGGCCGGCCAGACCTCCTCCGCCCCTACTGAGCAAGCGAAGAACACCCTGGCAACCCGGCGATGGCGAAGCGTGGACCCACTCCCGCCAAGGGAAGTCGTCAAGATGTCCCCTTTCGCAGATGGCGACAAACGGGACCTGCGACATTCGTGGGCCTTTGTACTTGCCGCCTCCACCAGACTTGCCACCCGCGGCCTTCTTGGCGGCGTGCTTCTCGGCATGACTCTGATCGATGCAGGTGACGGCCTGGGCCATGCTGAGCGGGCTCTCGTCAAGACGCTTGCAGTAGAGGCAGAAGGACCACTTGGGGAATCTCAAGGCGGGGATGGAAAGCCCAACGTTCTGCTGCGGCCCCGACCCCTTGGTGCCAATCCGATAGTCGGGAGGTAGCCGAAGTTGGCTCACCTTGAGGCGGTCCATCAGGCGCCACTCGTCAACGAGGAACTCGTCGACGTAGAGGTCATCCGGGTTATCCATCGCGTACCAGTGGTCGAGGCCCCCGGTGACGACGACGGTGCCGTTGACCAGAACGCTCATGGCGCCGACGCCGAATGGAGTGACCATCTGAGCGCGTCGAATACGTCCGCTACTCACGTCTGATCCCCTTCGCCCTCAGCGTTCTCCTGGGCATAGCGGGTGGACACGCGGACCATGCACTCTGCATCGACTGAGCGCATGCTCGATGGGACGTCCCACACGGGCACCTTGGCTCCTGCAACGCTCCTCGTCCCTGGGAATCGCATCAAGCCCTGTAGCGGATCCCCATAGAGCGGGGAAGCGTCCCACTTGGTTCTTTCCCACTCGGCCCACTCGCGACGCCGACGATCCCTCACACGGTCAAAGGCCTGGAGTTCACCGGAATCAACCAACTCCGCCCGGGCCCTGATCAAGTCCATCGCCTCGTCAAACGGGTGGGACGGGAACGGGTAGACGGGGAGGTCCACCGCGCTCGTCTGCCGAAGCCGGGACACTGCAGCGCCGTGGAGGGCGCGCAGCAACACTGGCAGTGCGAACGGGGTGACGCTGGTGGGCTCAACCTGTGCGTAGAGCCTTTGGTGGTAACTGGCAAAGCGCTCGTAGTGGCTGCGATCGCGGGGTTTCGCTGCACCGTAGATCGTGATGATGAGGCCCGGGGCCGTGCCCCACTTGCGCCCCACTCGACCGCTCACCTGGATGTACTGTGCCGTCGTCTTGGGCTGGCCAACGATCGTCATCAAGGCCAGGCGATCGATGTCGACACCAACCTCGATGATGTTTGAGGCAAGACAGACATCTATGACATTCGGGTGGCCGTATTGCGTCTCCAGTTCCTGAATCGCTTTCGGAATCTCATCGCTCCGGCGTCGGCTCGTGAGTTCCATGATGTTTCGAGGCCAGCGAACGCTGGCTGGTTCGATGCCTTCGCGCTTCCAGAAGGCTGTGAGGTAGTCGGGAATGTCTGAACGAAGCAGAGAAACGGTATTGCCCAACTCCCGAAGACTGTTCAAGAAGTTGAGGTTCGTCCAGTAGCCGTCGCGCTTCTCTTCGGGGAGGGCGAGCGCACCTTCCAGTGTGGCTGCGGCCACGCGCGTCTGGACCATCTGGGTCGACCCTAGCGATGCGCTCATCACGCCCAGATACAGGCGACCTGGTGCTGGAGAGCCATCCGCCAGCGTCGCGGGTTCAGCGAAGAACGACCGTCCCTCCTCCAAGCCCTGAGGCGGGAAGACTGCGACGTTCTCTCTGCCGTAAAGGTCCTTCACCTGCTTCTTGTACCGGCGGATAGTCGCGGTAGAGGCGATGATCTTCGGACGGATAGGACCGCTGCCACGGTCGACGGTACAGAGATCTTCGATAACGGGCTCGTAGAGGCCAACCATGGAGCCGAGCGGCCCTGAGATGAGGTGCAACTCATCCTGGATCACCAGCCCGGGCGGGTCGTACTCCCTTGCCCCGTCGCGATCCAGCCCGAAGAGGGATCGTGCTTCCGGCTTCCACGCCAGCATTGCGAACTTGTCCACCGTGCCGATGACGAGGGTGGGTCGCGTTTCATAGATGTCTTCATCGACGACGTGTACTGGCAAGTTGGTTCCGCGCGAGAATCGGCAACCTTCGTCCACGCATCGCATGACGACTCGGGGACCGACCTTGAAGTAGCCCGCAATCTGGTTCGCGGGCTTCTGTGTTCCGGTCGGGATGGGCCCCATCTGGGCGCCGCACCAGGGACATCGGAGCAGAAGGAAGGGATTTTCCGCTCTTGCGTCCGTGCGCATCCGGCTCAGTTTCTGAACCGCCTTGTCCCACTGATTGGGGGTGGTCTCGCCGCCCAGCCAAATGCCAATGCTGATGGGCTCCTGACCGAGATCCGAAGAAGTGCTTCGGATGTCCTCCAGTACGCAAGTCAGCGCGGCCGCCCTGATGAACTGCTGCGCGGTCAGCAGACGCAGGGTGTAGCGCATCAGGACATCGGTTCCACCTGAGCGATTGTGGGCGGGCGCGACCCCGTCGGGTCCACCCCCAGGCTCAATCCCATGCTCGCGCAGGCGACGAGACAGGATGCTGACTGCTGCGGCACCCAGGTACGCCTCGGTCTTGCCGCCACCTGTCGGGAAGAAGATGAGGTCGACGAGGTTGCGTGTGGGGCTCGTGTCATCGACCAGGTCAGGTAGAGCGGCCAGCAGAAATGCGATCTGAAAGGGCCTCCAGTAGGCAGACTCTGGCTTCTCGGAGATGGTCGGAGCCGAGCCTTCAACTTTGAAGAAGCCGTCCTTCGTGAGTGTGACAGGGCGTCGCGGAAGCCTGGAACGAAGTTGCTGGCGGAGCATCGCTCGATTCGCAAGCCTGAATGCCCGCTGGGCGGTCGGGTGCTTGTCGGACTGTGCCAGGGCCCAGCCGGCGCGCATGCGGGCGAGAGCGTCGGCGCAGTCCTTCAGGTTGTCCCTGGCCGCATCGCGGTACCGCTCTTCGAGGTCATCGATATCGCGTTGCCGATCTGCGATCCAGTCGCCGTACGCGTTGAGAACCGCGCTCACCTGTTCGTTTCCGACGTCGGTACCTTCAGCCAACTCGTGCATGCTCACTTGGAGGGGCCTCTGGGCGCCGTCCGGACCGAGCACAAGGATGTCGGGCGTAAGGCTTGGGACTTCGAAGGTAGGCATGGGATCCGCACTCACCCAGTTGGCCGTGCGTCCGCCCGTCTCTTCCCAGTTGGCGGCGCACCCGTGGCCAACAGCGAAGGTCATCCGGTTGCGATAGAGCAGGGCAATCGAGGCCTCTTCGGAGTCAGTGCTGTCCGGCGTCGTTGGGCTCGGGTACGGCGGGATCGTCATCCCCGACTCGACGGATGCCTTGAAGCCGACTTGGAACGCGCAGGAGTCCGGCCCGTCGGCGGATGTTGTGTTGACGGCTACGAGCGTCACGAGTCGTGCTTGGGGGTCCTCTTCGTTCGGGATGGGCCTGACAAAGGCCTGCAACTCAAGACGAAGCCGGCCCGCGCAGTCGCCGTCAACGGGAACCGCTGAGAGGCGCTGGTCAGCGGCGAGCAGTTGATCGGCGGACAGGCGTGCAGTCAGGATGAATGGCCGCCGCACCCACCAGGTGCGCTCATGCTTTGCGCCTTCAACGGAGATGCGGAAACGCTCGTACGCCGCCGCCTCAACCGTGATGCTCAGGACTCCACCGGGCCTGGCCATCACCTGAAACGTGATGCCCATTGCGCTCGGCTGATAGGCGTTGGCGTCCGACAGATCGAAGTCATAGGCGTCCGCTTCTGCGCCTACGGCCGTTACCTCGTCAATGTCGCCCACGCGGTCTTCGTCGACATCGTCATCGCTCGGGAGCCCGGTTACACCTGCCAACTCATCCTCGGGCGGCTGTCCCTGCGGATACAGGACTGCGATCCCATACCTCTGTATGGGAGTTGATGTGAACAGGACCTCCTCTCCAGTGCTCGCGTCATGCCAAGGCCCTCGTGCTGCCTCCTCGTCCGGAAAGTGAATCGGGGTGCCGTCGATCACCAAGGGCTTGCCCCTAGGTCCGTCACCCGCGACGGGGCCGAAGAGTTCTCGGCGCACGGCATCTGCCACGGAGTCTCGCGCCGATGAGAGGGTCATGTGCCCGCCTTCCCGAGGAAGATTCCACCGATGACTTCCTTAGGGCTAATCACGTGAAGTCGGTCGCGTGCTCTGGTTAGCCCGACGTACAGCAGGTTCTCGAACCCTGGGACGGTGGCATCCACCAGGTCGGTGACGATGATGGCGTCCGCCTCCAAGCCCTTGAAGGAATGGATCGTGCCGTAGCGCAGCCGACCCCTGGGGTTCTTGGTCCCGTCCACCGGAATCAGGATCTGCTGTAGCCAAGGGTCCTGAGCATTCTCTGCGGCAGAGTCGCGATTGGGGCTGAGGACGACGATGTCTTCGAGGTGGAAGCCGGATTCGGTCAACTCGCGGACAGATGCCGCCAGCGCGCCGTCGGTTTGCTCCCTCGTGGCTGTCGAAGGCAGCCATCTGTAACGCGGCTGCTCTCCATCATCCAGACGTCGGAAGCGCGAGTAGCCCGGCTGCATCCCGCTGAGTTGCTCGACCGCGTGTCCGATTCGGGGAAGGTTCCGGCAGTTGGCGGTGAGCCTGTATCGGGTGACGCCACCCACTCGGCTTTCCAGTTCGGCGCGGCCATCTTCGCATCCGTACAAGGCCTGTCTTTCAAAGTCGCCGAGGAACAGACAGCGACCGCCGCCCAGACCGCCCTTCACGAGCAGGTCAAGCACATCGAGCACCGGGGGGCGAAGGAGGTCCTGGGCCTCGTCAACCACCAGGAAGTCACGCCGCCACTGGTCGTCCTCCAGTAGTTGCATGGCTGCGGCAAGGGGGAGTTCCTCTTCCCAGAACTTGGCAGTGGCCTCTGTCGGCACTGGCAGCCCTGAGATGCGCAGTGCCAGCCGGTGGAAACTGCCACCCGAGACGCTTGGAAGGCCTTCCGTCTCTTCCTCCAAGGTCAGGCCCAGATTTCGGTTGTAGCAGAGCAGCCAACTGGACTCGCCCAACTGTTGTGCCCGCCGGGCCGCTTCCATCGCGATGAGCGTCTTCCCGGATCCCGCCGGCCCTGTCATGAGAACAGCGCGATTGTCGGCCACCTGGTCCAATGCGTCGTATTGCTCATCGAGCAAACGCAGAAGGTGGTCCTGCCGGAGTTTCCTCTCGGTCTGACCCGCGACAACAAGATCGAACTTGGGGCGAAGCAAGCGAAGCGCAGCGTCACATTGGCTTGGTGTTGGCTTGCCCTCTTCCACCATCTGAGGTCCGCGACTCTCGACAAGGTGCTGTGCCCCCTGTCGAAGGACCGATAGGACGGCCGATCGTATGTCGCCCTGTAGGTCCGTGCTGTCTAGGACCTGCCATCGATGCCACTCCGGGCTCGCGGGCAGCATGGCGCGAGCGCGAACGTGAGTGAACCACACCGCGTTGCAGACGGGCACCCCCGTAAGGTCGAAGCCTCGGTCTATCAGGTACTTCCTGATGCTGTGCATGTTGTTGGAGGCCTGGCTAAACGGGCTGCGCCGGGTGGGCGCATCGTTTCCGAGACGCCACAGGCCGTTCGCGTCTCTGTGGATGTTCCGGTGCGACTTGATCTCAACGATCACCATTCCTTGGGACGGGACGATGATGAAGAAGTCGGCTTCGCCCTGCGTCTGGCGGACGTGCTGAGCGATGTTCAGAGAGTGGAGGACGATCCAGTCGTCAGTACCCGGGCACTCCGCAAGTCCGCGGAAGACTTCAACTTCTCCAGGGGATGCGTCCTGTCCGATGACAGGCGGGATCATTCGAGCCACTTGCCGGTCCCATCTTCGAGGATCGCCCGGATCTGCGTGTGGTGCACCTGCTCTTCATACGGGCTGATAGAGAGCACGCGGGCTGCGACCATTCCGGCGAATCCGGTGTTGTGACTGTCGATTCGAACATAGCCGTCTCGCTGCAGATTGCTAATGTCCGTTTCAGCGACGGCGTCCTCTAGGGCTGACCTGACTTCCGCCACCGCGAGCGATCTGGCGCGGATCAGGCGCCGAGCGTTCACGGCATACACACCAGGATCCAGGCCCAGCCACTTGAGCAAGAGGAGGAAGTCCGCCTGTCGCCTTGGGCGCACGACCGTGGAACGGACCCACGTCGGCGCCTGATTGAACGCGACGACGCCAAGCGCCCGCAGTTGGTTCGCAACCTCGTTCCGGCTCATCGGTTCGATGCGCGTCTGCAACTCCTGCTTCCAGCGCTCCTGAGAGTGCGAAACGCCGACAGCGGCGTCGCCGAGCAGTTCCTTTGCGCGCTTCAGAAGAGCCTCGGACTCCGTCTCACCCTGCCGTAGCACCAAGTAGGTACCGGGCGCGACACGCTCCACAGGGCGGAGTTCGACGCGCTCACCGGCGGGCTGGTCAGGATCCAGAGTTCGAATGAGTTCGCCGTCCCGGTCCAAGTAGGTGGCGAGCGATCCTGCGAGGAGCACCTTGTTGGCCAGCACCATGTCCGGGCCCTGAGTTGCTCCATCTTGGCGAGGCGTCCAGAAGACCTCGGGGCGAACGTCGTCATCCTCATTTGGTCCGGTGTCGACGATCGCTTGCTCTCCCACTTTGAACGTCTTGGGACGAGGTTGCCGCACACCTTCAGCGAAGTCAGAGAAGTGCGACGAAGGCACTCCTCGATTGCTTCGCCACGAAGGGAGAACGAAGGTCAGTTCGCGGGCGTGCGGTGCCGTGACCAATCCGACAGGGAAGACGTTAGGGGCACCCACGCAGACGGCCTTCTGAACTACTGGCGATCTGAGGTGGTCGCGGCTGGTCATGACCTCATGCCCAAGCCCTTGCTCCACCATCCACGTGCGTGCGGCCGCGCATGCTCGTCCCCCTTCGACGACAAGGATGGAGTCAGCGGGATCGAGTTCGCTGAGGGTCTCTCGCAGTACTTGAGCGATAGACGCGGTCTCGATGGTGGCGGCGGCCGCCGTGGCCAACTCGTTTACCAGCCGTCCGGTGGCGGCATCCGTCATCAACGTCAGGTCCTGCGCACGACCGTGCATTGCCAACAGGAGTTCAGCGCGGCCCGGGCAGCACGATTCCGGGAACGGCTCAGTCATGAGCCTCCAACGAAGCGCCGTGCCCATACGAAGGAAATCTGCCCAAAGGTCAAGATCGTCGTCCGCGGTTCCTCGGGTCAGGGCGCGTACGGCGGCGTCGACGCGTGCTCCAGCGTCATCCGCAACCACGACGAGTTCCAAAGCCCCAGGCTCGGTTGCCACACTCTCTGCTGCCGCGTACACGTCAGCCACTTGTCGAATGTTGATCATCGCGGGACCTCGTACGCCAGAGCCTGGATTGAATCGCCGGTGTCCCAGCCGAGTTGTGCAATCGGCAGCGCACGGCCAGTGGCGCGATGCTGGAGGAACGCGTCGACCAGTACTTCATCCGGCTGCGTTCTGTCGATCACAGCAACGATCAGCGGGCATTCCCAGAGTTCGTCTAGCCACGCCATGCCCCGGACGCCGTCGAGCAGTACCAGCCCAATGGCACTGTCGAGTTCCAGTTCTGTGGCTCCTACCCCGCTGAAGAGACGTGTCCCAGCCACGAGGGCACTTGCCTCCGCTGGCATGACCAGGTCTCGCAGAAGGTCGGGTGTGGCTCCGTCGGTACTGATTCCGATGCTCAACTCCTCGTCTATGCGCGCAAGCACTCCCACGAGGGCGGCGTCTATCCGGACGGAAGCCCAGAACGCCGGTTGGACTTCCGCGCCAACCGACTGCGCAAGCAGCGACCCTGCGGCGGGGTAGTGATAGACGCCGGCAGGAGCGTCGTCTTGCCGCACACAAGACAGGCCGAGCACACGATCCAAGAGCCAGCCGGAGCCACCGACCCGCAGCACCTTTCGCCTGCTGTCGTAACCGTAAAGCGGTCCAACAACGAGGCGGTCTCGGAGCGTTAGGCGGACCGAGGATCCCGTGGGAATCTCGTCGATCTCCGCGGGGTCCGGGGTCGCTGGGGGTGTGGTTGCGCGAGAAAGGCTCCAGCCCGCCGCGATGAGTGCGGCAGCCATTTCTCTTGTCGGCACCGAAACGAGCACGACGGTCTGCCACGCTGGGTCAACAGGCCGAGACCGGAGGGCTACCCCGAGATCAATCAATCGGCTCGCCCAGCGCGCGCCAACCGGGCTGGAACCCGTGTCGGCATGCAGGAAGACGCCAGGAGAGCGCTCGTCTGCCACTGCCAAACCCCCCGCGGATTCGAACGTACTTGGAACATATCGGAAGCCCCCGACGGTGTTCACCCGTCCGACCAAGGCGTGCGGCCGATAGTGATCTTCCGGTGGAGGCTGGCGTGTGATCCGCCGACGGTTCAGCCCGCGTCCATCATTCCGGCCAGGTATCCCTCCATCGACGATCGCTCCTCGGCCGGCAGGCTGCGGTACTGGGACCACACGTCCTCTAGGGGCGAGAACTCGCGGCGGCCGGCCTTCATCCAAGTGAGCAGGACTGCCTTCTCGGACCGGCCGAGGGCCTTCATTTTCACGCGCACGAGTTCAGGGTCGACTGGCGTTCCGGTCGCGTTCTTGCCGGTCTCATTGCACATCGAGCACTCAGTGCGCAGGTTGGTCTTGGCGTTCGTGCCACCCCGCGCGAGGGGCAGCCAATGACCGATGGTCATGCGTGCGAAGCGTCCGGGATAGTCCGGGTACTCCTCACCGGCTCCGATGCCGCACTCTTGACATCGGTTTCCGTCACGGGCGAAGACCTCCCGGCGGAGTGGGCCGGAGATTCGCTGGACAGCGGTTCCCTTGTAACCGGGCTCCCAGACCCTGTCGCCGATCGTCTCCAGAAAGAGTTCCTGAGGCTGCAGGCCAGCGTGATCCTTGTATGTCCGGATCACCCAGCCGACCTCCCTCAGTTCTCGCATTCGTCGATCGATCTGCTCGATGCCGGGGCAGGCATCCCGGACGGACTGCATGGTGAAGGACGCGCCCTCACCGACCTCGGTAGCGAGGTGATGGGCCACGCGGGCCCGGCTCGACATGCGGACGGGGGATTCGGTTCCACTGCTGCTGCTCATGTTTGTCAAGGTCTCATACGCCGGAGCCGCCGGTCAAGCGCCGGAGCCCGCCGGACTGCGCCGGAACCCGCCGGACTGCGCCGGATTGCGCCGGACTGCGCCCGGGGGTGCCGAAGCCATCCGCCGTTTCTCGCGGGCGCGACGTGCGGCGAGCCGTCAACCTCATAGAACGAATGTTCGATAGTCTGCGAGCCGAAGACACGCCGCAACGGACGTGCCAGCCCAACCGGGCGCTGTAGGAGACTGGGCCTGCCTTCCCCGAGGCCTCCAGCGAGAAGGAAGTGACGTGCCAGACGAGACTTTCGAAGTCGTCGAGATCTGCGCGGGAGCGGGAGGACAGGCCATCGGCCTGGAGCGTGCTGGCTTCGAGCATGCCTTGGCGGTGGAACTCGACCGGAACGCGTCCGCCACGCTTAAGGCGAACCGTGACTGGAAGGTCGCAACGGGCGACGTCGCGGACCGGGGTGTGTGGAATCCGGCCGTCTACGACGGCATCGACCTGGTCGCCGGCGGTGTCCCTTGCCCGCCATTCTCTGACGCAGGCCAGCAGAAGGGCGCCGAGGACGAGCGCGACCTGTTCGCCTGGGCTGTGGAACTGGCGGGACAGATAAAGCCGCGGGCACTTCTTCTGGAGAACGTGCGTGGCTTGTCTAAGCCGCGATTCGCCGGGTACCGCCAGCACGTTCTTGACCGCCTCCACGACTTCGGATACGTCGCTGAGTGGAAGTTGCTTCAGGCCAGTGACTACGGCGTTCCGCAACTCAGGCCGCGCTTCGTCCTCGTCGCCATGCGACCGGACGACTTTGCCTGGTTCAACTGGCCCGAGCCCACGCCGACCACGCATACGGTGGGCAGTTATGTCGTCGACCTCATGGCGTCTAACGGGTGGTCCGGTGCGCATGACTGGGCGGATGCGGCCAACGGCATCGCGCCAACCATCGTTGGGGGATCGAAGAAGCACGGTGGGGCCGACCTCGGCCCGACGCGTGCTAAGCGGGAGTGGGCCGCTCTGGGGGTGGACGGTAAGGGAATCGCCGATCGGGCCCCGGGACCTGAGGGGCCTTTGACGCCCTCGCGCATGCCTCGGCTCACTCTGCCCATGGTGGCGCGCCTTCAGGGATGGCGGGACGACTGGAACTGGCGCTTTGAGGGTGGCAAGACCTCGACGTACAGGCAGATCGGCAATGCCTTTCCACCCCCAGTCGCCGAAGCGGTCGGCTCGTCGATCGTTCGGGCCTTCAGCCGGACAGGCGAGCAGCGCAGTGCGGAGTCGCTGCGAACTGCCATCACGCATGACGAGGTGCTGCGCGTGCTGCGGGATCGCGATGGCTGGATCACTCGAAGGCAACTCATCAACGAACTCGGCGAAGGCTTCGCGCGTCAGGACCTGGACAAGCGTCTGGCTAACATCGGTAAGGACTTCGATCTTGAAGTCAAGGAGTACAAGACGGGGCCGCGTTACCGGCTCGGCGAGTTCCGCGCGTTCGTGGGGCAAGAGTCGCACCAGCGCAACATCTACCTGCGGGAGCAGCAGTCAAAGGTGAGTTGACGTTCGTCGGCTTGCAGTCGCGGCGTTGGTAACGCCGGCCGCATGGGAAGATCCTGCTGTCGGCTCTAGTCGGCTGGCGGTGATCTAGGCGTGGTTGCGCGGGCGAGCGCGTCGAGCACCTGGGCTAGCACACCGGGGCGTCGCCGAAACATGCAGGCGAACCGCAGCAGGGACACGAAGCCTGAACTGGATGTTCGGCGGATCCTCCATTCGCACGGTCTGAGGTACCGCGTACATCGGAGGCCGCTTCCCGCGTTGCGGCGAGAAGCAGACATCGTCTTCCCTACCGAGAAGGTGGCCGTCTTCATCGACGGCTGCTTCTGGCACGCGTGCCCGGCGCATGGATCGAATCCGCAGGCCAACGTTGACTACTGGACCCCCAAACTGGCCCGAAACGTCGAGCGAGATCGAGAAACTGACGCGGCCTTGAAGTCCGCGGGTTGGTTGGTGATCCGTATCTGGGAACACGAGGAGCCTTCGAAGGCGGCCGCGAAGATCAAGAGGCAGGTGCGGCGGCGACGGTCCATGAATGGCACGGGATGACGCCGCTGCACAGCGCGGGAGTTCCCCAGGTCTTTCGCGTGTGGATCGTTCGCCGGCCCGGAAGCGACCGGGGTGACGGTCAGATGCCCAGCAGGGGGAGGATGTTGCGCATCATGGCGCTCTCTTGCTGATCCCGGCTGCGAATGCCCTCAAGGGTGGAGTGCCCGACGTGGGCGGCGACATCATGCTGCGCGACTCCGAGCCGTAGCGCGGTGCGAATGAGTCCGTCCTGAAGGCTCATGAAGCCGTACGCACCAGCAAGTCGAGACTGTGCGGCCCGGCCGGCGACGACTGCTGTGAGGCTGTCGATGCGAAGCGCGGTCGAGCCCAGGATTGCCTGGTAGGGGTCACACCCGACGAAGATGGGCGCTGTTGGTGAGGCATCACCGTGCTTCTTCAGCACGCGCCACCAAGCGTTCCACGCTTCGACGACGCAGTAGGGGCTTCCCGGTCTGGCTGGCACGCCGATGGGTGAGTGGCGCCGGTTCGGGAGGGTGACAAGTAGGCCACGACGCTCGACCACGATGTCGCCCACAGTGAGTCGCTGCGCGTCCTGGTTGCTGAGTGCGGCCGAAAAGCCAAGCAGGATCAGCAAGCGGTCTCGCAACGCGATCGGCAGGGGGCGCAGGATGTCCTCGGACAGTCGGCGCAGTTCGGGTACACGCACGACGGGCTGTCCGATTTGCTGTGGTCCAGATCTTCGATGATCCACGTTGGCAGCGATTGCCCGAAGGCGTCGACTCTTCAGGTTGCCGCCGCGCGTGGAGAACACGGGCCGGTCCGGCGCGAACGGTGACGCGGCATGAAGCCGCCTCAGCGCTGCAACGGCGCACAGCAACCTCGATCGGTGCGGTGAGAGAGTGATGACCTCCTGACGGGCGCCGTATCGGCCCTTCAGCAGCGCCACATGGATCTCTACGAGCCTCCCGCTGAAGTGGACGTCATGCCATGCCAGTCGATTCATTTCTGCCCACCGCAGCCCAGAGGCGTTCATGACAAGCAGATAACTGTGATCTCGGAGTTGTTGCCACGTCGGGGCCATCGTCGTATCGACGAGCGTGCGCACATCGCCCACGTACAGGGGCTCAACCTCAGTCCCGACCGGCCCAAGCGGTCTCAGACTGTAAGTTCCGGCGAGGTAGCGACGAACCACTCGATCGCTGCTCGGAGGCGTCGAGCCTTCAAGGGTGGCCGCCAGGTCAAGTCGTGCGAGCCGCGCCCTTGTTTGCACTCCCTTGTCATCGTCGAAACCGAGCAGATACAGGCACACGGCCTCGGGCACAGGTGGGATGTCCTCGAAGGCGCAGAAGGCGAGGAAGTGGGCGCGCTCCCTCTCAGCGGCGCGGACCCGTTGGGGGGCAATGACATCCGTGAGGATCTTCCTCGTCCGGGTCACAGCCCGACCTTCCCGGCTGCATTGCGCTCGAAGGGGGATGTCTTTCGCATGTAGAGCATCAGGCTCTTGGGATCCTTATGGCCGCTTTGGGCCGCGATTTGCTCCAGCGGGATGTCGAGGTCGGCGGCGCTGGTGATAAGGCCCGCGCGGAGCGATCTCCCGCCCCAGTAACCTCCCAGCCCGGCTTGTCGTGTGCGTCGCAGGACAACGCTGGTGATCAGGCCGGCACTCACGGACGTGCTCCCCAATGAGCCGCTGCGGCCGATCGTGACGAAGATCGGCATCTGCTCCATGTCCGCCGCGGGCACTTGCGCCGCTACGTACTGTCGCCACGCGTGAAGGGCCAAGACGGGACACGTAGAAGGGTTGTGCCCGTGGGGGATGGCGATAGTCCGTCCGCGTCCGGCCCTGTCTGTCTTGGAGTAGGGCAGGTAGATCAGGATGCCCTCGGGGTCCTCAGTGACGTGTCGCCACTCCAAGATGGTGAGATCTACGCGGCGCATGGCGGCGGCGAAACCGACCAGCAGGATCGCGCGGTCCCTGACCGTGAACCCGTTTGGCCTGGAGAGCAAATGCAGCGCTCGGCTCAAGCCGTCAGGGTCCTCGCGCGAGATTCCCAGGCCGGAGAGGCGACGCGTGATGGTGCGCTCGATGTCCCCGGCGCTGACGGGCACGTCCGATCTCGATGCGTTTTCATCGGTCGTGTTGAAGAGCCGGACCGGACCGGATCGAGTCAGGTCCATCCATGCACTGAGGCACGACTTGGCGGGGAGGACATCGTCCTTGATTCTGAGTCTTCCCTGGGGCAGCGCTGGATGGGTGATCCACATGCCGCCCGCGCGGATTCGCACCTGGTGCCTTTCGAGGGTGGCAATCACGCTGGGCGGCACCCCTGAGCCGTAAAGCGCGATCAAGCCGCTATCACGGACAACGCGCGCATCAAGGTGTGGCAGGGCGGTCACGGTCTCTCGCAGGGGCGGGACTGTGAGTGCTTGGACCTGAGGCTTTCGCGCGCCGCGCGGCAGGATGCGGCTCAGCGCCGCCATGTACACCTTGACCCGCTTGTCGTGGGAAGGCGCGGGCCACCCAGCCTCCAACGAGATGCGGCTGATGGCAGCCAGGCGGCCGCGCACCGTGGAAATCGAGATCTGCTCGGACCCATCGACCAGGTCTTGCAGGTACAGCACCACCGTGTCCGGCGACGGGGGTATGGCCTGGAGGCCCTGGTTGCTGCACCAGTCCTCGAAATGGAACCACCGGAGTGCGTAAGAGCGGCGTGTCTCGGCCTTGATCGAGCGCGCGTACACGTCGGCCGCGCTCTTCATGAGTTCTGCGACTCTGGGCGACACGCCAAGTTCGTCAGCAGAAGGCGTCGGAAGCCCCAGAATCGCTGCCACGCGGAACTGCCTCGACCTGTCCGCGAACGAGGAAGCCGCTGACGAGGATCCACTCTCTTCGGGGTCGGACCAGCGTGGGCGTCGGGCGGCGGGCACGCGTTCACAGTGTCAGGGCGCTGTGTCCTTGTCATGAGCACAACGGCCGCAGTGGTCTGTCAAGTTGCAGCAACTTGCCTACTGGCTGGGCGCTCAGACTCACAAAATGTTCAGCAACTTGATCCTCTCCACGCGCAGGTCCGAGGGGCTACACGCAGAAAGTTGTCAGGGCCGCGCGCTAACCACCAGCGCCCTGAAGCCTGGCCGTCCGAGGGTGCCCCGGCCATGACTGTCGGACCGCTCCCGTACCGTCCCGTGCGAGGTGAAGCCCATGCACACGGAGGCGCTGTACGCGCTCACTCGCTTCTTCCAGTCGGTGCGGGCGAGTGTGATCGTCGGGTGGATCGACGAACCTCGCCTTCTTGAACCTGTCTTGCTTGGGGTGGCGGAGGTGGGTGTCACGGATCAGCAGACGAACCGCTCTCGCGCCACCCTCGACTTGGCCGTGTGGAGGACATCTGCACCCCTGCTTTCGACATGGCCATGCGATCCCGGGATCCCGGACGGGCCCATCTGGCTTGTCACGACCTGGACGCAAGATCCCGCTATGCAGCACCTCCTGAGCGTCCTGCTCGTGACCGATGATCTCCCGGCACTGATCCGCTTGTGGCCGGCCGCGGCTCGGGCCATTCCCGTCAACCACGAGTGGCTTACATCGGAGGATCAGTCTGCGCTGGTGCTGGCAACCGCCCGATTCTGACAATGCAGGCGCAACGGCCTCACCGGTAATGTCGGCGATGATTGATAGAGGGGGTGTACGTGAACGGCATGCTGGTCCGGGTCGACGGGGGCCCGTGGCGCGAACCTTCCGGGAGCGGCTACTCCAGCGAAGCCGCGTTGCAGTCCATCTTGGCGGAGCACCCCTCACTGGTGCCGGGGGTCGCATCAGATTCGATCGTCTGTCGTGAGTTTCAGTCCGGAGTGGGGCCAGCGGACTTGGTGGCCCTGGACTCTGAAGGAACTGTCACGCTGGTCGAGTGCAAACTCGCGGCCAACCCGCAGGTGCGCCGAGAGGTGATTGGCCAGGTCTTGGACTACGCGAGCCGACTGTGGAAGATGCCTGTCGACGCGTTCGAGACGCAGTGGGCTGTCCGCACAGGAGAATCCCCGTTTACCTCCCTCGGTGATGACGAGGGCGGTATCAGGCGCGCCGTTGAGGCCAACCTCGCCGCCGCGCGTTTTCGGATCGTCCTGGCAGTCGACGCCATTAACGACGACCTCCGGCGCATCGTCGAGTACCTCAACGCAGTAACGGTTCCGAGCACAGCCGTCATTGCTGTCGAGTTCTTGCGCGTGCATGACGGCCCCATCGAGATCCTCACTCCGCGCACGTACGGCGAGGAACTGGCAGACATCAAGCAAGCACACGACCCCGATGCGCGCCGCCGCTGGACGGTCCAGGACTACCGGGACTGGGTTTCTGCAAACGACCCGCCTGCGTCAGCGACCCTCGACCTGCTCTTGAGCGTGCTTGAGTCGCACGGGTTCACGATCAGCGGGGGGCGCGCCTCGTCACCGTCGATGAACGCTTCCATCACCGTGGCCGGGTTGGGGCCAAAGTGGCCGCTGTGCTTCTACACCTACGACGGCACCACCGCATGCATCGAGACCCGCTTCGTTGACTTCAGGAACACCCCTGACGTCGCGGAACGCTTTCTGGGAGCCGCGTCGGGATGGGACTCGCTGCCGATAGACCCGATCGCGATCAGAGCAGCCGGCTACCGGAAGAAGCCGAACTTGCCGCTTCGGGCGATGACGGCCCCAGACATCCACGGCTTCGTGGGCGCACTCGCATCCGCGTTCTCACACATCGACGACCAGACCACTTAGGGAGTGGTGGGGTCATGTCGACACGCTCCGCTTTGCACAACCACGACCAACGGCCGCTGTCATGAGCCGGACTGCGTCCATGGCATGGACAGGGCTGACGGACTACCTCGTCAGTGTCGGAGGATCGGCCGAACTCACGCTCCGCTTCGCGGACATTGAGGGAATCTGTGGGGGTCCGCTCCCAGCCTCAAGGAAGTACCCAGCCTTCTGGTCCAACTCGTCCACGTATGCCAAGCATTGGGTCAGCGCCGGATTCAATGCCTCCAGGGCTCGCTGCGCTGAGGATGAGGTCAGGTTCGTGCCGCGCGCGGAGAACGCGCATACATCGGAGGTTTCGGAGGCGCCACGCCCGGCGCCCGCGGTGAGCATCGACAAGATCGTTCTACTCGGATGCGTGAAGACCAAGCAGGCGGCGCCCTCCGCTGCAGCGGACCTCTACCGGTCGCCCTTGTTTGAACGACGTCGGTCCTACGCTGAGGATTCTGGCGCTCCCTGGTACATCCTCTCTGCGGAGTACGGACTCCTGGCTCCGAACGACCACGTGTCCCCGTATGACACGCACCTGAAGGACATGACCGGGGACTACCGGAAGGCTTGGGGCGAGTGGTGCGCGGTCCGTCTTTGCCACCTAGTCGGGGACCTACGTGGACTCAGCGTCGAAATCCACGCCGGAGCCACCTATGTAGACGCGATCGCTCCCGCACTCCATGGTCGCGGTGCCTTAGTCACTGCACCACTTGCCGGCCTGTCACAAGGCCAGCAACTCGCTTGGTATTCACCGCCGAGCAGACAACGGACCTATGGCCGGAATCGTCGGCTGGACGAACCCAAGCCGTTGACAGTCGAGCACGATCACCATCGAGAGATCGCGCGTGCGCTGCTTGACTACCGTGACCGAACCATGGACCCCCACGCGGCCATACCCCTGTCGAGTAACCCAGCCGCGGACCTGTACCTGCGCGAAGATCCCTTTGCCTTCCTCATCGCGGTCATCTTCGACGAAGGTATCGACGCCGAGCGCGCTTGGGCGGCACCCCTAGAACTGCGCCGGCGGCTTGGGCATCTCGACCCCTATCGCTTACGGAGCCAACTGGCGGAGGTCACAGCAGTCATCGGCCAGAAGCCTGCGATGCACCGGTACACAGAGCAGATCCCCGAGGCTGTGTGCTTGGCAGCCGCACGTGTCTGCGACCAGTACGGCGGAAACGCTGCCGACATCTGGCCTGATGGGTTGCCCGTGCACGAGGTTGACCGGCGTCTTCAGGAGTTCAAGAGGATCGGGCAGAAGAAGGCAGCCATGGCAGTCGAGATTCTCATCTCGCAGTTCCATCACCAGTTCACCGACCTCGACAGGACGGATATCGCGTACGACGTCCAGGTTCGTCGGGTCTTTCTGCGTACGGGGCTCGCTCACTGGGACTCTGCCGAGGCCATGATTGCCGTTGCCCGCCGACTGCATCCCGAGCGGCCAGGGCTGCTCGATCTGCCGGCTTGGCACATCGGCCGCACATACTGCAGGCCCACCAACCCGCTGTGCGACACGTGTCCCCTAAGCGGTTGCTGTCCGAAACACATTGATCGAGGGCGTTGAGTCAATCGTGCGGCCGCACCTGCTCAGTCGCTCCCACCAAAGGGCTTCATCAACAACTCATGCGTCGGGCAACCTGAGTTCCGTAACCTTGCGACGAGTAGAGGGGGTCACCTTGAGTAAGGACGCGGACAGGGAGCGGGAGCGACAGGCTGCCGACTTTGGGCGAGGCGCCGCTCAGCACCCGGTGGCGCTCCTCAAAGAGAACGGTAAGGAGGACCAGGTCGTCCTCGCCGTTGGCCCGTCTGGTCTCCAGATCCTCAAACTGACGGGGTTCAAGTTCACCGAACTTGTTCGTGCCCCGTGGAGCCGGATCGAGAGTCTCGACGTGGACGGCGCCGACGCCTTGCAGAAGCGAGTCACGGTCACCCGGCTCTTCATGGTGGGAATCTTCGCCTTTGCCCTACAGAAGCGTTCAGGCGAGGTCTACATCTTCTTCTCGCATGCTGGCACCGGCTATCTCCTGCGCGTGCCGAAGAAGGCGGCCCCCGAAGTTCGGTCTTGGTTCCGGCCGTACGAGGGACGGATCAACTCGCCCGGCAACACGGCCGAGGGCACGACCGCCGCCGGCCCGGCCGTCGTCGGCAGCGCATCACCAGGCATTTCGGCGGCTGATCGGTCCTCAGCCTGGTCATCCCTGGGCAAGGTCGAGATTCCTGCAGTGCCGTTTGCGATCGCGTTCAGCCCTGAAGGATCGCGCGCATACGTTGGTGGCCTTCGCACGCCGCGTGTGGAGGTTCTTGACATCCCTGCTCGGTCATTGCGTCCGGGCTTCACACTCAGTGGCGACCCGTCGCGCCTAGCGATCACCGCGGATGGACGGTTGCTTGTCGCGACCGTCTCGCCCAACCGGCTAGAGGTCATTGACCTTGAGTCCGGCTCGGCTCGCGCAGGGCTGAACTTGCCCTCAATGGGTCATCAGTTGCATCTGACGTCCACCGGTAAGGCCGTGGTAGCCACGAACGCCCCCGGAACAGTGCTAGTAGTCGACGTTGCCACTTGCGTGATCGAGTCTCAGTGGGACATCGGCTCCAAGAGGATCGGCGAGATCGCGATCGACGAGCCTGGCAACCGGATTCTGATTGCGGCCACCAAACCGGACCGCATCGTCTCCCTGGACGCGGCTTCTGGTCATGTGCGTGAACAAGTCATGGCGGGTAAGGGCGTCGAGAACATCCGACTGGGTGGGGACGGCCAGTTGCTTGTCGGTTGCACGGGCGGTCCGCTCGGAGGGGGTGCGTCGGTGCAGTTGTGGAGCCGGGACCTTAAGAAGGCGCAAGAACTCCCGGTTCAGTCCGGCGTCTTCAAACTCGCCATGAACGACGCCCGTGGCCTGGTAGCGCTTGCCCCTGTTGCCATGGGACCCAAGAAGATCATGGCGCTCGGCGCCGCGACGTTGTCGCCAATCAGCGAGTACGACATTGGTGACCGCATGGTCACAAGCCTGGCCTTTAGTCCTGACGGCGCCACCCTGTTGGCCGGCTACATGGACGGTCTTAAGTTGGAACTCATTGCGACCAGTTCTTCACTGTCTGCCCCTGTGTCAAACGACGACAGTGACATGCCGGACAAGGTCTGCCTGAAGTGACCCCAGCGGGCCGGACACCTCCAGACTTGGCAGGAGCCAGGGAGGGAGGCCGGGATGCCGGCGCTGAGCAAGTACCCCGACGAGTTCAAGAGGCAGGCCGCGTCGCTGGTCGTTGACGGCGGCAGGTCGGTGCGTGATGTCGCGCGTGAGCTCGACGTGAACCACGAGACGTTGCGGAACTGGGTCGCGACGATGCGCAAGGAACGCGCGACCCCGGGCGGGCCGATCACCCCGGACGAGCGGGCCGAGCTGAACCGGCTGCGCCGCCAGGTCGCCGAGCTCGAGCTGGAGAAAGAGATCTTGCGAAAAGCCGCGGTCTTCTTCGCCAAGGAGACGGGCCGGTGAGCCGCAGCCTTCGCTGCGAGTTCATCGACGCGGAGAAGACCACCTACGGAGTCCGCCGTCTCTGCCGAGTCCTGCAGATCTCGAAGACGACCTACTACGAGTGGGCCGCCCGCGACGGCGGCCCGACCAGCCACGAGGTCGACGAGGCCTATGCGATCCACGAGCTGCGTCAGGCCTGGGCCGAGCACCGCGGCGTCTACGGAGCCCGCCGCCTGACCGCCGAAGCCACCGACCGGGGCCACCAGTGGGCGCGCAAGCGGGTCGCGAGGCTGATGAAGGCGGGCGGGTTCGAGGGCGTCCACCGCCGCCGCAAGGGCCGCAAGGGCAAGCGCGGAACAGGCCCAGCACCCGCGCCCGACCGCGTCGGGCGGCAGTTCGCGGTCGCGGAACCGAACCGTCTCTGGGTCGCCGACATCACCTACCTGCGGACCTGGGAGGGGTTCCTCTACCTCGCCGTCGTGGTCGACGCCTGCTCCCGGCGGGTCGTCGGGTGGGCGATGGCCGACCACCTGCGCCGCGAGCTGGTCCTCGACGCGGTCGGGATGGCGATCTTCCGCCGCAAGCCCGACCCCGGCCTGGTCCACCACTCCGACCGCGGCACCCAGTACACCTCCTACGACTTCGGCAAGGCGCTGCGCGCCTCCGGTGTGCTGGCCTCGATGGGCGCGGTCGGCACCGCGTACGACAACGCGATGTGCGAGTCATTCTTCGCGACCCTCAAGGAGGAGATGGTCTACCGGCGCGACTGGCCGAACCGCCACGAGCTGGAGATGGAGGTCTTCTCCTACATCGAAGGCTTCTACAACCCCGTCCGCCGGCACAGCCGCCTGGACAACCTCAGCCCCATCGCCTACGAAGAGAACCTCACGACCCGAACGACACAGATCGAGGCGTCCGCCTGACTGGGGTCACTTCAGCCCGTTCTGCGCTGAGACGATCAAGGCCGCGGCCATCAAGTGCCGCTATTGCGGTGAGTTCTTGCCGTAACAGGTGCCTTGGCCCGAACTCCTCATACGCGTTCATCGCGACGACTCGTCCGGTTCGAAACAACGTCCGCCTCACGAACCGGTGCCGCGCGCTGATGCTTGGGAGGGGCAAACGCTAAGTCAGCAGGCGCGCCTCCGAAGCAAGACGCTTCAGGTTCGAGTCAAGACGAATGGACTCTGGGCTGCCAGTGAAGTCGCGGATGCCATCAAACAATGCACGCGTGGGCGCGTCTGCAACCTTGCTGTCGAGGAGGTCCAGCAGCGCAGGCAGTTGGGACGCCGGCCGAGACAACTGCAACTTGCTAGAGACCTTCAGGTCGAAGAGCGAAAGGAGTGCAAGTCGCGCGTCATTCGGTGAGAAGTTCCCAATGAGTTCGCGATAGACCGGGTCGGCGCTCCATGACGTCCCACTGCCGTTGCCAAGCAAAAGGTAGACGAGCGAAGTGACGTACTCCTCTCGAACCGCAGCGGGCGGCGTCGTCCCCACGAGGGCTGCCAAGCGTCTAACGGCGGGACCTTCGGTGTAGAAGTTGTCGAAACCGTGATGGGCGCTCATGAGCGCATCCAAGGCTTCATCGATTTCAGCGACACGCATGTCGTCCGTCAGGTAGGCGAGCCCATCGACCGCCGTAAGCACCTCGCGGGCCCACTTCGCCTGGTCAGCGTCATGGTTGGCCACATACCGGGCGTGCCGCACACCAAACAGCCGCTTCACGTCGTTGTCGACGAACGGCCAAAGCAAGGGGAGAACGAGCCGAACGTTGTCGCGCGTCGGCTCACTCGTGGAGGGATCAACGTAGATGCCAAACAACCCCTGAGCCAGACTGTTCACCTGGTCAGCCGGAATCTCGCTAAATGTGGCTGCGACTTGTTTCGCCTGGCCGGCGTCCATGGTCGTTGTCTTGATGTTGGCCAGCAGCCGCCTGACCTCGACGACGACAGCACTCTCCGGAAGAGTGATTACCTCCCGGATGCAAGTCTCCATGTACCCGGCCAACTGGATTCCAGTCAGTTCGGTCTGGTTCGGGTGCGCCGCGCTCGCATAGTTGCGCATGTATCGAACGAGTTCCAGGTGCTTGAAGCCGACGTCGGAGATCAGGCCCATCTTGTTCGCCGCTTGCACCAACTCGCTGTCGTCGACGAGCGGCAGGTCTTCGGCTGACTTCAGCCTCTTCCGACGCTCGCCATGTACTGCAAGGTCGAAGAAGTAGTTGAGGTCATAGCCCGCCACGCGACGACGCAACTCGCTGATGGTCTCATCCCAGAGATAGTTGAGTGCGGCGTCGAACAAGCCCGCACCAACTGCGAACACGAACTTGGAAAGGTACACAGAGCGTGCACGATGCGCCGCGTCGAGAGGTTCGAGCACGTCGTCAAGGTTGTTGAAGACCTTCTGACGTTCAGCCCTCCCTACCAGGACGCCTTCGGCCGGCAGCCCGCGCGACTCCAAGACACCTAGCAATGCAACCTCGTACTGAGCGACGGCGTCGGAAACGGGACTTGGCGCCCGCACCACGTCAGCGCCGTTGCCGCCCGCCGCGTCTTCCATCGCACCCCCATCGGTTCTGCTCGTCTTCATACTGTAGTTGGGCGCGCAGCCTCACCGCCCTCGTCGGGCGTGCACCTGCATCGTCTGCCCGACAGCCATCGACCGATCGGCGCGGGCGGCGCGGCCAGTGCAAAGTCGCGGCGCGCGGCCGCGACGATGCCGCTGCCCTTGATGGCTGATCCGTGCGCTAGAGCGGCTACGGCTTATGCCCGGGACCGGGCTCTCGTGATGTCTAGTTCTCGCGGGAACACCGACCCCGCGATTTGGAGCGCAACGCGGCGTGTCGCCTTCTGGCCACGCACCACAGCCGCCTACCCTCTTACTAGCGGGTGGGGAGTGCCGTGGGGAAGCGGTGTTCCCCACCCGCTTCTGTGTCGATATAGGTCATGGACTCTGGTTTGCGGGGCGCGTCGATCACCGAACCTCCCTGTTTGCAAGCCATCTTGGCCTTCGCGCTTCGGGCTCGGCGTCGTAACGACGGGCGCCGCCAGCACCCAGGTGAAACTAAATCAACACTTGGGCGAAAGTTGACAAAGGCTCCCGCGGGGGGCATTAGCGGCCCGCGGGCAAGACTCGGGGCGGGTTGTCGTGGGGAAGCGGCAACCCGCCCCGACTCAATCCTTGGCACGCGCTGACGCGGCTCTAATGACGGCCGCTACGGTGGTCGAGGTGGGGTAGAGCGACGCGAAAGGTGTGGGGCTGGCTGTGGGCGGGGGTGCCAGGACGGCAAGACTGAGGCTGAAGACCTGCCGGCCCATGCAGGTCGCGACCGTGATGGGGTTCAAAGGCCTCGAGCGGCCGGTCGTCGTGCTGGCTGTCGACGGCTTCCACGACAACGTCGCCCGCGACGTCATGTACACGGGGATGTCGCGGGCGCGTGACCAGCTCGTCGTCGTGGGTGACCTCGAGCAGATCCGTCACGCCTGCGGCGACGAGGTGTGTCGGCGCCTGAGCAACCCCTAGCAGCGCGCTACGCCCGAGCGACCGTGCCGAGCCAGAGGCGGTCTCGTGCTCGTGTCATGGCGACGAACAGGCAGCGGCGTTCGAGCTCGTTGCGCTCGCGCCAGGCATGCTCCTTGGCCGGGTCGGACGGCACCGAGATGGCCGAGTCGAGGTCGGGCACGTAGACCTGGGCGAACTCGAGGCCCTTCGCCCGCTGGAACGTACCCACCTTCACGCCACTGCTGAGGGAGCCGTCGTACGTGGCGAGGTCCTGCACCGGGATCCCTGCCTGCGTGAGAACGGACATCCACTCGTCCGCCTGGCTTGTCGTCCTGGTCAGGACGGCGATGTCGCCCGGCCGAGCATCGCCGTCGAGCTGGATCCGCAGGTCGGCGAGGAGCTCCTCCCGCTGGCTGCGGCGGTCGACCGACGGGAAGCGCCGCACCACGCCTCCAGGTCGCTCGGTCTCGCACCCTCGTGCGCCAGGGGCTGTTTCGACATCCAGGTCGGTGAAGTCGTCCTGGCTCACGACCTCCAGCGCGGCTTCCAGAATCGCGCTGCCGTTGCGGTAGTTGCGCGTGAGGACCGTCGAGCGACCGGTGACGCTGACGCCGGCCTCCTTGAGCGTGTAGCCGCCCGGATACACAGCCTGCTGGCCGTCGCCCACAATAAGGAGCCCATCGGGGCCGTCTCCGGCGAGGGCGTGGAGAAGACTCATCCCCTGGCACGACAGGTCCTGCGCCTCGTCGACGATCACGGCGGTGTAGGGGTTCTCGAGCGGCTGGGCACGCACTGACTTCAGCGCCATTGAGATCAGATCGTCCCAGTCGACCAGCGAGTGCTCGCGGAGGAGTTCCTGGTACCGCTCGTACAGGCGCCAGACGAGCTCTCGCTGCTCGGCCCGGAGAGCTGTGCGCCGGCCGACCCTGTCGAGCTGCGCGTACTCCTCGAAGCTCGTCAGTCCTCGTCCCTTGATTACATGGGAGACCTCGTCCTTCCAGTAGGACGGATTGCGGTTGAGGTCGGAGAGTGGCGCGCCCATCCGAGAGGAAGCCCAGGCTTGGGTGAAAACGCAGCCAGCATCGCGACCCGGCTCGCCGAGATCGAATCGGTGGCCTCGCTCTGACAGGTGCCTGCGGGCCCAGCGGTGAAGGTTGACGAACTCCACCCGCTTCGCCGTAGAGGGCGACAGCCGGGCGAAGAGCGACCTCTGGACCTCGGGGAGGTTGCGCACGAACGTGGTGACCAGCACGCGCGCGTCGTTGTTGCGGGACAGATGCCGGGCCCGGTGCAGGGCGACGACGGTCTTGCCGCTGCCAGCCACCCCGCGGATCCGCGCCGGTCCGGAGTAGGACCTCGTCGCCAGGGATGTCTGGACCGGGTGCAGCCACGTCATCCACGTCTCGACAGGCTGGGCGCACGCGGCGTCCATCAGCGCCCGCCAGACATCCTCGGCCTCCAAGAGCGGCTCTGGGTCGGAGGCATCCACCGACGGCGCGGGCTTGGCGTGCCGCGGCTTCGACGGCTGTGCCGCATCGAGCGGGATCATCGGCGGGCACACGGCATCCAGCGCCTCGGCGACCCGGATCACGGCCTCGTTGTCGAGCCTGCGGGGCAGACGGACCAGCTCGGTGTGGAGGTTCTTCTCACCGAGCACCGTGACGCCATCGAGCTCGACGGCCGTGAACCGCTTGCGGGCGAGGACCAGGAAGGCGCTGGCTGATGTGGGCGCGAGGCTCAGGTTCGGCGTCAGCGGATCGGAGGCGAGCGCCTCGACCACCGCCTCGGCCTGTCGGCGCACCTTGTCGAGCTCGTTGTCCATCGGCTCGTCGCCGCGCCAAAGGCGGCCGCCCTCGATCCGCGGCTCGCGCCAGTTCTTGGCGTCGAGCACGACGACCCCGGGTGGGCCCACGAGCAGGGTGTCGATGTTGCCCCTGCTGCCCGGCCACTTCCGGTCGACGAGGAGCCGCCACTCGGCCTGGCCGAGATCGACGATGACTAGCTGGGCGGCCGCGGCGACCGCTGTCTCGCCGTCTGCTCCGGCGCGGCCCTGCTGGGCGCGGCGCTGCAGCTCGATCTCGGCGAGGGACAGCAGGTGCTGCTGCTGACGCACGAAGGCGAGCTGCTGCTCGTACTCCTCGGTCTGCTGGTCCACGGACCGCAGCGGTGTGGTGGTCATGCCTGCCCCGTTCGAATCCCCCGTAGTTCTGAGGTCATCGGGCCGATCCCAGCAGTCCTTGATCATCTGCAGGCGGCGAGGGCACAAGTCGTCCGCTTTGCGAACGCGGCGGTGACGTCAGCTGCCAGGCAGCGCTGGGCGGTGCATGACGGCCCAGGTGGGGATGATGCGGACCTGGTCGCCGTCAACCACAGCATCGCCGTCGACGATGAGGCTGAGGTCCCGGCCGGTCTGACCGGGGAAGGCCATCGTCACGTTCGGGCGCGCTACGGCATTGGCGGCGCCGCGCTGGCCGACGGTCGCGACCAGCGCGCCGTCGACGAACGACGTCGGGACGGCCAGGGTCTGCGCCCGTCCGTCGTCCCGGACCGTGACCAGGTAGCCCCAGGGGAACTCGCGGAGGCGCTCGGCCAGCTCGTCCAGCGGTACAGCGATGCTCATGCCGGAAGGGTACGCACGCGTGCGTGCTGACTAGTCGAGATCGACGATGACGGCCGCATGGTCGCTCAGGGAGTCGGCCCCCTGGGCTACGTGCGCGGCGACCTGCCACGAACGAACGCGGCCAGCCGTTGAGGGGTCGCCGAACACGTGATCGAGCTGATAGGGGCCGGACCCATCGCGGAAGAAGGTCTGCTGCTCCGGCATGTCCGCGGGCTGAAGGTCATGGAAGCCAGCCGCGCTGATGTTGTCGAAGAGTTTGCGGTTGCTCTCGCCGCCCTGCGTGGCGTCGAAGAGAAGTGCGCTGTTGAGATCGCCTCCCGCAACGAAAGATCTGCCGGCTAGGAGCGGACCAAGCTCATGAATGGCCAGGTCGATCTCCCAGAGGCCTCCCGGCGAGCAGCGGGGCACGTCGTCGAGCGGAGGGAGCAGCGCCGACTGCTGCGGCGTGTATGACGACGCACTGGAGTGGATGCTGACCAGCCAGGGCAGCGAGTCATCGGCGGGCTGGGCGATGCAGGCAGCGCCCTTGAGGTGCTCGAGCAACGGCTGATCCGCCCCCGGTGCGTAGCGCCGGTAGCCGGGGGAGCGAGTGAGGACGGCGGAGCCCCAGGGCTGTGCGTACTTCTCCCAGAACACGACCGAGCTCCACGACTGCTGCGCCCAAGTTGGGACCAGGACTTCCTGGACGAGACAGACGTCGGCCGCCTGATCCTCGAGCCAGCGCCAAGCGCGTTCGTGCCGTACGGCGTCATGGCCGAAACCCGCGGCCATGTTCCACGAGATGATCCTCATGGAACTACTGTGCTCCGGACGTCGGACATCGACCAGTGCCTTGGGCGACCTACAGGCTTCCGACGTCCGTGATCGTGACGACCGCTTCGCCGGCTTCATCGCTGGCTGCGAGGTCCACGCGCATGGTGAAGCCCCAGTCGTGGTCGCCCTCGGGGTCGTCGAGGATCTGGCGGACGGTCCAGTAGCCGGGCTCGGTGGTGATGATGAGCATCTGCGGGCCGCGGGCGTCGGGGCCGGTGCCGATGGAGTCGTGCAGCTCGAAGTAGCCGGCGAGGGCGTCGTGCCAGGCGTTCGCGTCCCAGCCGTCGGCGGCGTCGAGCGCGCCGAGGGCGGCCCAGTCGCGGCGGGCAGCGAGCTCGACGCGGCGGAAGGCCGCGTTGCGCACGAGGACGCGGAAGGCGCGCTCGTTGGCGGTCACGCCGGACGGCGTCGGCGGGAGGACGGGCGCGCCGTGCTCGTCGGTGCCGGCGCGCAGGGCCTCCCACTCGTCGAGCAGGCTGGAGTCGACCTGGCGCACGAGCTCGCCGAGCCAAGCGACGACGTCCTCGAGCTCCTCGGTGCGCGCGGAGTCGGGGAGGGTCTGGCGCAGGGTGCGGTAGGCGTCGGCGAGGTAGCGCAGCACGATGCCCTCGGAGCGGGCGAGGCCGTAGAAGCCGACGTACTCGGTGAAGCTCATCGCCCGCTCCCACATGTCGCGGACGACCGACTTCGGCCGCAGCGGGTGGTCGGCGACCCAGGGGTGGCCCTGGGCGTAGGCGGCGTAGGCGTGCTCGAGGAGGTCGGCGAGCGGGCGCGGGTGGGTGATCTCGGAGAGCGCCTCCATCCGCTCCTCGTACTCCATGCCCTCGGCCTTCATCGCGGCTACGGCCTCGCCGCGCGCCTTCGTGCGCTGGGCGGAGATCACGGGCCGCGGGTCCTCGAGCACCGACTCGATGACCGACACGGCGTCGAGCGCGTACGTCGGCGACTCGACGTCGAGCAGGTCGAGCGCGGCGAGGGCGAACGGCGCGAGCGCCTGGTTGAGGGCGAAGTTGTCGGGCAGGTCGACGGTGAGGCGGACGGTGCGGCCGTCCTCGTCGGGCTCGTCGAGCCGTTCGACGACGCCGCCGGCGAGCAGCGACCGGTAGATCGCGATGGCGCGCTTGACGTTGGCGCGCTGGGTGCGGCGGTCGTCGTGGTTGTCGATGAGCAGCTTGCGCATGGCCTCGAAGGGATCCCCGGGCCTGGCCAGGACGCCGAGCAGCGTCGCGTGGGTGACGCGGAACTGGCTGGTGAGCGTCTCGGGCTGGCCGTGGACGAGGCGGTCGAACGTCGGCTCGCCCCAGCTGACGAACCCCTCCGGCGGCTTCTTGCGCACGACCTGCCGCTTCTTGCGCGGGTCGTCGCCGGCCTTGGCGAGCGCCTTCTCGTTGGCGATGACGTGCTCGGGCGCCTGGACGACGACGCGCCCCAGGGTGTCGAACCCCGCACGTCCGGCGCGCCCCGAGATCTGGTGGAACTCGCGGACCTTCAGGGTGCGGGTGCGCTCGCCGTCGTACTTGCTCAGCGCCGTCAGCAGCACCGTGCGGATCGGGACGTTGACGCCGACGCCGAGGGTGTCGGTGCCGCAGATGACCTTGAGCAGCCCGGCCTGAGCGAGGGTCTCCACGAGGCGGCGGTAGCGGGGGAGCATGCCGGCGTGGTGGACGCCGATGCCGTGGCGCACCAGGCGCGACAGCGTGCGGCCGAAGCCCGCGGTGAACCGGAAGTCGCCGATGAGCTCGGCGATCGCGTCCTTCTCCGCGCGCGTGCAGACGTTGATGCTCATGAGCGCCTGGGCGCGCTCGAGGGCGTCGGCCTGGGTGAAGTGGACGACGTAGATCGGGGCCTCGTTCTCGTAGAGGAGGTTCTCGATCGTCTCGGTGATCGGCGTCGTCACGTAGGTGTAGGTGAGCGGCACGGGCCGCTCGGCGCCGGCGATGAGCGCCGTCGGCCTGCCGGTGCGGCGGCTGATGTCGCCGACGAAGAAGTCGACGTCGCCGAGGGTGGCGGAGAGCAGGAGGAACTGCGCGCCGGTGAGCTCGAGCAGCGGCACCTGCCACGCCCAGCCGCGGTCGGGCTCGGCGTAGAAGTGGAACTCGTCCATGATCACCATGCCGACGTCGGCCTGGCTGCCGTAGCGCAGCGCCATGTTGGCCAGCACCTCGGCGGTGGCGCAGATGATCGGGGCGTCGGGGTTCACGCTCGCGTCGCCGGTCAGCATCCCGACGTTCTCCGCGCCGAAGGTGTCGCAGAGGGCGAAGAACTTCTCGCTCACCAGGGCCTTGATCGGCGCGGTGTAGAACGAGCGCCTTCCGTCGGCCATCGCGACGAGGTGCGCGGCGACGGCGACGAGCGACTTCCCGGAGCCCGTGGGCGTGGCGAGGATGACGTTGCTGCCCGTGACGAGCTCCAGCGCCGCCTCCGACTGCGCCGGGTAGAGCTCGAGCCCGCCCGACTCCGCCCAGGTGACGAACGTGGCGTAGACGTGGTCCTCGTCGTGGGGGTCGCCGGCGGCCAGCAGCTCGAGCAGCGGGATCGGCGTCGTCATGGTGGGTCCATCGTGCCCTGTCCGCCCGCCCGTGCTCGCTTTGGATGGGTGAGCGACGCCTATAGACGTCGCTCACCCATCCAAAGCGGGTCCTCGGCCGAGGCGTGATCACTACTCTGCGGGCGAGGGGGTGGGGCTGATGATGCTGCCGGTCGAGGACCACCATCTGCGGGTCGTGGATCTGGGGCGTGGCACTCCGCTGCTCCTGCACGACGGCTGGGTCGCGTCGTGGGACCTGTGGCTGCCGCTGATCGAGCGTCTGCAGGACGGCTTCCGCTGCATCGCCTACGACCACCGGGGCGCGGGTGCGTCGACGTTCCCGCCGTCGTCCATCTCGTCGGAGGCGCTGGTCGACGACGTCTTCCGGGTGCTCGACGCCGCGGGGATCGACCGCTGCGTCGTGGCGGGGGAGTCGCTGGGCTGCCAGGTCGTCGAGCAGGCCGTGATCCGCGACCCGTCGCGGTTCCTCGGGCTGGTGCTCGTCGGCGGCCCGGTGACCAGCGAGCCGGAGCCCGGCAGCGACGCGGGGATGGCTGAGCAGGCCGCCCGGATCCGCGGCGACTGGGAGCGCTACCTCGACCGGTTCGTGTCCGCATGCCTGCCCGAGCCCGACGCCGCGCCGCTGCACCGGTGGGGCGTGCAGACGCTGCTGCCCGCGGGCCCCGAGGCCGGCGTCGCGATGTTCGCGGTGCACCACGACCTCGTCGTGCCGCTCGAGGAGATCTCCGTGCCCACGCTGGTGATCCACGGCGCGCTCGACGTGATCGTGCCGCCGTCGATGGGCCGCGAGGCGGCGTCGCGGATCCCGTCGTCCGAGCTCGTGATCCTGGACGACGCCGGCCACGTCCCGATCATCACCCGCCCCGACGCCGTCGCCGCCGCGATCACCGACTGGTGGTCGCGCGTGGGCGTCGCTTTGGATGGGTGAGCGACGCCTATAGGTGTCGCTCACCCATCCAAAGCGGGTCCGTCAGTAGATCTTGATGTACTTCGCCGGGCTGGTGGTGGCGCCGTACACGTTGTTCGCGGCGATGACGACGCGCAGGCGCGACCAGCCGGGGCCGGAGAAGCTGTAGCGGTAGGCGAAACGGCCCGTGACAGTCGTGGAGAAGCTCGTCATGTTGCGCCAGCCCGTGGGGCCGAAGTACTGCGGGCGGACGTAGGAGCCGGCGGGCAGGTAGGGGACGGAGCACGACGTCGTACCGACCCTCTTGGCGTAGAGCTTGGTCGGCGAGTTCGTGCAGGTGATGGGCGCCGTCACGGTCACCTTGTGGATCTTGCGCGGCGGAGCCAGCCACCAGCCACCGGGGACCAGCTGCGCGGTCACGCGGAACGTCGTGGTCGCGCGGGGGCTGATCGTGATGGTGCCCTTGTCGTTGGTCACCCGCGTGTACGTCGTCGGCTTGCCGACCGCGGGGGTGATGGTGATGCGGACGGTCGCGCCGACGGCGGGCGTCGAGGGGATCGAGTTGTTGTCGACCCCGATCGTCACGGGGACGATCTCGCCGGGCCGGGCGAGGCCCTTCGAGCTGATGCCCAGGTGAGCGACGCCCTGGACGTACACGGCGACCCGTGGCGTGGACGGCCCCGGGTAGGTCTGGAACTGGGCGTCCGTGCGGTAGGACGTGACCCCCACCCGGTAGCGCCCGGGCCAGCGTGTCGAGACGTCCCACAAGAAGGTGTGCTGGCAGACGACCTCGCCGTCCGGACAGGCCATGTTCATCAGGCCGTCGCCCTCGACCGCGAGGTACATGTTCCACCCCGGCTCCGCCGATGGCAGGGTGAGCGTCGCCGTCACCTCGACCACGCCGGAGACGACCTGCCCGGACGTGATCCCGCTCATCGTCAGGGTCGGGACGTCCGCCGCCCGGGCGGGTGACGAGGCCACGACACCGCCGAGTGCGAGCGCGAGAGCGGTGGCGGCGCCGACGACGGCAGCCGTGAGACGACGAGCGCGGAGCATGAGCGAGATCCCCCGTGATGAAGATGCGAGACCCGCGAAGTCTGCCCTGCCCGGCCTCCGGCGTCGGCGTCCCTCGCCACGTGTCACCCGATCGTTGCCTGTGCTTGTTGGTCGCTCTGGATGGGTGAGCGACGTCTATAGGTGTCGCTCACCCATCCAAAGCGGCTCCCTTCAGCGGGTGGCTTGGGTGAAGCGCTTGGCCCAGGACTTGGTGTGGGCGAGGAACTCCGGGGGGCCGAGGACGGTGAAGGGCTCGCGGACCATGGCGAGGGCGAAGGCCGGCCAGTCGAGGATGTCGGCGTCCATCTCGACGCGGCAGCGGCCCTCGTCGATCGGGAAGGTGCGCACCCACTGGCCGATCCGCGACGCGACGACGTCGGCGGGCGCGTCGATCTCGGCCTCGCAGACGTACGCCGGCCTCGGTCCGCCGAGGTGCTCGGCGAGGAACGTCTGGACGTCGGGGGAGGGGAGCTCGCGCGGCCGGAACGCCGAGCCCGTCCCGGAGGGGGCGGAGACGCGGTCGAGCCGGAATGTGCGCCAGTCGTGGCGCTGAAGGTCGTAGGCGATGAGGTACCAGCGCTGGCCCCAGCGGGCGAGGTGCATCGGCTCGACCTCGCGCGACGACGTCGTGCCGTCGGCGGCGACGTAGTCGAACGTCGCGCGCTCGTGGTCGCGGCACAGCTGCGCGAGCCGCACGAGGACGTCGGTCTCGATCGGCCCGGACCGGTTCTCGAACTGCATCGACACGGTCGCCGACCGGACGGCGTCCACCTGCGCGGCCAGCCGCTTCGGCATCACCTGCGCGACCTTGCCGAGCGCGCGCACCGACGAGTCGGCGATGCCCGCGACCGACGCCTGCGACGCGAGCTCGAGACCGATCGCGATGGCCACGGCCTCGTCGTCGTCGAGGATCAGCGGCGGCAGGACGGCGCCGGGCGCGAGCTGGTAGCCGCCGTCGACGCCGGGTACGGCGGTGACGGGGTAGCCGAGGTCGCGCAGGCGTTCGACGTCGCGGCGCACGGTCCGCACGCTGACCTCGAGGCGGCTGGCCAGCTCCTCGCCGGACCAATGGCGGTGGGTCTGCAGCAGGGAGAGCAGCTGGAGCGTGCGGGCGCTGGACATGCTCCGAGATTCTTCCCTATTGCGGACAGGATCTGTCCGCAATGCTCCCTAGCGTCGGAGACGTCCTGATCCGCCCGAACAGGGAGCACCGATGACCACGACCCGATCCGACCTCCCCGCCGTCGTCCTCGACCGCGAGCGCGAGGACCTGCTGGAGACCATCCGCCGGCACCGCTGGTTCCTCGCCTACACGATGCAGGGGCTCACCGACGAGCAGGCTGCGACCCGCACGACGGCGTCGGAGCTGACGCTGTCGGGGATCCTCCACCACGTCACCGAGGCCGAGGCCGACTGGGCCGACTTCATCGTCAACGGCCCCGACGCGATGACCGCCGAGATGGCCCGGTGGATGGATCCGGCGACCGACCACAGCGTGCGCTGGCGGCTGCGCGACGGCCAGACGCTGGCCGAGGCGCTCGCGGAGTACACCGCCGTCGCCGAGCGCACCGACGAGCTGATCCGCTCACTGCCCAGCCTCGACGTCGACCAGCCGCTGCCCATCGCCCCCTGGTTCGAGGCCGACGCCCGGTGGAGCGCCCGCCGCGTGATCCTCCAGCTCATCGCCGAGATCGCTCAGCACTCCGGCCACGCCGACATCATCCGCGAGTCCCTCGACGGCCAGAAGACCATGGGCTGAGGCGCCACGTGACGGCCACGTCGAACCCAGCTTTTCCCGCGAATCGAGGGTGCTTCTCGCGGGAAAAGCTGGGTTCGACGTGGATCTTCACGGCCGGGCTGCTTCGGCGGGCTTCGTCGGGAGGGCGGGGGGAGGATGGAGGTAGAGCCGGCTGCACCGGGTTCTGCGGCCGGTCCGCGAGACGGGGAGGCCGTCATGAGCACCGAGATGCTGAGCAGGATGCAGAGCGGCAGGGGGTTCGTGGCCGCTCTCGACCAGAGCGGCGGCAGCACGCCCAAGGCGCTCGAGCACTACGGGATCGACCCGTCGGAGTACGCCGACGAGGCCGAGATGTTCGACCTCGTGCACGCGATGCGCACGCGCATCATCACCAGCCCTGCCTTCACCGGCGAGCGCGTCCTCGCCGCGATCCTGTTCGACCAGACGATGGAGCGCGAGGTCGAGGGGCGCGGCACCGCGGAGTACCTGTGGCAGGTCAAGGGCATCGTGCCCTTCCTCAAGGTCGACGTCGGCCTGCAGGACGAGGCGCACGGCGTCCGGCTGATGCGGCCCATCCCGGACCTCGACGCGACGCTGGAGCGTGCGCTCGGGCACGGCGTCTTCGGCACGAAGATGCGCTCGGTCATCCTCCACTCCGACCGGGCGGGGATCGAGAGCGTCGTCGACCAGCAGTTCGCCGTCGCCCGCCGGATCCTCGACGCGGGCCTGGTGCCGATCATCGAGCCGGAGGTCGATATCCGGTCGCCGCAGAAGGAGGCGGCGGAGGATCTGCTCCGCGAGTCGCTGCTGCACCACCTCGACCGCCTGGGCGGCCGGCTCGTGATGCTCAAGCTCACCCTCCCCGAGGAGAACGGCTTCCACTCCGTCCTCGTCGAGCATCCGAACGTGCTGCGCGTCGTGGCGCTCTCGGGCGGGTACAGCCGCACGGAGGCCGTCGAGCGCCTCGACCTCCAGCACGGCGTCATCGCCAGCTTCTCGCGCGCGCTCACCGAAGGGCTCTCGGCGCATCAGACGCAGGAGCAGTTCGACGCCGCGCTGCACGCCAGCGTCGAGAGCATCTACCGCGCGTCGATCACCTGACGGCCGCGCCGCTTTGGATGGGTGTGGCGTCGGTATAGCGACGCCACACCCATCCAAAGCGGGACACCCTGAGGGCTAGATGCCCCAGGGGATTCCGAGGGCGTACCAGGCGAGGAAGAAGGCGGTCCAGACGACGATGAGGCCCAGGAAGTAGGGGAGCATCAGGGCGATCACCGTGCCGATGCCGGAGCGCTTGTCGTAGCGGGCGGCGAAGACGACGATCAGCGGGAAGTAGGCCATGATCGGCGTCACGATGTTGAGCGGCGAGTCCGACGTCCGGTACATCGCCAGGATCGCCTCGGGCTCGACGCCGAGGCGCAGGAACAGCGGGACGAAGATGGGTGCGAGCAGCGCCCACTTCGCGATGGCCTGCGGGATGATGATGCCCACCACCCAGGTGATCACCATGGCGATGAGCAGCAGGAGGATCACCGGGATGTCGACGCTCTCGATGAGGTTGCCGAGCGACACCGCCGCGACCTGGGGCATCTTCGTGTAGTTGAAGTACGCGATGAACTGCGCGATCAGCAGGAACAGCAGCAGCAGCCCCGCGAGACCGGCCCACGACTTCGTGATGGCCTCGATGATCTGCGTGCCGCCGCGCAGCGTCCCCGCACCGCGGCCGTAGCCGATGCCGGCGGCGAGGAACAGCAGCGTGATGATGACGATGAGGCCGTCCATGAACGGCGACGTCCCGATGATCGAGCCCGTCCCCGGGTCGCGCAGGGGAGCGCCGGGCGGCGCGGTCAGCAGCGTCACGATGAGGACGGCGCCGAGGAACCACCAGCCGGCCTGGCGCAGGCCGCGGCGCTCGGCGTCGTCATCGACGGGCGGGGCGTCGTCGGCCTTCTGGATGTCGCTGGCGTCGGCGTCGGGCGCGACCGACTCGTCGTAGCGCCCCAGCCGCTTCTCCACGACCCGCGTCGTGATCACGGCGAGGAGCACCGTCAGCACGATGGTCGACCCGATGCCGTACCAGAGGTTGGCGGTGATGCCGATCGACTGCGACGGGTTCACCAGTGCGATCGACTCGTTGGTGATCTCGGTGAGGACGGCGTCGGTCGGGGTGATGAGGAAGTTGACGCCGAAGCCGCCCGCAACGCCGGCGAACGCCGCGGCCATGCCGGCCAGCGGATGGCGGCCGACCGACAGGAACGCCGCTGCGCCCAGCGGGATCAGGACGAGGTAGCCGGCGTCGGACGCGATCGAGGAGATGATGCCAAGGAACACGATGATGTAGGTCAGCGCGCCCGCCGACGACACCGCGACCAGCTTGCGGATCAGTGCCGCGATGAGGCCCGACCGCTCGGCGACGCCGACGCCGATCATCACGATGAGGATGATCCCCATCGCCGTGAAGCCCATGAAGTTCGAGACGAACGACGTGAACAGGTACCGGACGCCGTCCGCGCTGAGCAGGCTCTGGATCTCGACGGTCTCCGTGACTACGTCGTAGTCGCCGGCGTCGGGCGCCTCCGCCGGCAGCACCTCGCCCGGCGACGTCGATCCGCCGACGCCGACGACCTCGACGGCCTGGGCGTCGGGCTTGACCACCTCGTAGGTCGCGCCGACCCCGGCCGCGGCCAGGATCGCCGACAGCACGATGACGCCGATGCACAGCCAGAGGAACAGGATCGCCGGGTGCGGCACCTTGTTGCCGACGCGCTCGACGAGGTCGAGCACGCGCTGCATGCCGCCGGCCTTCGCCGGGGCCGGCGCTGCGGCGGCGCTCATGCCGAGCTGCCCGAGCTTCGCGATCCGAGCCGGCCGAGGAGGTCGGCCATCGCGACGACGGTGCGCTCGAGCTCGTCGAGCACGACGCGCTCGTTGGGCCCGTGGATCTGGCTGTAGCCGTCGGCGACGCCGACGAGCAGGACGTCGGCCTCAGGCGCCGCCTCGTGCAGCGAGCTCACGACCGGGATCGAGCCGCCCTGGCCGGCGAGGACGACAGGCGCGTCCCACGCCGCCGACCAGGCGGCCTTGGCCTTGTCGTAGGTGTCGCCGTCGACGTCCGCGGCGTAGCCGTGGCCGATCTCGGTGCCCGTGACCGTCAGCGCGACGCCGAACGGCATCGCCTTCTGCAGGTGCTCGACGACGAGGCGCTGCGCCTCGGCCGGGTCCTGCTCCGGGTGGACGCGGACGTTGAGCTTGGCCCGGGCGTAGGGCTGGACGGCGTTGAGCGCGCCGTCGACCGTCGGCACGTCCATGCCGATCACGGTGATCGCCGGGCCGGACCACACGCGCGAGCCGAGCGTGCGGGTGCCGATGAGCGGCATGCCCTCGGCGAGGCCCGCGAGGTCGCTGAACTCCGCCTCGTCGGGGCCGTCGCCGGGCCAGTCGTTGCGCTGCAGGCCGGGGACGGCGACGTCGCCGGCGTCGTCGTGCAGGGTCGCCAGGCCGCGCAGCAGCGCGAGCAGGGCGTCGGGCGCGGCACCGCCGAACTGGCCGCTGTGGCGGGCGGAGTCGAGCGTGCGCACCTCGACCATCACGTTGGCCATACCGCGCAGACCCACGGTGAGCGTGGGGACGCCGGGCTTCACGTTGCCGACGTCGGCCACCACCATCACGTCGCACGCGAACTTCTCGGGATCGGTCGCGGGGTAGGTGGAGAACGCCGCGCCGCCGACCTCCTCGAGGCCCTCGACGACGACGCGGACGCCGACGGGCGGGCGCCCGCCCCAGGCCCGCAGCGCCCCGGCGCAGGCGACGATGTTGCCCTTGGTGTCGGCGGTGCCGCGCCCGTACATGGCGCCGTCGATCACCGTCGGCTCGAACGGCGGCGTGCGCCACAGGCTCTCGTCGCCCGCGGGCACGACGTCGTAGTGGCCGTATAGCAGGACCGTCGGGGCGCCCGGCGGAGCGGGGATCTCGCCCATGATCACCGGCGCGGTGCCGGGCAGGTCGAGCAGCGAGATCGTCTCGACGCCGGAGCCGCGGAACAGCGCCTGCACCTGCTCGCAGGCCTCGGCGAGCTTCGCGTGCGTCGACTCCGGGTAGCCCGGCAGCGAGATCGACGGGATGCGGATGAGCGTCGCGAGCTCGTCGGTGAGCTCGGGCATGAGCGCGCTGACCTTGGCGCGCAGCTCGTCGGTGGTGGCCATGGCATCCCCCAGGCGTGGTCGGTGGGTTTTCTGACTGCCCGAACGTCGGCCGCTCCGGACCCGCTTTGGATGGGTGAGCAGTCGCAACAGCGGCGCGGCACCCCTCCAGAGCGGGTCATCAGAGGGGCCAGACCCTCGGGACGATGAGGAGGGCGACGAGGAGCCAGACCAGCAGCAGGGGGAGGCCCAGCTTCCAGTAGTCGCCGAACCGGTAGCCGCCGGGGCCGAGCACCATCATGTTGGCCGGCGTCGACACCGGCGTCAGGAACGACGCGGAGCCCGCCACGGCCACGGCCATGAGGATCGGCAGCGGCGAGACGCCCGACTCCGAGGCGGCCGCCACGGCGATCGGGATGATGATGAGGACCGTCGCGGTGTTGGAGATGAACTGGCCCAGCAGCGCGGTGAGCAGGAACAGCGCGAGCAGCACGAGGATCGGGTGGCCGTCGCCCACGACGGCGACGAGCTTGTCGGACACGAGCTCGGCCGCGCCGCTGGTCTGGATCGCGGTCGACAGCGGGATCAGGCCGCCGATGAGGATGACGGTCTGCCACGACACCGCACGCGCCGCCTGGCCGGCCGACACCACGCGGAAGAGCACCATCGCGGCTGCGGCGGCAAGGCCCGCGGCGGCCGGCGGCACGATGTTGAACGCGAGGAGCACGATCATCCCGACGAGGACGGCGATGGCCACGGGCGCCTTCGCGCCCAGCGGCACTGCCTGGCGGCGCAGCTGGTCGGGGGAGTTCACGACGAGGACGTCGCGGTGGTCGACGAGCTCCTCCACCGCCGCCCACGAGCCGTGCACGAGGATCGCGTCGCCCTCCTCGAGCACGGTCGTGCGTGCGCCGCGCTCCTTGCCGCGACGGCGGATCCCGAGCACCAGCAGGTCGGAGCCGCGCAGCATCCCGGGGAACACCGCCTCGCCGACCAGCGGCGAACGCGGCGGGATCACGAGCTCGGCGACACCCTCGGTCTTGCCGACGAGGACGTCGCTGCCCCGCGTGATCGGGCGCATCGTGACGTCGAGAGCCTGGGCCGACGCCAGCCGGGCCACCTCGTCGTCGGGGCCGGTGATGACGACGACGTCGCCGGCGTCGAGCTCGGTCGACGACGGCAGCCGCTCGAGGCCGCGCTGGGCCGCGATGAGCCGCAGGCCCGGGTACGCCGCGAGGTCGAGCGACCCGAGCGCCGTGTCGACGATGGGCGAGGCCTCGGTGACCTTGAGCCGGAAGAACCCGTCGACGAGCTCGTAGTGCTCGGCCAGGGTGTCGGCGAGCTCGCTGAGATCCGGCGGCGCGCTCGACGACGTCCGCTGCGGCAGCAGGCGCGGCCCGAGCAGCGCGACGACGGCGATCGTCACGATCACCAGCGGCACGCCGACGATCGTGAACGAGAAGAAGGAGAAGGCCCCAGCGCCGGCGTCGGCCGCGGCCTGCGAGACCAGGACGTTGACGGGCGAGCCGGTGAGGATGAGCAGGGCGCCTGCGGAACCCGCGAAGGCCATCGGCATCAGCAGCTTGCCGGGCGTGACGCCGAGGCGCATCGCCATGACGACGATCATCGGGATGAGCGCGGCTGCGGCGCCGTTCAGCGAGATCAGCGCGCTCATCACGGCGGCCATCGCCATGATCGCGATCAGCGCGACCTTGGGGCTGCCGCCGACCTTGTCGAGCAGCCAGCGCCCCGCCCACGTCGTCACGCCCGCGGAGTCGATGCCCTCGCTGACGACGAACAGCGACGCGATGAAGACGACCACGGGGTCGCCGAAGCCGGCCAGCGACTGCTCGAGGGAGAGCAGCCCCGTGGCGTAGAGGGTGAGCGCGGTGATGATCGCGACGAGCCCGACGGGGAGCTTGTTCCAGATGAAGACGACGATGACGGCGAGCAGGATCAGCAGGCTGACGGCAGCGTCGCTCATCCCCGCCTCCTGGCCTCGACGTCCTGGGTGGTCCCGCACCGCCCGAGCAGTCTCGGCCGTTGACCGCGAGCCTGCCACACGGGTCTGCTAGAACCGTCGGAACCGCCCAGGTCTGGAGGACCTCGTGAGCCCCGCCCCCGCCGAAGCCCTCATGCGGGTCGCGGCATGACGGCGGACGACGACGTCGAGGGCCCGAGCATCGAGCAGCGCAAGCTCGGCCTGTCGGTGGCGGCGTCGCTCGCGATCGCGGCGCTCGCGCTCGGCTGGGGCTGGGCCTTCGACTCCCGCGTCGTGCTCTTCGACGGCATCTTCATCCTGCTCGGCACGGTCATGAGCTACCTCGCGCTGCGGGCGTCGAAGACCGCCGACGCCGGGCCCACGGCCACCTACCCCTACGGCCGGGAGGCGCTGATCCCGTTCGTCGTCGGCCTGCAGGGTGTCGTCACGCTCGGCACGACGGCGTACGCGATGGTCGACGCCGTCCTCGTGATCCTCGAGGGCGGCTCGGACACCGCCGCCGGCGCGGTCGCGGCCTACGCCGCCATCGCGACGGCCGCGGCCATCGTCGTGTGGCAGCACCTGCTGCGCGCGGACCCGTCGTCGGAGCTGCTGCAGGTCGAGGCCCGCGGCTGGCGGGCCGGCGCGATCCTGTCGGGCGTCGTCCTCATCGGCGGCCTGCTCGGCGTCGTGCTCGTGCGCACGCCGGCGTCGGACCTCGTGGTCTACCTCGACCCCGTGCTGCTCATCGTCGCGAGCCTCGTCGTGCTGCCCCGGCCGTTCTCGATGATCGCGATGATGTGGTCGGAGCTGGGGGAGCGGCGGGCGCCCGACGACGTCATGCGGCGGGTCGAGGCCCTCGTCGAAGACGTCCGGGCCCGCCACGGCCTGCCCGAGCCCGACCTCCGCGTGACCAAGGTCGGCCGCAAGCTCTACGTCGACGCCGAGTTCCTCGTCGACGTCGGCTCCTCCGACGAGTGGACCCTGGCCGACGAGGACGCCGTCCGCCGCGACATGGCCGAGGGCCTCGACGCCCTGCCCTACGAGGTCTGGCGCAACGTCGGCCTCACCACGGATCCCCGCCTCCTCGACTGACGTCCGGGCCGCTCTGGGTGGCTCTCGCGTCGGTATGCCGACGCGTCACCTATCCACGGCGGATCCCCTCCCCGCCCCTGACCTGGACAGACGCGCCCTCGGTGTGAGTAAGGTAAGCCTAAGTAAGGTAAGCCTTACCTAAACTGAAAGGACCACGGATGTCTGTCAGGCGTGCCGCGCTGCTCGCGGCCACCTCGGTGCTCGCCCTGTCCGTCGCCGCGTGCGGCTCGGCCACCGGATCGTCGGGATCGGAGGTGTCTGCCGGCGTCTCGGGCTCGCCGGCCGCCACCTCCGCAGCCGCCGCGTTCCCCGTGACGATCGAGCACGCGTACGGGACGACCACCATCGAGACCAAGCCGGAGCGGGTGGCCACGGTGGCCTGGGCCAATCACGAGGTGCCGATCGCGCTCGGCGTCGTGCCGGTCGGCATGGCCAAGGCCACCTGGGGCGACGACGACAACGACGGCGTGCTGCCGTGGGTCGAGGACGCGCTCACCGAGCTCGGCGCACCGACGCCGACGCTGTTCGACGAGACCGACGGCATCGACTTCGAGGCCGTCGCCGCCGCGCAGCCCGACGTCATCCTCGCCAGCTACTCGGGCCTGACGAAGGAGGACTACACGACGCTGTCGAAGATCGCGCCGGTCGTCGCGTTCCCGGAGGTCGCGTGGGGCACGTCGTGGCAGGACATGGTGCGCCTGAACTCGAAGGCGCTCGGACTGTCCGCCCAGGGCGATGCGCTCATCGCCGAGCTCGAGTCCGACGTCGACGAGGCGCTCGCGGCGTACCCGCAGCTGCAGGACGCGAAGGTGCTGTTCTCCTACATCGACCCGAAGGACTTCAGCCAGGTCGGCTTCTACACCAGCCACGACACCCGTCCCGGCTTCCTCGAGGAGCTCGGGCTCCCGGTGCCGGCGGTCGTCGAGGAGGCCTCCGCCGGGACGCAGGAGTTCTACACGACGGTCAGCGCCGAGCAGGCCGATGCGTTCGCCGACGTCGACCTGTTCGTCACCTACGGCGACGCCGGCACCGACGTCGTCGGCCAGCTGCAGGACGACGCCCTGCTCTCGAAGATCCCGGCGATCTCGAAGGGGTCGGTCGCGGTGCTCGAGAACTCGACTCCGCTCGCCGCGTCGGCGAACCCCTCGCCGCTGTCGATCCGCTGGGGCATCGACGAGTACTTCGCCCTCCTGGCCGCCGGCCTGCCCTCGCAGTGACCGCCGCCGTCCTGGACGCGCCGACGCCGGACGCCGCCCCCGCGCGGCGTCCGGCGTGGCGCCGGCCCGCCGTCGTGGCCGCGATGACGGCGCTGCTCGGCGTCCTCGTCGTCGCGTCGCTCGTGCTCGGCACGCGCGTCGTCGGCCTCGACGAGGTGCTCGCCGGGCTGCGCGGCGACCTCGCGGGCTACGGCGAGGCCGCGGTGTCGGCACGGCTGCCGCGCACGGCGCTCGCGATCCTCGTCGGTGCCGCGCTCGCGGTCTCGGGCGCATCGCTGCAGGCCGTCACGCGCAACCCGATCGCCGACCCCGGCATCCTCGGCATCACCTACGGATCCGCGCTCGTCGTCGTGCTCGGCATCGTGGTGCTCGGGATCTCGAGCCCGTCGGCCTACATCGGCGCGGCTGTCCTCGGCGCCGGCGCGGCGGCCTTCTTCGTCTACCTCATCGGCTCGCTCGGCCCGGGCGGCCTCACGCCGCTCAAGCTCGCGCTCGCGGGCGCGGCGACGTCAGCGGCGTTCGTCTCGCTCACCAGCGCGATCCTGCTGCCGCGCGTCGACGTGATGGCGACGTTCCGGTTCTGGCAGGTCGGGGGAGTCGGCGGGGCGACGTGGGACCGCGTTCTTCTCGTCCTCCCCGTGATCGCCGCCGGCCTGATCCTCGCGCTGGCGCTCGCCCGCGGGATGAACCTGCTCGCGCTCGGCGACGAGGTGGCCGCCGGCCTCGGCGCGCACGTCGGCCGCACGCGGCTGCTCGCCTTCGTCAGCGCGGTGGTGCTGGCCGGCGCGGCCACGGCTGTCGCAGGGCCCATCGCGTTCGTGGGCCTCGTCGTGCCGCACGCATGCCGGCTGCTGCTCGGCCCCGACAACCGCTGGGTGCTGCCGGCGTCGGCTGTGCTCGGTGCCTGCCTGCTACTGATCTCGGACGTCCTCGGCCGGATCGTCGCGCGGCCCGCGGAGATCGAGGTCGGCATCGTGACGGCAGTGGTGGGCGCACCGTTCTTCATCTGGCTGGTACGCCGGCAGAAGGTGCGGCAGCTGTGACCTCGCTGCTCCTCGAGACGTCCGAGTTCGCCGTCGCCCGCGTCTCGGCACACCGCCGCACCCGCCAGCGCCGCCGGCGCGTCGTCGTCGGCGCCCTTGCCGCGGCTGTCCTCCTCGCCTACGTGCTGAGCCTCATGGTGGGTCAGACCTTCTACGGCCCCGACATCGTGCTGCGCGTGCTGCTCGGCGAGACCGTGCCGGGGGCGTTGTTCACGATCGGCGAGCTGCGGCTGCCGCGCGCGTCGCTCGGACTGCTCGCCGGCGTCTGCTTCGGCATCGCCGGCATCACGTTCCAGACGCTGCTGCGCAACCCGCTCGCCTCGCCGGACATCATCGGCATCAGCCAGGGCGCGGCCGCCGCGGCCGTCGTCGGCATCGTCGTCCTGTCGCTCGGCGACACGCTCGTCTCGGCGATCGCACTCGTCGCCGCGCTGCTGACGGCGCTCACGATCTACCTGCTCTCCGACCGGCGCGGCTTCGCCGGCACCCGGCTGATCCTCATCGGCATCGGGATCGACGCGCTGCTGCGCAGCATCACGTCGTACCTGCTCTCGCGTGCGTCGGAGTGGGACCTCGCCGCGGCGATGCAGTGGCTCACCGGCAGCCTCAACGGCGCCACCTGGGCCACGGTCTGGCCGGTCGCGCTCGCGTGCGCCGTCGTCGTCCCGCTGCTGCTCGCCCGCAGCCGCGACCTCGGGGCGCTCAGCCTCGGCGACGACGTCGCCGCGTCGCTCGGCGTGGCGGTGCGCCCGGCTCGGCTGGTGCTCGTCGTCGGTGCCGTGGCGCTGCTCGCGTTCGCCACGGCGGCCTGCGGGCCCATCGCGTTCGTCGCCTTCATGGCCGGCCCGATCGCGGCCCGGGTCGTGGGCACCGGCGGCTCGCTGCTGGTGCCTGCGGCGCTCGTGGGCGCGCTGCTCGTGCTCCTCGCCGACCTCGCCGGCCAGAACCTCTTCGAGAACCGCTACCCCGTGGGCGTGGTGACCGGCGCGCTCGGCGCGCCCTTCCTGCTCTACCTGCTCGTGAGGACCAACCGATCCGGAGGCTCGCTGTGACCGCCTCGCACACCCTGGCTGCCCGCGGCGTCTCGCTGGCATACGGGGACAGGTCCGTCGTCGAGGGGCTCGACCTCGAGATCGCGCCGGGCCGGGTGACGTCGGTCGTCGGCGCCAACGGGTGCGGCAAGTCGACGCTGCTGCGCGCGCTGGCCCGGCTGATCGCGCCGCGCGAGGGCGCCGTCCTCCTCGACGGCAAGGCGCTGTCGTCGCTGCCGTCCAAGGAAGTCGCGCGTGTCGTCGGCCTGCTGCCGCAGAGCCCCGTCGCGCCCGAGGGGATCACCGTCGGCGACCTCGTGGGGCGCGGGCGGCACCCGCACCAGCGGCTGTTCGCGCCGTGGTCGGCCCGCGACGACGCCGCCGTCGCGGCCGCTCTCGAGGCGACCGGCACGGCCGACCTCGTCGACCGCTGCGTCGACGAGCTGTCCGGCGGCCAGCGCCAGCGCGTCTGGATCGCGATGGCGCTCGCGCAGGAGACCGACGTCCTCCTGCTCGACGAGCCGACGACGTTCCTCGATGTCTCCCACCAGGTCGAGGTGCTCGACCTGCTCACCGATCTCAACCGCGAGCGCGGCACCACCGTCGTCATGGTGATGCACGACCTCAACCTCGCGGTCCGCTACAGCGACGAGCTCGTCGCAGTGAAGGAGGGACGCGTGCATGCCATCGGCGAGCCGTCGGTCGTGGTGACCGAGCCGCTCATGAAGGAGGTCTTCGGCCTCGACTGCCGGGTGATCGTCGACCCGCTGTCGGGCAAGCCGCTCGTGCTGCCGTGGGGGAGGCATCATGTCGGCTAGCACGCTCGCGCCGGTTGCGGCGCCCTCTGCCAGCCCGTTCGTCGTCGCGCGCGCCCGCGTGGAGCGCGTGGCGCGGCTCTCGCCGTCGTTCGTTCGCATCACCCTCGGCGGCGACGGCCTCTACGACCTCGGCAACCCCGGCCGCACCTTCGACCAGAGGATCAAGCTGATCCTCCCGGACGCGTCGGGCCGCGTGCCGGCGCTGCCCGCCGACGACTGGTACGCCGCGTGGCTCGCGCTGCCCGAGGACGGCCGCGGCTCGATGCGCACGTACTCGATCCGGCGCCTGTGCGTGGAGGGGACGTCGACGCGTCTCGTCGTCGACGTCGTGGTGCACCCGGGCTCGGGGCCGTCGGGCCCGGGCGCGACCTGGGCGCAGTCGGCGTCGGCCGGTTCCGAGGTGGTGGTGGTCGGGCCCCGTCGCGGCTGTGTCGGCGGCGGCATCGAGTTCGAGCCCGGCGATGCGACGTCGATCCTGCTCGCCGGCGACGAGACCGCGGCCCCGGCGATCGCCCGGATCCTCGAGGACCTGCCGCGCGACGCCCGCGGGACGGCGCTGATCGAGGTGCCGTCGCCGGCCGACGTCCTGGACATCGACGCGCCGTCCGGCGTCGACATTCGGTGGCTGCCGCGCTGCGGCGGTGCGCACGGGTCGGCGCTCGTGCCGGCGGTGCTCTCGCACGTCGGCGTCTCGTCGGGCTCTCTCGACGCCGAGCCCGGCGACGACCTGCTGTGGGAGACGCCGACGTACTCGGGGCTCGGCGAGGAGGTGGTGCCCGAGGCCGCGGCGTCGGACCGCTACTACTGGATCGCGGGGGAGAGCGGCGTGGTGAAGGCCCTGCGCCGCCACCTCGTCCAGGACGCCGGCATCCACCGCTCGCAGGTGGCCTTCATGGGCTACTGGCGCCTCGGCACCGCCATGCGCGGCTGAAGGGCGGCGCTTTGGATGGGTCTCGCGTCGGTATAGCGCCGCGGCACCCATCCAAAGCGGGTCTAGGAGCCGCCGCCGATCGAGCCGACGATGATGCTCGTGACGATCACGGACGTGATGGTCACGGTGGCGAAGCCGGCGACGATCATCTTCGGCAGGATCTCGTGCTCGATCGCCGCGACCTCCTCCGGCGTCTCGCCGGCGCCGCGCGCGGCCTCCTGGCTCAGGATCATCGTGCCGGGGAAGCCGTAGAGCGACGTGAGGCCGATCGCGACCGACATCGGGACGCTGTAGCCGAGCAGCTTGCCGGCCAGGGCCGAGAAGCCCGCGATGCCGGCGACGCCGAAGACGAACGCGAGGATGAGCGGGACGGCGAGCGCGCTGACGTCGGACGGCGTCACCGTGGCGAGCGGGCCGAACACCAGGATCATGATCGCGATCATCATGAGGCCCAGGGAGTCGATGCCCTGCAGGACCGACGGCTTGAAGATGCCGAACGCCCGCAGCGTGATGCCGAGCAGCAGCGCGACGACGAACGTGTTGAGCGTGCCGTTGGTGAGGTTGTTGACCCCGATCGCCACGAGGACCGCGACGCCGACGACGAACAGCGTGCCCGCCGTCGTCCGGAACGCCGGGGGCAGCTTCGACTCCGTCGACGCCTCCGCCGCGAGCTCCTTCGCGCTCTCGAGGTTGCCGGCGCGGTACTCCGCCTTCACCCGCGCGGCCTCGCGGCGCAGGATGATCGACGTCAGCGGGAAGCCCACGAGACCCTGCAGCGCGGCGATGAGCACCGGGAAGATGGCGACGCTGGTGAGGCCGACGCCGAGCGCGGCCTCCTGCACCAGCAGGATCGAGATCGTGCCGCCGGAGAGCGCGCCCGTGCCGGCGATGACGAAGTCGAGCGCGGTGGCGTAGCCGTCCTCGGCGGCCTGGGTGAGGCGGACGCCGAAGATCAGGCTCGCGATGTAGAGCGCGATGCCGATGCCGAACACCGTGACGACGCCGATGATGAACGTCTTCCACTGCCGCTTGAAGTCGTCGACGCTGATCATCGTGCCGAGGTGCACGATGATGAAGCCGACGACGACGCCGGCCAGCGCGAGCAGCGACGAGGCCGCGAGCAGGTCCTCCGGGAAGATGTTCGTGAGGAACCCGATCAGGAAGATGATCGAGGCCACGAACAGCGACGACAGCAGCGACTTCG
>Ga0233425_10001264_pt1 | contig 58221 bp, 46 predicted proteins | sample Watercolumn_Towu_2_FD_181712 | JGI IMG/M metagenome (GOLD analysis project Ga0233425, IMG submission 181712) | Freshwater microbial communities from Lake Towuti, South Sulawesi, Indonesia - Watercolumn_Towuti2014_140_MG | ecosystem: Environmental > Aquatic > Freshwater > Lake | place...
GCGCACGAGTAGATCGAAGGCCTCTTGAGGAGTATCCGCGAATTTGAAGAGTCCCAGGTCTTCAGGGCTGATCAATCGGAGCTTCACGAGGTTCTCAAAGTTCACCATTTGCTTCCAGTATTCTCTGCCATACAGAACTACGGTGACCTTCTTCTTGAGCTTTCGCGTCTGAAGAAGGGTCAGAACCTCGAACAGTTCGTCGAAGGTGCCAAATCCGCCCGGAAACATCACCAGAGCTTTGGAGAGGTAGACGAACCAAAGTTTCCGCATGAAAAAGTAGTGAAACTCGAAGTTTAGCTCGTCCGGAATATATGGATTTGAATACTGTTCGAACGGCAGACTGATGTTCATGCCTATCGATTTACCTTTTGCCAGCATCGCACCCCTGTTCGCCGCTTCCATGATGCCGGGTCCCCCGCCGGAACAAACCACCAGGCGGTTCTTCTGAACAAACTTCTTCGACCAGATTGTGAGCATCTTCGAAAGCCGAACGGCATCTTCATAGTAACGAGACATCGAAACGTCTATGCGGGCACTTTCGATCAACTGAGCTAACTTTCTAGAATTCTTTGCCTTTTTACTGGATTGCCGCTGTAGTGCTTGAAGATGTCTCACCGCGTCAGATTGTGGCTTGACCCGAGCAGACCCAAAGAACACAATCGTGTCTCTAATGCCCAATCTGCGAAGCCGACGCATGGGCTCTAAGAACTCTGAGATAAGTCTGATGACACGAGCATCGGGACTATTGAGGAATTCGATGTTCCTGTAGGCTTTCTCGGCCTTGAATCTCTTTTTTTGCATAGCGCTAATATCTTCTTTCAGTTCATAGTTACTGTTCGCACTTGAGCTAAAGAATAGAAAGAATATTGCCCGCTGTCAAGTTGCGATCCGATTGATCGGCTTTGCAGAAAACTCATCAGGAGCGCGCCCCGTGAGCATGATTGCCGGCTCGCTGAGGTACGAAAGTCTGAGATATCCCAAACCTAGTAGCTCCGACCCGCCAAGGCCGATCGTGGCGCTTGTCAGGATCCCGGCATCTTCACCCTCGTGCTCAAGCTTAACGGGCAAGCGAGAGGGCATTCCAGTTAACTGAAAACCAACCAACCTGCGCTGCACCTTCTTGTACGTGTCCAGCCGGGCGATTACTTCCTGTCCAACATAGCACCCCTTCGTCCAATTGATCAATGAGTACAGCCCTGCTTCAAGTGGGTTAACTTCTGCCGAGAGCTCAGTTGGGAATTTGGGGATTTGAAACGAAACTCTAAATGACTCAAAGAATGCGACATCCCCCTCAGAAAACCCACGCGCCTTGATCACTCCAACCAGGTCCGCCGATTTCTCCTGCCTGCATACCATGCGAAGAACGTTTCCGCGATCTATGTATCTTGAACTTAGGAAGGCAGATTCTGGGCTGGTTGACAACTCAATGTGATTGTTCACATCAGCCAAGACAATTTCAACATAGTTAATGCTTTCATCATCAACCATAATGTCTTCCATGATGATGAATTTCTCCAGCCACGTCTTCAACGTCATGGGCGCAGGATTGACCCCTAACAGCAATACTGAGTCGGCTGTCTCAGGAATGGCGCTGACAACGTCAACCATCCTTCCCTTCTCATTCGTTAGGATCGTCTGAACTTGCTTGCCTGCGTTCATCGGCAACATGTCGTTCGTCGAGATACGTTGCAGGAGATCCACACTCTCCCGTCCCCGCATCCGCACAACGGAAGTCGACGGTCTTACAACGAAAACTCGATCCGCGTCAGGCATCTCCTTCGCAATCTCCTTCGTCAACACCCCGATGCAAATGCTGAAGGATATTGACTCATGTTTTTAGAAACAAATGTGTTATATCAATGTAACTGATGAGATTTCTTGCTCTCTATCGAAGAGTAAGGACGACTATCTCCGCTGGCGCGTGAAAGCGCACTGGGGCGAGGGTGAAACCAAGACCGTTGGTCACGCTGACCAGGAGTGATCCAACCTCATAGAATCCGCTTACGTACCTCGATTCCACATTTGCGGGTGCAAGGAGAAACAATCCCGGGATCCCGAAAGCAATGCCTCCCCCATGAGTGTGCCCTGCAATGAACAGATTGAATCCAGCATTTGCAGCCTTTTCGACCAGCATTTCTGCCGGCTGATGAACGAGTAAGATCCTGTATGAGCCCGCAGACTCCTCGAGAATCCTCTGCAACCGTTCGTTTTCAGTTCGTTGTCCATACGTATATGTGATAACTGCGATTGCCAGACGCGCTTGATTCACAGTAGCTACGACGGTGGTATCTTCCACGACTAGAATGCGCGCAGATTTGAGTGCTTCGAGGACCATTGACTTCCGTGAAAAGATATCATGATCCCCAATCGCTGCAACCGCCCCATAGGGAGCGTTCAGTTCTCCCAGAATGGCCGCTGTTGAATCAATATAGCGAGTCCCTGACGTAACAAGGTCTCCTGCGAACAAGACTATGTCTGGCTTGAGGGCATTGACCTTTTGCACGTAAGCTCGAAGTATCTCCGGGGTCGTGCGTCCGTCCCCCTGCACGTCGGAGATCTGAACGATGCGAAATCCTGAAAGTGGTTTGAATTGTTCTGGCAATCGTACATCCCGCTCTACCACGCGAACGGTCCATGTATTGAGGAATATGACCACAAGTGAATATAACGTGACAAAAACTGCATATGCTATTTGAATCGCGGGCGTTCGTCGGTTCCATGCCTGCCTGGAGGATGGCGCGAACCATTTGAGGAACAGATCGACAACATCCACGACTGCAAAGCCCAGCAGCAACTGGACGGAAATGATGAGCGCAATCCAAAACGGATATGTGAGGAGGATATCGATTACCGCAACGTCACCGGCAAAATAGGGCACGGCCCCCCTTCCTGCAGCCAGATACGCCGCCAGGAAGACCAAAGGTAGAAGATTCACATACACCAGGAGGATGACAATGACTCGCTTCAGAATCTTCCGGCTCCAGCCGGTTAGCGCTACAAGAGCTCTGAAGATCGTTTTCCCGATGTAAATGTTGATAGCTACGATGGGTGCAAAAACGACGAGGGAAAAAACCAGGGTCCAGGGCATGATCTGCACATCAGTTCAGACGGCAACCAAGGCCGCGGATCGCCGTCTTGAACTAGTCCTCTCTGCGATAGTTCTGTAGAAGGAAGGTTTTTAGATCATCAAATGAAGAAAACAGCCTGGTCGCGCATCCAAGGACCCATCCCGGGATTTCCTGAATGTCCATTTTGGTGACGAGATAGACGGGCTTTCCTGTGTATCGGGCCATGGTGACTTCTCCGGTGGTGCCAGCCCCCCGCTGCGCGCTGCTGTCCCAATAACAGATAACATAATCCGAACGAACTGCGATTTCCTGACAGTCCTGGTCGATCAGATTTCGTACGATCGACGTGTACTTTTCCGGATTTTCACCCTTCAGTTCCCGAAACTGACCGTTCGGAAGAACGGCAGCCATGAACCGATCACTCTCCCGGTTTGGATTGAACGCCTCGTGTCCGAGGTTCGCATTGATCCACGACTCCATCTCATACCTCCAGTCGGCACCCTCCCCTTTGGCGTATTCCATTCCACCCGAGAGATACGTACGCAACGGCGATTTACTGTTCACAGGCTTTCCAAAGAAATGTGGCTGTGTGCATGAGTTCGATGTTCATTCCTCGTTGTCGCAATCCGTGCTGAATCTGGAGCAGACATCCGGGATTTCCGGTCACGATGACGTCCGGGGCAACCTGTGCGATGTTCTCGATCTTTCGATCGAGCAGCTTCATTGAGTCTTCATAATGAACGATGTTGTAGATGCCCGCGCTTCCGCAGCACCACGTCGATTCCGGTATCTCGACGAACTGAATCCCAGGAACCATCTTGATGAGCTGGCGCGGTTGCTGTGTGATCTTTTGAGTATGCGCCAGATGACATGCGTCGTGGTACGAAATCCTCTTGCCTTCAAACGCCTTGCGCACCGGTGTTGGTCGGTAACCCGATTCTGCAAGAAACTCCGTGAGATCGAGCACTCGCGAAGAAATCCGTCGCGCCCGTTCACTCCAGTCAGGATCGTCGGCAAAGAGATGAGCGTACTCCTTCATGAACGCTCCACACCCCGCGGAATTCAGGACGATGAAGTCCAGTCCATCTCTGTCGAACAGGAGCATGTTTCGCTTTGCCATCTCCCGAGCTGCATCCATGGATCCATTATGCGCCTGCAGTGATCCGCAACAGGCTTGTTCCCTCGGTACGACAACTTCACAACCGTGGTAAAGCAGCAACTTCACCGTCTCGAGGTTGACATCGGCAAACGCAACGTCCATGATGCAGCCGGTGAGAAAGCCGACCCGGTATCTCGGAGTCCCTTCAGGTTTCAGGACTTCGGGCAATACTTCACTCGAGAAGACCGATGAGATTGTCGGACTGAGCGGCTGCACCGAGTGTAGTTTCGGTGCAAATGCTCTGAGGATCCGAGTCTTCTCCAAAAACCATTTAAGCCCCGATCGCTCATAGATACGCAACATCCTGGCAAGTGCCTTAAGGCGGCCTTGCCTGAAGAACGCCCATTCAAGTAGCGACTTCTTTACCAGCCGTGCGAACAGGCTCTCATGTTTCTCCCGGTAGATCTGCGTTCGCGCCGCCTCGACGAGAGATCCGTACTTGACGCCTGCAGGGCAGGCCGTCTCACATGCCTGACAATCGAGGCAGAAGTTCATTTCCTGAACGAATGCATCCGTGATCGAAAGATCTCCATCCGCAACCGCTTTGATCAACCGGATTCTGCCACGCGGTGACGATTTCTCCAATCCCGTGAGGGCGTATGTCGGACAGGTCGGGAGACAAAGCCCGCAGTGCATGCAATTCGTGAGGACATCGTAGTTCGGGATGTCGACGCCTTTGAATGCCGAGAGAGTTGTTGATGTCGTTTCCATAACCTGCTATTGAAACCGCCGAAATGGCAAAACGAGAATTACACCTGCGACAAACCCGCCGATATGTGCCCACCACGCGACCCCTCCCATTCCTCCTGCTTCATACCCGAGGGAGAGCATTCCATTGAAGAACTGAATCACAAACCAGAATCCGAGCACCACAAGAGCCGGCAGCTCTGCGACCTGCAAGAAAACGAATATCGGTATCACCGTAACAACGCGGGCACCAGGAAACATAAGAAGGTACGCCCCCAACACGCCCGAGATCGCGCCACTCGCCCCCACCATTGGAACCGACGTGGTGGGATCTATGACGATGTGAAGTCCGGACGCAATGATGCCGCATAGAAGATAGAAGACCACAAACTGCGGGCGCCCAAGCTTGTCCTCGACGTTGTCACCGAAGACCCACAAGTAGAGCATGTTGCCAATCAGATGGAGCCACCCACCATGAAGAAACATCGACGTCGTCATTGGGAGCAAGACCCCAGGCAGGAATTCCGTCGGTGACATGGAGCTCATGATGCTTTGTGGAACAGCACCAAACCGTTCAAAGAACTGCTCCAAATCCCGGCCGAGAGAGAGCTGATAGAGAAAGACCACGACGTTGAGCACAATCAATGAAATGGTGACAATCGGAATTCTCCGCGTCGGGTTCCTGTCTTTCAGTGGAAACACTTCGGGCGACCTCTCGGCGATTCAATGTTTCTGATGTGAATCCGCACAGGCGGAGTAAGTCCTCGCTGTCAATGATGCTTGCGCGATTTCTGGAACACCACGATCCTGTTTGTGTTCGTACCTGACTTGTTGTTCGAGATACCCCAGATGTTGGAAGTCTTCGTGAAGCGTTGCTGGTTGATCAACACAGCAACGCACCGAAAGCCTGCCTGGTGCCCCAGAGGAACAACAACCTCGTCCAGGTTCAGATTTCGGTTTCGGATCTCTCCTACCTCGAACGCCACCACTCCCTCAGGAACGGTGATTCGATGAAGCTCCGAGAACACGCGTCCCATCGCATCCTCCCAATCTTCGAGCAACCGCACGACCGTCATACGCCGTGACACCTGCCTGTGGTCGATTCCATTGAACCAGCATCGAAGCCAGTTATCCTGTGCATAGTTGACGATATCGAGGAACGGCGGCGACGTGACGGTCAGATGAACAGAATCGTTATCGATTGTCTTCGTTCGCCAGGCTGGGAGCGTGATGCATCGTGCTTCGCGCGACACGGCAGCAAGGTTGCTGTATTCCTGCTCAGAGAGATTTCTCAGAAGAGATTTTGTCTTTCTGAGTATGAGTTCACTCACATCCCGGTATTCAGGTTTTTGTCTGCGCATGCGGTTGATGCGAATCTGGTTATCCGGCGACAACGCCTGATTCGGCGGTAATGTATACACAGAAAAGAACCCGCGTGAGTGCCCGGTGAGCCTGTTCGTCGCCACCATGCGTATCCAACGATCGACGGCGTCGAGCGATCCCGCATGACGTCGGGCAAGGAGATACTTCCGCAGCGACACGATCGCCGCCTCCGTTCGCGGGTGATAGAACATCGAGAGATCGACGGCAGCATGACCTTTCGCACTAAGCCTTATGGAACTAAGTCGGCGCCTGACCTCGTCGATATCTGGAGGCTGCAACCTTGGACGCGCGAGGATTTTGCTGAGGGGGTTGATGTCATTCCCCCATGCCCGCCGACCCTGGAGCGCAGCTTCGATGAGTGTCGTTCCTCTCCCCATGAAGGGATCATAGACAACATCACCCGGTAGCGAGAATCGATCGATGAAGAATCGCGGAAGTTGTGCCTTGAAGCATGCCCTGTAGGAAATCTCGTGCAGCGAAGACGATTGACGTTGTCTGGAAGTCCAGAACTCAGCCGTGATGCGCGGAACTGTTCTGCATTCGGTGTGTACTTCATCGACAATGCTGGAGGACGGCGAGAGGTGATTCTGGAGAAGTTTCTCGAGGAGCGCGTGGTCAACACGCCGTGAATTGCGGAGGTATGTGCGGGCTGCGACTGTCACAGATCAGGTAAAGGCTCCAGCATCGGCGAATTTCTTGATTTGGTCTCTGCTGGTGGGAAGCGGTCCTTCACAACGAGGACGCAAGGCAAAGATCTTCCCGGGATTGAGCACCGCATTTGGATCGACCGACTCTTTGATGCGACGCATCATTTCGATTGCAGGCTCTCCTGCCGCCTTTTCGAGAAACCGCATCTTTGCCAAACCCACTCCATGCTCACCTGTGATGGTTCCGCCGAATCGAACTGCTTCATCGAATATCTCTTCAAATGCTCGCTCGGCGAGATGGATTTGCTTCGTATCGCGCTCATCCGTCAGGCATGTGGGATGCAGGTTCCCATCCCCCGCGTGGCCGAAATTCCCGAAGGTCAGATCATAGTTCCGTGCGATCGTGTTGATGCGTTCGAGCATTGGCGCAACTTCGCTCCGCGGCACCGTCGCATCTTCAAGGATAGTGGTCGGACGAACGCGCGCGAGAGCCGAGAAAGCTGCCTTCCGGGCTGTCCGCAACCGCACTGCTTCTGCCTCGTCCGCAGCAATCTTGATATCGGTCGCCCCGTGGCGCCGGCAAATGTCTACGATTTTCTGTGCGTCCTCCTCGACCTCCGCCGACCGTCCATCGACCTCAATCAGGAGCAGCGACTCAATCGTCGTTGGTAGACCAAGCTTTGCGTACTCTTCAACACTTCGAATCGTCGTATTGTCCAGGAATTCAAGAGCAGCCGGGGTGATTTTCGCCGCGATAATCTCTGACACCGTTTCAGCCGAATCACTCAGTTTAGAGTAGAACGCGAGCATCGTCTTTGTTGACTGCGGTTTTGGGATCAATCGAAGGAGCACCCTCGTGATGATGCCCAGCGTGCCTTCAGACCCGATGAGGAAGTCCTTCAAGCTGTAACCAGCTACATCCTTGACCGACTTTCCCCCCGTCACAATCACTTCACCGTTCGGAAGGACGACTTCCATCCCCATGACGTAGTTCTTCGTCACACCGTACTTCAGTCCCCGCAATCCTCCCGCATTCTCTGCAACGTTCCCTCCAATCGTACAAATCGCAGCGCTCCCCGGATCGGGGGGATAGAATAGTCCAAGCTTCTCCACCGCTGCATGGAGCTTGGCAGTGATGACACCAGGCTCAACCCAAACAGTCAGATTTTTCTCATCGATCTCGATGATGCGATCCCACTGGTTTGTCAGAACAACAATGGAGTTTTCGACAGGTACCGAGCCCCCGCTCAATCCTGACCCGGATCCACGAGGAATGACGGCAAATCGTTCCTCATTCGCGATCTTCAGCAGTTTGGAGATCTGGTCGACGCTCTGCGGCCGGACAATTGCATCCGGTAGCTGTTTGAGAAGTGGAGTTCCGTCGTAGGAATAGCAGATCCGGTCTTCGGTGGAGTCGAAATATCCGGCTGTTCCGAAAAGTGAGCGAATCTTGGCAAGCGTTTGTTGCGGTATCATCTTCGATGAAGATAGAAGAACAACCTAAGAAAAGCAAGGTAGTGCTCTTGGAGTGATTAAGAGTTCATCTTGTATCTCGACCAATTTTGGATTAGTTTTGTCGAAACGTTTTTTGTGTTTCACACTCCATGTGCGAGAAAGACTATGCAGAAACTGAAGAAACGATCGTGGGCTGAACCGTTTAAGATCAAAACAGTCGAATTGCTCAAAGTGACAACGCGGAGCGACCGCGAGAAAGCTCTTGTCGAAGCGGGATACAACACTTTTCTTCTCCGCTCTGAAGATGTCTATATCGACCTCCTGACTGACAGCGGTACGAATGCGATGAGCGACTACCAGTGGGCTGGACTGATGTCAGGCGATGAGGCCTATGCAGGCAGCAAGAACTTTTACACTCTCGAAGCGAACGTCCAGAAATTCTATGGCTACAAGTACTTAGTGCCTACGCATCAGGGACGTGGCGCCGAACATCTGATTTCGCAAATCCTCATCAAGCCGGGTGATTACGTTCCTGGCAATATGTATTTCACAACGACGCGGCTCCATCAGGAGCTTGCCGGCGGGACATTTGTCGACGTCATCATCGACGAGGCCCATGATTCCACAAGCAAGCATCCATTCAAAGGGAACGTTGATCTCCAGAAGCTTGAAGATCTCGTCAAGAAGGTAGGTGCGGAGAAGATCCCGTACATCACTGTTGCCGGCACAGTCAATATGGCTGGGGGTCAGCCATTTTCGCTCGACAACCTGAAACAGGTTCATTCATCCTGTAAGAAACATGGCATTCGCGTCATTCTGGATGCAACACGCCTGATTGAGAATGCATACTTCATCAAGGTCCGCGAAGCCGGGTACGCAAACAAGTCGATCGGAGAAATCCTGCGAGAGATCTGCTCATATTCCGACGGCGCGACAATGAGCGGCAAGAAGGACCTGCTGGTTAACATAGGGGGATTCCTCGCGTTGCAGGATCATGAATGGGACGTCTTCGAAGAAGCCCGCAACATGGTCGTGGTGTACGAAGGCCTTCACACCTACGGCGGCCTGGCGGGTCGCGACATGGAAGCGATGGCCAGGGGCATCGAGGAAGCGGTCTATGAACCTCACATCAAAGCGCGTATCGGCCAGGTTGAATATGTCGGCGAGAAACTTCTGAGCATCGGTGTGCCAATTGTTGAACCCATCGGGGGTCATGCGATCTTCCTCGACGCGAAACAGTTCCTCCCACACCTGAAGCAGGTCGAGTTCCCCGCCCAGACACTGGCTGCAGAGTTGTATCTTGACTCGGGAATCAGATCAATGGAGCGCGGAATTGTTTCAGCCGGGCGCAACAAACAGACCGGCGATCACTACTATCCGAAGCTCGAGCTTGTGCGACTGACTTTCCCGCGACGGGTGTACACGCAGGCCCACTGTGACGTCACGGCAGAAGCCGTCGAGGCGGTCTACGAGAACCGCAATTCCATCAAAGGCCTCAAGATGGTCTACGAACCAAAATACCTGAGGTTCTTCCAGGCGAGGTTTGAGAGACTTCCCTAAGCACGAAAACTCTGGGGCTGTCCCACTAGAGCCAACGTCATTCTGAGCCCCGCCTCGCCGAAAAGAAAACTCGGGGCAAGTCGGCGGGGTAAACTCCGCGAACCTGTCCCGCTTTTCGGGATCCCGTACAGCGGGACCCGCCTCACAGTTCATTGAAGGCAGGCGGGGAATCTGCCCAAATGAATCAGATTCTTCGGTCGACTGGTCCTTCGACTCCTCCTCGCTTCGCTCGGAGTCGCTCAGGACGTCTTCCCTCAGAATGACTTCTGCTCTAATGAGTCAGCCCCCTTCTGTTTTGATCCAGAATGTTCGTCTCGATGAGGCGACGAATCAGTACCTGGGCACGAGCGGATCAATTTCTCCGGACCATTCGTCGATCCCGCCTGCCAGATTCAGTGCCCTGCTGAATCCATTGTTCCTGAGAAACTCGACTGCAAACCTGCTTCTGGTGCCATGGTGGCAATAGACGACGATGTCCACTCCACGATCCAACTCATCGAGCCTCGACGGTAGTTGACCGAGAGGAATCAGAACGCCTCCGATATTGGCGATGTTGTGCTCGTAGGGTTCGCGTACGTCGAGCAGCAGGAACCTATCCCCCCACTTCATCCGTTCCTTGAGATGATGAACGCTAATTTCTAAAACGCCGGCACTCAATGTTTTTTTCCTTTATTCACCAGGCGAACACGGTCCTCTTTCATTGACGAGCGTGGTACTGCTTGGATGACGACTGCATACAGCACACTCCGGATCTTTTGCGAGCGACATTTGCGAGAAACTCATCGCGAGCGCACGAAGCCGCTCAGCCGCCGATGTGACTGCGCGGCCCCTGTTCGGAAGAGGAAAAAACCACCTACCGCTGGAGATTCGAAATCTCAACGACCCCATCATCAATCAGCACGATAACGCCCGCTCCGGCTGCCACGAGGTACATGGATGCCGGAAAACCAAGGCCACCGACGCCCACGATGAGCACTCGTGCTTTTCGCAGTTTCTCCTGCCCTGCCTCCCCGATTTCCGGTAGTAACAAGATTGCTGGAATACCTGTCGAGCTCTTCAGATGAGAGATTTTGAGTCAAAGTTGGCTACGCTGGGGCATTTGGAGAGGAGATCACCGACCGCAAGGGGCAGCACGCCTCAGGCAAGCCCAAGGCGTGCTGCGTCGACTTTCATTGCGTTGATGACGAACTGAATATGTTCATCCAAGGGGATTCCCAGTTCCTGAATCCCCTGCTGAATATCTTCCCTGCTCACGTTCCTGGCAAATGCTTTGTCTTTCAGCTTTTTCTTCACGGACGACACTTCGAGATCGGCAATTTTGGTCGGGCGGACGACGGAGCAGGCGCTGATGAAGCCACAGAGCTCATCGCATGCATACAGCACTTTTGCCATCTGCGTTTCGCGCGGAACATTTGTGAAGGACGCATGTCCGAGTATTGCTGTACGCACGTCGTCGGAGTATCCTTTTTCCTTGAGAATCTCCGATCCCTTCTGAGGATGTTCCGGCGGATTTGGATACATCTCATAATCGAAATCATGCAAGACACCTACAATCGCCCACTTTTCTTCATCTTCACCCAGCTTCTTTGCATAGGCCCGCATTGCGGCCTCTACCGCGTACATGTGTTTACGCAACGCTTCGTTCTTTGTGTACTCATGCATCAAGTCCAGCGCATTCTGATACGTCATGGTCTCAGTCCTTCCATTCTTTTCTGACCTCTGTTAAGGTGTCCATAAGAAGAGCAAAAAGCAACACCGTCACGTCGGTAGACTGCGCACAACACATGCCTACTTCTTCTCTCTCAAGAAATCCTCGGCCGAAGGGCACACGTCCCGAAGAGAGCACTGTTGACATTCCGGACTCCTCGCCTCACAGACGTTGCGGCCAAAAAGGATCATTGTGGTCGAGAAGGCATACCACTCCTTCTTCGGGAGCAACTGCATCAGATCCGATTCGATCTTTTCGGGATTCTCCTCTTTCGTGAGGCCGAGGCGCTGCGATACTCGACGAACGTGGGTGTCCACGACCACGCCTTCACACACGCCATACGCCTCCCCCAGGACACAGTTTGCGGTCTTGCGACCTACACCGCCGAGCGCAACCAGCTCATCCATAGTCTTCGGAACTTCACCCTGATGTTTCTCCACCAATGCCTTGCAACACGTAATGATGCTCCGCGCTTTGTTGCGGAAGAAGCCGGTAGATCGAATGTCTTGTTCGAGCTCTGCCTGGTCAGCGTTCGCAAAGTCCCTGGCTGAGTCGTACTTCCTAAATAGGCCGGGCGTTACTCTGTTCACACGTTCATCCGTGCACTGTGCAGAGAGAATTGTCGCGACGAGTAGTTGGAGTGGTGTTGAATAATCCAATGCAATCGTTGCATCCGGATATTGCTTCTTTAGCCGGCGAACGACTATACCGATCCGATCCTTCGCATTCGTCATTTGCTTCTTCGTTGTCTGAGCCACCAGTCACCTTCCAGTGCGAAGTGAACTGAATAGAGCATCCACCTTCCGGACATTCCAGGTATTCACAACATCAGCTGCGTTAAGCCATCCCTTTCGCGCGATGCCAACTCCATAATACACGTCCCGCAGTCCTGCAATCGCATGTGCATCGGGTGTGACATAGAGTGGAACCTTCTTCTCCTTCGCGTATCTCACAAATCGCCAATCGAGATCAAGACGAAACGGATGAGCATTGATTTCGATTCCCTTCCCGTAGTCGGCCGCTGCCTCGATCACCTGGGTCATGTTGATCGGATATCCCTCCCGACTGAGGAGAAGCCGCCCCGTCGGATGAGCGATGAAGGTCACATATTTGTTCTTGAGCGCCTTGATCATCCGCTTCGTGGCTTCTTCTTCCGTCATTTTGAACTTGCTGTGGATCGCTGCGACGACGTAGTCGAACGAGGAAAGGACTTTGTCGGAATAGTCGAGCGATCCATCCGACATAATGTCCACCTCCGTCCCTTTAAAGAGTCGAAAACCCTTTGAGAGTGCGTTGAGCGCATCGATTGCCTTCAATTGTTGCTTCACCTTCTCAACCGACAGGCCCCCAGCATAGGCGGCCGCCTTGCTGTGATCGGCAATTCCCAAGTACTGCCAGCCAAGTGCCCTCGCTCCTTCTGCCATCTCCTCCAGGGTGTTCAACCCGTCACTGTAGTTCGTATGGCAATGGAACGTGCCGCGAATATCTTTGTCCTCAATCAATGAAGGAAGTCCGCCAGCTGCGGCGGCTTCGATTTCGCCTGTGTTCTCCCGCAATTCAGGAGGAATGAACGCGAGCTTCAGGGCCTGATAGATCTCGGATTCGTTCTTGCAGTGCGGAACTGCGGGCCGCGCCTGCGTTCCCTTTTCTTCCACCTTCGAGAATCCGTATTCGTTGAGACTCAGACCGAGCGTACGCGCCCGCGATCTCATTTCAACGTTATGCTCTTTGCTCCCGGTAAAGTAGTTCAGAGCGAAAGGAAATTCGGCGCCGCTGACGATTCTGAGGTCGCACTGGATGCCAGACGAAAGCATGACGCTCGATTTCGTGTCGCCCCGGCCAATGACTTTCTGTACTGCCGGCAACGTCACGAAGTGGTCAAAGATCCTCGTCCGATCCTTCTGGTCTGCGCTGACGACGATGTCAATGTCACCGACGATTTCTTTTCTTCGTCGAAGGCTTCCCGCAATTTCGCATTGTCGGACAGCCTTCAATTGTCGCAACGATTCGGCAATAGCTGCCGCTTCTTCCCGAGCCTGTGGATAGAGGAACTTATTGCTCACACTCGCAAGGAGATCAATCCCTTTCAGGATGTTCTCTTCAGTCTTTTCGCCGAAACCATCCAATTTGGCCAAGCGATGATTCTGGCATGCGTTTCGCAGTTCTTCAATCGTCGCTATCTTAAGTTTCTCAAAAAGAACCTTGACTCGCTTCGGTCCCAATCCGGGTATACGAATCATCTGCAGCAACCCGTCCGGTATGGACGATTTCACTTCTTCGTATTCCGAGCACTTGCCGGTTTGCACCATCTCCGTAATCAATTTCGACAGGTGCTCCCCGATGCCCTTCACTTCACGAATACGCCCATCAGCGACAAGCGCTGACAGATCTTCCGAAAGACTTTCCACCACTCTTGCTGCGTTGTGAAATGCCCTGCACTTGAATGGATTCTCCCCTCTCAATTCGAAGAGAGTTCCCATCTCGTCAAGGAGAGCGGCGACTTGTTTCTTGTCCATGAGGAATGATTACTCTAGAGGGCAACGCCGACCGGCTCCAGCGATTTGAGCCAGTCAACGTAGCGATGGATGTGCTCTTCGATAGCACCGAGCTGGTCGAAATGCATGAGTTCACTTCGGGTTCGGGCTGCATTTGGTAGATTTCGAAGATAGCCAGCGTAGTATTTTCGAAATTCAATAAGCGCTCGTCGCTCGCCTTTGCGTTCGATGGAGAGTGAGAGGTGCTCGAGAAGCACGCGTACGCGCTCGTCGATGCCCGGAGTTGCAAGCACCTCTTTGTGGCGCGCATAATGCTTTGCCGCCTTGAAGATCCATGGATTGTCAATGGCGGCTCGGGCAACCATGACGCCGTCACATCCGGTTTCTTCAAACACGCGGTGAATCTTCTCTGGCGTATCGAGTCCACCATTCACGATGATCGGAATACTGACAGCTTCCTTTACTCTCCCAATCCAGGAAAAATCAGGATCCCCGCTGTGTCCCTGAGCGCGAGTACGGCAGTGAATCGTCAATGCCTTCGCCCCTGCGTCTTGAACCATTCTAGCAACATCTACGATCGTGATGCTTGCGCTATCCCATCCCAATCGCGTTTTCACCGTGACAGGCAGGTGTACGCTCTGCACAACCTTCTTGATGATACGCTCCATCTTCGGCAAATCTCGTAACAACCCGGCACCAGCACCGCGCATCGCGACATCTTTCACCCAGCAACCGGCGTTGATGTCGATAAGATCCGGATTATAACTCTCAGCAATGACGGCAGCACCCTCCATCGAAGACTCTTCACCGCCATAGAGCTGAATCCCGAATGGACGCTCCTCTTCGCGGAATTCCATCTTCCGCATGGTTTTTGCGGAATCTCGCACCAATCCATCCGAGTTCACAAACTCGGTGTACACAATGTCCGCACCGAGCCGTTTGCACACCAGCCGGAAGGGCTGGTCTGTAACATCTTCCATCGGTGCTAGCGCAATGGGGCGTTCTATGTTGATGGTACCAATCTGCATAGCAAAATGTGCCTGTCCAGAGCTCGAGCCGGTCTTTAGGCTACAGCTCCTGAATCCTCCTCACAATCGCATCCGTCATCGCCACCGTTCCGACTGGATTCTCGGGATTGAGATCGCGCGTAACAGTCTTGCCTTCCCGAATGACATCAGCAATCGCCTTTTGGATCTTTACCGAGGCCTGCAGCTCTCCCAAATAGTCCAACATCATGGCACCGGCCAGTGCAAGGGCGCAGGGATTTGCCAAATCCTTGCCCGCGATGTCTGGGGCGCTTCCATGAACTGCTTCGAATATGGCAGCGTTCTGACCGATGTTTGCGCCTGGCGCCAATCCCAATCCGCCAACCAGCCCGGAACAAAGATCCGAGAGGATGTCGCCGAAGAGGTTTGTCGTCACGATGACATCAAATTGATGCGGATTGATGACAAGTTGCATCGACATGTTGTCAATAATCCTGTCGTTGCAGATGATATCCGGAAACTCCTCCGCGACTTTCTTGCCCACCTCCAGAAATAGACCGCCGGTATACTTGAGGATGTTCGCTTTGTGGACAATTGTAACCTTCTTGCGATTGTGCTTCCTGGCATATTCGAAAGCGGCCCGCACGATCCGTTCAGAGCCTGATCTTGTCACAACGCCGATAGTCTCTGCCGCGCTTTTCTTCGAGTCGATGTAGTGCTCTATTCCGGCATAGAACTCCTCAGTATTTTCACGGAAGATTACAAGGTCGACATCGCGGAATGACGCTTTCACGCCTTCAAACGACTTTGCTGGGCGCAGATTGATGTAGAGGTCGAATTCCTTTCGAAGCGCCACATTGATGCTCCGGAATCCCGTTCCAACAGGGGTAGTCAATGGACCCTTAAGTGCGACTTTGTTCCTGGTGATCGAGTCGAGGACTTGTGGTGGAAGTGGATCCTTATACTTCTCGATCGCGGGAATACCGGCCTCCTGGACCTCCCATGCGATCTCGACGCCTGCAGCAGAAATTATCCTTTTTGTTGCTTCTGAGATGCTTGGGCCAATTCCATCGCCCGGAACAAGAGTTATATTATACAAGATAAAGTCCTTCTTAAAGGTCTAAAAAGACGGCTTGACTACAATATACGAAACAGTGGCTGGAGTTTCAAACGAACGAATGGGGGGATTCAGTTCCGCTCATTGTGCCAAACTGTCATATCGTCATACGGTGAGCGTGGTTCTGTCAAGACTCCTGTACTGAATCGCTTCGCCCAAATGTTCGACACGAATGTTGTCCGAGTCGTCCAAATCAGCTATCGTTCGGGCTACTTTTAGGATCCGGTCATATGCGCGAGCCGAAAGTCCCAGTCGGCTCATCGCTGCCTTGAGAAGTCCCATTCCCGACTCATCAATCACACAGTGCCTCTTGATCTGATCCGCGGTCATGTCGGCGTTGCAGTACATGCCGTTTTGACCTTTGAAACGATCTGCCTGGCGCCTCCTTGCCTCTACGACACGTCCCCTGATTGACTGAGACGACTCACCTGCTTTCTTTGAAGAAAGATCGGTGAACTGGACGCAAGGGACTTCAACATGAATATCAATACGGTCGAACAGTGGTCCCGAAATCTTCCCGACGTATTTTTGAATCTGAGCTATCTGGCATGTGCACTCTTGGTTTGAGCTTCCGTAGTGGCCGCACGGACAAGGATTCATTGCACAAACCAACATAAAATTCGCCGGGTACTCTACAGTCATTTTCGAGCGACTAATGGTAACCTTATTGTCTTCAAGAGGTTGACGTAATACTTCTAACACGTTTCTAGCAAATTCAGGCAGCTCGTCAAGGAACAATACCCCGTGATGCGCGAGCGAGATCTCTCCCGGTCTTGGGATTGTCCCTCCCCCAACCAGAGCTGAATCCGAGATCGTGTGATGAGGAGATCGGAACGGCCTCAAAGTGACCATCGCTGAACCGGTCGGTAACAACCCAGCGACGGAGTGTATCTTCGTTGTCTCCAAGGCTTCCTCGAAGACCATAGGCGGGAGAATCCCTGGGAGTCTTTTTGCCAGCATAGTTTTACCCGAACCAGGAGGTCCGATCATTATGACATTATGACCGCCAGCCGCAGCCACTTCAAGTGATCTCTTAACACTTTCCTGGCCCTTTACTTCGGCGAAATCAAGATCAATCCCCGAGTGCCCCCTGAAGATCTCCCCGGGATCCAACTGCAGAGGGCGAATCGATGTGGTTCCTTTCATGAAGAACTCAGCCGCATCAAGCAGACTATCAATCGGATAGACTTGAAGGTCTTTGACCATTGCAGCTTCACTTGCATTCACGCGCGGCACGAGGAGTCCCCTCATACCACGCTTTTTGGCCTCGATGGCCACCACAAGACCTCCATGAACCGGTCTCACTGTGCCGTCAAGGGCAAGCTCTCCGAGCAGCACATATTGATCGAGATGTCCGTACTGCAACTGACCGGAAGCGGCCAAGATCCCAATGGCAATCGGCAAGTCGAAAGCTGATCCCTCCTTCTTCACATCCGCTGGTGCAAGATTCACGGCGATCCGTTGGCCCGGAAAATGGAAGCCGGAATTCTTTATTGCTGCAAAAATCCTGTGAAAGCTCTCCTTTACGGCATTGTCCGGGAGCCCCACAAGGTAGAACCGAGGCACATTCGAGTCGATATTGGTTTCGACCGTCACAAGGAAGGCGTCGACCCCGAAGGTCGCTCCGCTACGTACTTGCGTGAGCATGGTAGTAAGGTAGATTTGCAGGGTTTTGGTCCGGCTCAATCCGGACGGTCCACCGGAATGGTAGAGAGGTAGAATTTAACAAGGCAGAGATGTCAGCGGTGAAGTTCCCTGGTCCGGAACTTCAGTTGTAGCAAGGGGGTACTATGGCAGGACAGGTTATCTGTTCTGGCGCAGGAACTCCAGCCGTGGCCTCATTTCCTCAGCAGTCTTAAGGAGCTTGTCTTTCCCGAACACCGCTTCTTCCTGACTCGAGAAAACAAGTTCGTACTCGTTACTCATGATAATGGCTTCTTCGGGGCATACCTCTTCGCAGAAGCCGCAGAAAATGCATCGAACCATATTGATTTCAAACTTGACGGGATACCGCTCCTTTTCGAGCTCTGTTTCAGACGCCTGGACCTCAATCGCAAGCGCGGGACAAACGCGAGAACAGAGACCACACGCAACGCACCTCTCCACTCCATTCTCCTCCACAAGCACTGGCCGACCCCTGAAGGAAGGATTGGGCTTGAAACGCTCCTCAGGATAGCGGAATGTAAACTTCGGCTTAAACATCTCGACAATTGTCTGCCGCATCCCCTTCAATATCTCCGGGATGTAGCTCTTCTGCCACAGCGAGAGGTCTTTCTTTCGAATCATATCGCCATTGGGACCCATCAGAACACATTCTCCTCGTTCGCTTATTGAATCAAGAGCAGAACAACGCCCGTCACCAGAACATTCGCCAATGTTAGGGGAAGCATCACCTTCCATCCGATATTCATGAGCTGGTCATACCGAAAGCGTGGAATCGTCCACCGCACCACAATAAAGAACATCAGAACGAAGAACAGCTTTACGCAGAACGTCAGTATCTGCAGGATGCTCAACAGAAGTGGATCCAACCCCATGTTCTCAACATATGGAAGATGCCAACCCCCAAGAAACAGCGTCGTAATGACCGCTCCCGCCGTAATCATGTTTGCATATTCTGCGAGGAAGAACAATCCGAATTTCAGTCCGGAGTATTCAGTGTGGTATCCACCAACTAACTCGGGCTCCGCCTCCGGAAGGTCAAACGGAAGTCTGTTTGTCTCTGCGAACGCAGCCACAACAAACGTTATGAACGCAACAGGCTGGAGGATGAAATTCCATGCCGGCATCCAACCCCAAAGATAGTTCGTTTGATGCATGACAATTTGGTCGAGCCGCAGCGTTCCCGAGACCATCAGCACACCGATGATCGACAATCCCATCGAAAGCTCATAGGAAATCATTTGTGCTGACGAGCGGAGACCGCCGAGGAGAGAATACTTGTTGTTCGAAGACCAGCCCGCCAGCGTGATTCCATAGACGCCGAGCGAGGTAATCGAGAGAAGATACAGGATGCCTACGTTTACATCTGCAATCATCAGCTTCACGTCCTGGCCAAACACATTGATCGTGTTTCCGAAGGGCACGATCGCAAACGTGCTGAGAGCCACCGCAATAGAGATGATAGGAGCGAGGTCATGTACAGGCTTGTACGCGTTGCGAGGGACGACATCCTCTTTCAGAAGAAGCTTCACAACATCTACGATAGCCTGGAGTAACCCCCACGGACCAACTCTATTCGGTCCCAGCCTGTTTTGAATGAACGCGCTCAACCGCCGTTCTGCATAGACGAGCATGATGACCGTGAGGAGTACTATCGCCACCCAGGTGACGAACTTAAGTACGGATATGAGAAGAAGGGATTCCATAGCATCACGCAGGTACTGCGGGTGAAGTGACTGATTCAGGCACGGAGATCCGCTGGCCGTGCGTTCCAAGACGGAGGTACGACATGCCTTTGAACACTCCGATCCGTTCGGCAATTTCCTTGAAAACGTCTTCAGAAGAGGTAAAGCGTAGCTTTGCCCCCATAGCATTTGCCACTGCTGTCAATATTCGCCAGCTGGGACGTGCGTCCTTTTTTGCCGGGCGTCCCCATCTATCGTTGTGGGATGCGAATTTGTCCCACCTGCTCATCGCAAATCCATCGCGGGCACGGTCGTGTTCAGCCGTCGCAACGGCCGGCCTGATTCGTTGAACGCGACCCTCAAAGTTCGTAAATGTTCCGTTTTTCTCGGCATATGTCGAACAGGACAGCACAATATCAGCAAGTTCCGTCGTTGTGTTACGCACGGACGAGTGCACGACGAGAAGTTCGAGATTCTGCAACACTGCTGCGATGTTCGGATTACTCGCAATATCATCTTCGAGAACGTAGAGCGCTTTCACCGAGCCATCTTCGATACCTTTGAGGATTCCGGCAAACCCAGCACCATTCTCGTGCGGCCTCACTCCCACAAGTCTGGTCCCAAGACTGTTCGGCGTCTTATCAGAACGAAGGAGAAGGTCATCCTCATCGCCTTCCTTCTCGTGCGCCAGGAAATCAATGTTCCTTGTACCCACAATCTCCTTCATAAAGCGTTGGAAGACGTAGTTGTCCTCGTTCGTTCCGAATGCCGAACCAATGCCCGCAATTTCTGACTTCTTGAAACTCTTAAGTTCCGATACAACACGTGCAATTGCCTCATCCCATCCGACATCTACAAGGACCCCATCCTTCCGCACGAGCGGCTCATGCAGGCGTTCCTGACTGTTCACACACTTGAAGGTGTTCAATCTCCCTGCATCGCACATCCAGTAGGAATTCACTTCTTCATTCAGCCGGGGCGTGAGACGCAGGATCTGGTTCTGCCGCACCCAGATATATGTGTTGCAGCCGCGCGAGCAGCCGACACAGACGCTCTCCGTCGATGACATCTCCCACACCCGGGATTTGAACCTGAAGTCCTTGCTTGTCAGCGCACCGACCGGACAGAGCTCGATAATATTCATTGAGTACGGATTGTCCAATTTCGTACCCGGAAATGTCGTGAGCACCACATGGGTTCCGCGTTCTGTAAACGTCAACACAGGTTGATGTGCGATTTCCTCCGAAAACCGAATACATCGGGAGCACATGATACACCGCTCAACATCGAGCATCACATTGGGACCGAGTTCAACGCGTTTAGGTTTGTGTACTTTGTTCTCATCAAACCTGCTATAGCCAATGCTGTGTTGGTACGCGTAGTCCTGAAGCTTGCACTCACCCGCCTCGTCGCAGATCGGGCAATCCAGCGGATGGTTGATCAACAGGAACTCCATCACTGCCTTCCGGGCCTGTAAGACACGTTCGCTATGAGTATGAACTACCATGCCCTCAGCCACCTGTGTCATGCAGGAGATTGCGAGCTTCGGCATCTTCTCGATTTCCACGAGACACATTCGGCAGTTACCTGACACCGAGAGCTTCTCATGCCAGCAGAAGTGCGGAATCTCAATTCCGTTCTTCGCAGCCGCCTGTATGACCGTGAGGCTCGGGTCTACATCGAACTCTTTGCCATCTATGATGATTTTCGCCATGTTTTTGCTAAGAGAGTTACCAGATTCCGCTCACACATTACTGTCGATAAGATCCAAGAGCACTCCGGAGAATGAGAAGGGCTCTTCTGAGGTGCTCGCTCTTCAGCATGAACGCCAACCGGACTTCATTGCTGCCCGCTTTCGTGCTCGCGTAGAAGCCGGGCCCCGGGGCAAGGAGCACAGTCTCCCCTTCGTAGTCAAAGTCCTCAATCAACCAGCGCGTGAAATGCTCTGCATCCCGAACCGGCAATCCGACCATGATGTAGAAGGCACCTTCCGGTTTGTAGTACGTCACGCCCGGGATTGCTGCGAGCTCCTGATACACAACATCACGTCTCTTTTCAAACTCTTCCACGATCGGCTGTGTGTACGTGCGAGGCGACGTCAGCAGCGGAACAAGGGCGAGTTGCTCTATTGAAGCCACCGAGAGCCTTGCCATCCCGAATCTGAATGCCGATCGAACGATGTCCTTGTTGTGACTTGCGAGCGCACCTATGCGTGCCCCACACACGTTGAAGCGCTTCGACGTGCTGTCGAGAACGACTGTCCTGTCTGCCACGTCAGTCAGATGAAGGATGCTATGCACCGGTGTGTCGTATGAGAACTCGCGATAGACTTCGTCTGACAGCATGAAGAGATTGTGGCGCTTGGCAAGACGCTCAAGGAGCTTGAGTTCTTCCCATGAATAGATGGCGCCGGTGGGATTAGACGGGTTGCAAATCAGAATTGCTTTTGTTCTTGAGGTGATATGCTTCTCGATATCACTCTCAGGAGGAAGATGGAATCCGTTCTGAATTTTCAATGGAACAGGATTGAGCTTCACATTTGCAATGCTCGCGAATCCATTGTAGTTGGTGTAGAACGGTTCAAAGACGATGACATCATCGCCATAGTCGCAGATGGCACAGAGGGCAAATACGATAGCTTCCGATCCACCTGCTGTGACAATGATCTCTTGTTCATCCAGATCGAGCTCGAACGTGCGATAGTAGTCGCGCCACGCCCGCAGCGCTTGCGGGAGGCCATTTGAAGGGGCGTACGCAAGAGTCGACATCTGGAGGTTCTGAATGGTCTCGAACACCACGGGCGGCGTCGGGAGATCAGGCTGCCCTATATTCAGATGGTAGACCTTGATACCTTTTTGTTTCCGAAGCTCTGCCGTTGCAGAGAGCTTCCTGATCGGGGAGTCCTGAGTGGAGCGAGCCCGCGCCGAAATTCCCGGCCCTTCGGTCGTAACCTCCACTTTCGTCTCTTGGTCTTGTGATATCATATACTACCTCTCGTCCCTCGCGCAGCCGGTGTGTTCGCACATCTCTCGGGGAGCGACGGTGCACTTCTGCATTGCTTTCGCCGGCATTTCTTCAGGCTGGATAATCACCTTCGAAAGTCCCTTTTCGCGAAAGAGATTTCTCGCGATCTCCTGAACCTGATCCCGACTCACCTCGTCGATCTGCCTGAGAATACTGTCAATTGGATTGAATTCATGGAAGTAGAGTTCAGACGAGCCGAGCCGCATCATGCGATTTGGAATGCTCTCCAGGCTCAGCATCATGCTCCCCTTCAACTGCGCCTTTGTTCTTCGCAATTCCGCTTTCGAAACCGGATTTTCCTGCAACTTCGTAAACTCGCGCACAATGAGATCGATTGACGTTGTGACATGAGCTTTGTCGGTCCCAATGTAGGCACTGAAAACTCCCGCATCGCTCATCAACGTCGCATTACTGTACACAGAATATGCAAAACCATACTTCTCGCGGATATTCTGAAACAAGCGAGAGCTCATCCCGTCTCCGAGCAGTGTATTCATGACCAAGAGCGGGTACCTCTGCTTGCTCTTGATGCTCCAAGCCTGAGTTCCTATGCAGACATGAGCCTGCTGAATCTGCTTGTTGTATTCCTTCCGCTGAGACTTTGACGTGTGAGGCTTGACGCGTCCTGTTGATTTGCGCAGCCGCCTGGCGCTACGGTCTCCAAAGTACTTCTGCGCCAGTTCAACGAGACGCTCATGCGAGACATTCCCTGCAGCAGCCAGCACCATCTTTTCCGGTATATAGTGTGATTTCACATGCCTCAAGAGGTCGTCTCTCGTGAATGATCTGAGGTTTGACTCAGATCCGATGACCGGAAAACCGAGGGGATGCTCCCCGAACAGTGCTTTGTCGAAATAGTCGTGGATGATATCATCGGGGTCATCCTCGACGTTTTTCAACTCCTCAATGACGACACCCTTTTCCTTCTCAAGATCTCTCGGAGGAAACACGGCATGGAGGGTAAGGTCTGAAAGGACATCAATGGCGAGCTCCGTGTACTCATCAAGTACGCGCGCGTAGTAGCAGGTATGTTCCTTCCCCGTGAATGCGTTCAAATACCCGCCGACAGACTCGAGACTGCGTGCAATCTCCTTCACGGATCTGTTCGCGGTTCCCTTGAACACCATGTGCTCGATGAAGTGCGAAATTCCGTTCAGAGAGGCCGATTCATCTCTCGATCCGACATCAATCCATACCCCGACCGACACTGATCGGACGTGCGTTAGTTCCTCGGAGACAATTCGAAGACCGTTCGGCAGGACTGTCTTCCGATAAGATGACGGAACGATGACCGGTTTATGAGAAAGAACTTTTATTCGGGTTTTGCTGCTCTTCAGGTCCAATCGCTTCACATAGTCGGGTTGCACTGTGCCAACCGCATGCACACAAAAAGGCCGAAAACATTGGCAGATTTTGCAGCAAAGATACAGCTTTTTCGAGGGAGAGTCAAGAAATTCGCCTTTGCATCGTCACAGGTGCGAGTTAGCGCAAAGGGTCAAATCTGCCGCTTGAAGTCAGCGCTCCATTTTCTGACCAAGCATTGACTTGATTTTTGTCACGACCATGTCGATCGCAACAGTATTCTCTGCACCGCGAGGGATGATAATGTCAGCCCAATGCTTGCTCGGTTCTACGAATTCCAGATGCATTGGCTTCACGGTGCTCATGTATTGCGTCATAACGGAGTCAACAGAACGTCCCCGCTCCATAATATCACGTCGAATTCGTCTGATCAGCCTTTCGTCGGCATCCGTGTCAAGAAATATTTTGATGTCCATGAGCTCGCGGAGCGGTTTGTCCACAAAGATCAAGATTCCCTCAATGATAATGATCTCTCTCGACTCGATGGTATGAGTCTCTTTGAGCCGATGATGTGTCGTGAAGTTGTATATAGGCTGCTCGATCGACCTCCCCTCCCGTAGCTCCTGAAGGTGCTTCACGAGCAAATCCGTCTGTAGGGAATCGGGATGATCAAAGTTGATCTTGTCAGGCGTCAGACCTTTGTACGAAGAGAGGTCACGATAATAGGAGTCATGTTGGATGACAACGATCCGTTCCTGCTGCAGCAATTTCAATATGGAGGCAGTGACAGTCGTTTTGCCCGATCCAGTTCCCCCAGCGATGCCAATAATCAAGGGTTGCATTGCACTCTCCAAGATTCTCAACGGACGAAGGAATCATTCTTGTCTGCTCTCGACGCATTCGAGCGTTGAAGAATATAGGCGATAAATGAGGAAGGTGCAACGGTTCCTTCTATTGATAAAGAGATGTTTATTCACGATCATTTTTTGATGGCCTCCCTTGGCGTAATTGAAATAGTCCTGCTTGTCCTTTCCGCTTTTTATTGTGCCGTCCTTTTAGGTCTAACTCTCGGAATGGGACGCTTGCGATATTCTCCGGCACCATCGCTCCCTATGGTCTCGGTGATTGTTGCTGCCCGCAATGAGGAAGCAACAATCGGAGGACTTGTACATCATGTGCTCTCTCAAGACTATCCCGCGTATGAGATCATCATAGCAAATGACCGATCGACCGACCGGACCAAGACGATCGTTCAGGAATGCCAGGCAAGAGATCCCCGGATCAAACTCGTGGCCATTACTGCCTCGCCGACCCTGCTCCCTCCCAAGAAGAATGCACTTCACCAGGCGATCGCAGCCAGTCGGGGAGAGATACTTTGTTTTACTGATGCTGATTGTTTCCCCCCTCCCCTCTGGCTTCGCACACTCATTTCTGCATTCGACAAGGACGTTGGGCTTGTTGCGGGTTTCTCGCCATACACAAGCACAGCCCGATCACCTGGGTTTGGCAAATGGCTTCTCAGTACTTTCATTCGCTACGAAGAATTCAAAGGCGGAACCTGGTCTGCTGGCTCAATCGGTCTTGGAATGGGGTGGCTTTGCACTGGCCGGTCTCTCGCATACCGACGGCGGGTATTCGAGGAGGTAGGAGGATTCGAGAGCATCAAGCAATCGATCAGTGGCGACGACGATTTGTTTCTTCAGCACGTTCGGCGAACGACGTCCTGGAAAATCCGCTATGTCACAGAGCCCGTAAGCCATGTGCCGACCCTTCCGCCGCCTGACTTCCCCGCCTTTGTGCGACAGAGAACGCGACATTTTTCGGCCGGAAAGTTCTTCCCCACTTCCATGAAACTGTTCTTCTTCACTTTTCATACATCGAATCTTTTACTGTACGGATCATTTATTTCTGCGGTCGTCTCAGGGGACTCCCTTTCAGCATATGTTCCATTTCTTGCCAAATGTGTTGCCGATTGCGTATTGTTTTTTCGATCTGCCCCACTTCTAGGGCAGATCTCATTTGCCCCAGCATTCCTGGTCCACGAGTTCTTCTACGTTCTCTATAATGCCTTCATCGGTCCTCTCGGCTTCATCTCAACAATTCGGTGGAAACCAGAGGACATTCGTTGATGGAGCCGACCACACCGACATCCCGTCGCGGGTACATCGCCCTTGCAGTCCGATCCGTACTGGCCGCTGGACTTCTGGTTGTTCTTTTTCAGTTCGTCGACCTCAAGGCGGTACTCAGCGCGTTTACCAGAGCGGACGTGACTTTTCTTCTCGGTGGAGCGATCCTCGTTGTGGCAAACCTAGGACTTCAACTGGCGAAGTGGAGATACTTCGTCAGGCTCGTCAATCCGGACAACTCCAATGTGGAGATCACAGCATCCCTGCTTTTCGGTATCACCCTGGGAACAATCACTCCCGGTCAACTCGGCGAGTTTGGGGGAAGAGCCCTTAGGCACCAGTCACTTCCCGCTGGGTCTGTAGTAGGGCTGACTCTCGTCGACAAGATCCAGATGATGTGCATCCTTGGAATCGGGGGCACCATTGGCTTGGTTGAGCTCTACGACCTTGTCATGCCGTTTGGGCCTCTTTTGACAACGGTTGTCTCAGCGTGCGGCTTGCTCATCTTCTTTAGGTCTCACGTTCTCATCGGGACAGTAGTTCATATTCGACCCGCCTTGGCAGAACGCTATCTCCTCAAGGAGTTCTTCGATTCAATCACGGTGTTCAAACAGAAGGATCTCACGATCGCATTTCTGCTCTCTATTTCGTTCTATTTCGTTCTCTTCGCGCAGATGTTCTTCTTCCTCAATGCGTTTGAACCTGTCTCGCCATATGAAGCGTTTGTGGGTTTCTCCGCCATGATGTTTCTCAAATCGCTCCTTCCCGTCTCGCTGGGCGATCTAGGAATTCGTGAAGTGACATCCGCATACTTCTTCTCGCTCTGCGGTGTCGCAGAGGCAACATCTGTCAGTGCCGCTCTCCTTTTGTTCGCGGTCAACGTCCTACTTCCTTCTGTGGTTGGGTTGCTCTTCATCCCGAAACTGCGACAACAATGATCGAGACTACGCTCGTCATATTGCTTTTCCTGACATTCGCCTATTATCTCGCGTTTCTATGGAGAGTTTGGCTGGGCTTGGGTCGGACTGTTCTTCCCTCGACCACGTCAACACCCCGAGCAAGCGTCATTGTCGCTGCACGCAACGAGGAACGTACCATTGAACAATGCCTGCGAGCTCTTGTGCGGCAGGACTATGATGCCAAACTCTTTGACATTATTGTTGTCGACGATCATTCCAGTGATCGGACTAGTTTGGTCGCTCGCGAATTCTCACAAAAGAATCCACAGCCTCGAATCCACCTACTTTCCCTCGAAGGCGCGCTTGATACCTATGGGAAACCCGCTGCGATCGCGCGCGGTGTGGAGGCCGCAACCGGGGAGATCATTCTTTGCACGGATGCAGACTGTGTGGTTCCTCAAGGATGGATTCGATCGATGGCCGGCTGTTTCGGATCATCAGTTGCATTTGTAGCGGGGCCTGTCATAGAGCGGCGGCACGAGGGTCTCTTGACGCGGTTGGAGAGTCTCGAGTTCCTCGGTCTCCTGACAACAGCTGCAGGGCTTATCGGTTCAAAGGCTCCGATCATTTGCAATGGAGCGAATATTGCCTATCGCAAGAAGTCATTCGAGGATGTCGGCGGGTACGGCGACGGATCAACCTCTTGCGATGACGAGACGTTGATGCAGCGAATGATCCTTCGGAAGGTTGGGGATGTCGTATTCAATGCAGACCCGCTCGCAGCGGTCAGCACATCATCACCCACCTCAGCACGCGAGTTTTGGAATCAACGAACCCGATGGGCCGCCAAACGCGGCAGGTATGAGAGCGCGATCATACTCGCACGCCTCCTAGGTCTCTATTTCTTTTTCGTAACGTTGCTGGTGACTTCTCTGTCGGCTATTGCACTTCCGTCCTTCGGCCCGAGCGTTCTTTCAGTGTTTCTCCTGAAGGGGATTATCGAGTACATGGTACTCCGTTCAGGCTCCAGACTATTCAGGTATGATTTCGGTTTGTCCGACTTTCTCATTGCAGAGCTGTTGCACGTTCCCTATATTGTCTTTGCCGCTGCCATCGGCCAACTCCAGTCGATGAGCTGGAAGGGCAGAACACTTCATCGATGAGATTTCTACACAGATCTCTGGGACCACTTCTTTTTCCTTCTCTGATGTGGCGTACCGCGAGCAGCTCGGTCCACCTCACATTCGATGATGGACCTCATTCCTCAGCAACGCCTCAGGTCCTTGATGTTCTATACCGTTTCAATATCCACGCGACCTTCTTCATGACTGGTGATCGCGTTCGAATGTATCCGGATGTCGCCAGACGAGTGGCAAAAGCAGGACATCAGATTGGAAATCACGCGATGTCGCATCAATCCTTGTTTCTCAAATCTGCTGCGCTGCAAGAGAAAGAGGTCAATGGCGGGCGGAGTGCGATTGCTGACACCATTGGCTCTGCGCCAACATTGTTCAGGCCTCCGTATGGTGTTTTTGACTTCGCAACAATCAGGATAGCAGAGAACGCTGGCCAACGTTTCGTGATGTGGGATATTGATTCAAAAGACTACAGGCACCTGGGAGCCCACGAAATCGTTGCCCGCGTCGTGCCGCAGAGTCGCCGCGGCTCAATCATCCTCTTGCATGACAACGGAGCAACTGCGGACCGGATTAGCAACTATCTCACCCTCGTTATTGAGTCTCTCCTGAAACGTGAATTGACCTTCGCACCAATTCCGTTATGATCATCGAATACATGCTTATCGTCTTTCTCTTGTTCTATCTCCTTCAAATTTCGGTGATGGTGTTTTCCGTGCGAAGATTGCGCGATTTCAAGGATCCCAGTCTGCATCCATTGGTCTCAGTAATTATCGCCGCCCGTAACGAGGAACAACATCTCGCGGCATGTCTCGAATCTGTTCTTCGGCAGTCTTATGATCCTGCTCTATTTGAAGTCGTCGTCGTCAACGACCATTCTTCTGACAAGACGGAAGAGATCTGCAGTCGCTTCGAGGCAAATCATACGAACGTCCGACACATCAATGCGAAGGAAAGCTCTCGTCTGCGTGGAAAGACCAATGCACTCGACCAGGGAATAGCAGAAGCGCGCGGGGAAATCATCTTGATCACCGATGCGGACTGCACTGTTCCACCTACGTGGATAGCATCTACAGCTCAGAGATTTGCGTCTGGCGTCGGCATCGTAGGAGGGTTGACGATCCAAAGGGCGACGAATTGGTTTGGCGGCATGCAATCGCTCGACTGGGTGTTTCTGCTCGGCCTGGCCGCTTCAACCATTTCTCTGCGAGTTCCTCTCAGCACGATCGGGAACAATCTTTCATTCAGGAAATCGGCGTATTACGGTGTCGGCGGTTACCAAAACCTCCCATTCAGCGTGACGGAGGATTTTGTCCTCTTTCAGGCCATTGTGAGGACGCGTCTTTGGGATTACCTGTGTCCCATCGATCCAGAAGTTCTCGTTACAAGTCAGCCATGCGAGAACTGGCGTGACCTGCTGAGGCAGAAGCATCGTTGGGGCAAGGGGGGACTGGACATGAGGCTGAGCGGCTTGATGGTCATGGTAGTAGGTTTCGCGTACAATGCACTACTGGTCCTTTCGCTCCTCTCGGGAGGATTCGGATGGTTCCTCGGTGGTCTCGGTTTCAAGGCTGCAGCCGACTACACATTTTTGCGCACAGTTCTTCGACGGCTTCAACGCCTGGAACTCTTGAGATGTTTTGCCGCGTTTGAGATCTACTTCATTACCTATGTTCTCCTCCTGCCGTTCGTGGTTTTCTTCGGAGGACATGTGGTGTGGAAAGGGCGATCCTATTGAGCGTCCTTCACGACAGCTTTTTCCTCCTGCCGATCGTCCTGTATGCGGAGACGCACTACCGTTTTCCATTTTTCTTCAGCCTTCTTCGCAAGAGTGAGCCGGAAGTCATCGCCGACGCACCTCACCGCTTGGAGCCGGGGGCGCGCCTTCCTGTGCTCATTCTCGTCAAGGACGCACATCTCTTTCCTTGCACCCTTGGACAGATCAAGAGCGTGATACGTAAGGATGGCGAGGTTCTCCAGCAACGACTGCATCTACCACAGCAACTCCAACTCAATCAGAAGTATCATTGCTTCACGCTTGAGCTTGATGTCAACGAGATCCGGGGTTGGATTGATGTCGACATTCGATTTTCGCTGATCGTGCAGGGCATCGAGAAGCACTACAGCAACGACAATCATCGTTTCTCAAGCCACAAGCCGCTACGAGTATATCTCGCCGAGGATCCTTTACCACGATTTGCCGATCTATACCTGGGGGATCCGCATGTTCATTCCACCTATACCGAAGACCAGGTTGAATTCGGTTCCCCCCTACCAGAAAGCCAGACGCTTGCCAAGGCGATGGGCTTGTCATTCTTTTGCGTGACGGATCATTCCTATGATCTCGACGACAGCCTCGACACCTACCTCAGGAATGACCCGCAGGTACCCAAGTGGTTGCTTTTCCAGTCGGAGGTCGAGCAGTCAAATACAAGGTCGCCGGATGTGGTAATTGTGCGTGGCGAAGAAGTCTCGTGCATGAATGCGAACAACAGAAACGTGCACTTGCTTCTTCTCGGTCAACGTGATTTTGTCCACGGATCCGGTGATGGAGCAGAAGTATGGTCCCGAACACGAAGTGAGCACACATTACCTGAAGCACTTGCTCTTCGCTCGGACGGTGCTGCCGCCTATGCAGCTCACGCACTTGAGCCGGTACCGTTCTTGCAGAGACTTCTCCTCCGGCGTGACGAATGGAGCGACAGCGATCTCTCCTGCATCGGCTTAACCGGGATGCAGATTGTTAACGGCAAGCTTGATGAAGGATTCACGCGAGGGCGCGATTCGTGGATCCGACAGTTACTCCGAGGGCACAGAATGTACGCGCTTGCCGGAAACGATGCCCACGGCAATTTCAATCGCTACCGTCAACTCGGTTTGCCGTTTGTGTGGATGCGGGAATCGGATGAGCATCTGTTCGGCAAGATGCGAACGGGAATATTTGTAGATGGAGAATTGTCGGAGCGCGCGATCATAAGGTCTCTCCTGTCCGGACAGACCATTCTCACAGACGGCCCCATTTGTCGGATTAGCCTCGCACGCGGATCAGATTACAGCCAAGACGACCTTGGGAAGAGCACGTCTTTGACGCTTTTGATGGAAGCGCGATCGACACCTGAGTTTGGAGCTATTGATATCGTGCGACTCTATTGCGGGAAGGTTGGTCTCGCTCAAGAAGTACTTCCTTTTCTGACCGACCGCGCAGGTGTGCACCACTTTCATCGAAATGTAGAGCTTGATGCTGACTTATTCGATTACCTTCGTTTAGAGGTTTTTACCGATGGGAGTTCATCTTGTGACGGAGTGGGACATTTCTGTTTCACTAATCCCGTTTGGATCAGAGAACAACCCTTCGCTCCATGAGTTGCCACTCCACGTACCCAAAATGCAAACGCCCTCTTTCGAGGGCGTTCTGCTAGATACGTTCGCGTTTCCTGCCTAACGTTGACGCGCACTAGGGATCGCCAACCGTTTCAACTTGTACCGAAGTGTTTGTTCGGTCATCCCAAGGAACAAGGCAGCCCTCGACTGATTGAATCCGAACCTTGCGAGTGCCCTTTCGATGATTCCTTTTTCAATGACATCGAGCGAATTGTCGAGGACGAACTCTTGTCCGCTGATGACATTATTGATCATCTTCACCACTTCTGTCTTCTCATCCGTCAATTCAGGCGGTAGCGCAAACTTGCCACCGGATGAGAACAGAATGGACTTGTCGATGACAGCTTTCAGCTCGCGGATGTTTTCCTTCCACGGATGTCGTACAAGCACGTCAATGGCATTGATATCGATCGCCACGTCTCGGATGCCCAGATCCCTGCTAATCTCGTTCACGAAATGCTTCACGAGAATCGGAATATCCTCAGGTCGCTCTCGCAGAGGCTGGATGCGCAAAGTTTCAAGAGCGAGGAGTTTGGATCCGAATTCTTCGTAGAGTTTGTGGGCATTGACAAGTTCTTGCGGGGTGTGTTTCAAGGAGAGAATCACGCGTGTTTTGACTTCCCTTCCCTCATCGCCTCCCATCCGTTTGGTGATCCTGGTTTGTAGGAAGTCCAGAATCTTCATCTGATTCCGGAAACTTGCATCTTCAACCTCTTCAATGTGGAGGGTTCCGTTTTCAGCGAGCTCGAACAATCCCCGTTTGGTTGTAGGAGGCATTCCGGGGACACCTTTTTCAAAGCCGAAGAGAACCGCTTCAAGTTCCCGATCGTCGATTACCGATGCATTGACGGAAAGGTAGGGATGCTGGTCGCTGACCTGACTGTACTGCTCCGTGTGGATTCTTCGCGCGACGACTCCTTTGCCGACTCCTAGTTCTCCGACAATGAGGATGTCCTTATTCCCCTTTGCGAGCTTGGCGATCTGTTTCTTGAGCTGTTCAACTGACTTGCTTCTGCCAACGATCGTTTCTTCCATTGATATCAACCTATTGAGTACGCGTTATCCGAAAAGTTTAAGTATGATCCGTTGAATAATGTTAGGCCTTGTTTCTTGGCGTGCGCGGTGCAAAAAGCCTTCCATGAATCGCTTTCGGGTTAAGAAAATGGCGTACAACAAGATTATCAAAAGAGTCGCGCCAACGACTAATATGTTCAGCGTCAGAAACCAGCTCTCGCTCATAGAATTCGCCTTTGACGCTCGTGATGAATCTCAGACGGAGGCCGAAGAAAAGAGTCAGTAGCAGCAGGTTGGCGACTGTTAAATACCAACCGATCTGTTGAACATCGAGAAGGACGGCGTATTCGACTGAGTTAATGTACGCGTAGTTATGAAGGATTTCAAGCGAACAATAGGGAAGGAGGAGAAAGATAATCTTCTCGATGTAAGCACCTTGCGGTGGATCGTTCTTGTACTGATACCCAAAGAACAGAAACATGAATACAACGCAGAGCACACTCATGTAGATAGCATCAAGGTACAGAGGCTTCATGAGCAGTGGGATATAGTTATCTCCACTCAAATATGGCAGCAGTTCGGCCACACGACGCACCTTCTGATCGTGATACATTTTGCCAATCTTCTGACCATCTTTCCAAACATCGAGGTCGGCTGCAGCTGCAATCGACTCCGAGCTTGGCTGTTGGATGCCTCGTTCCTGAATAGCTGTTACTGCCGTATTGACGGCTCTATAGTGTTCTATGTCTTCGGTCGTATAAAGATAGTTGGGATTCTCGAAGAAAGGATGAGCATAGAAAACCAGCATACCTCCAACGACTATAAAGGTCAGCGTGTACTTCCAAATTACCTTGAAGTCATTGAAGAGTGAGTCAAATACGACGTAGACTACGGCAAAACTGAGTAGGAAGAAATGGCACAGCTGATGGTATTGGGTCCAATAAAGGCGAAAATAGAAATCGCCTGGCACAACTGAGTATCCAATGAACCGATAGGCAATCGCCCCAACCGATAGGAGGAAGAAGAAGGCGAAGTTGAGGAAGATCAGCTTGTTTGATTTGACCGGCTCCCTTGAATAGATGTATAGGCATATCATTCCAAGCAAGAAGAACAAAAGATCTACGATTAGCCCGGTTACTCCGCCGCCATCGTTCGGGAAAACCGCCAGCAGGATCATAACGGCTGTAGCAAACAAGACGAAGATGATCGCAATCCTAGCTCTGAGTGGCATCAAAGTCCTTTCGTCATCTGTGACGAATATACTCGCCAAAAACTGTCATGTCAAGCGAAAACAATTGCCTCTTGATTCATTTGAGCGGACAGAAAGTACACTCCTAAGCTATTAAATCTCATCAGCTTAGCTGCATTTCGTAGCTTCTGAAGAAACAAAACTTCTACGTCGGGGGAATTCGCTTGACAATTTGAGAAAATTAGCCAATTTTTACGGGAAAGTCCGTGTAGCCACGATTAGAATGTGACACACATCACAAAACTCACAGGGAGACAATAATGGTACGATCAACAAACTCAAAGAGATTTCGGGCAGTCTTGGTGGCAATAGCCCTAACGCTTGTGGCGAACTATGGAATTTCATATGTAGCCGATGCTAGGCCTCAGGCAGATGAGCGTTCGCGCAGTGGAATCACCAGTGTCCCGAATCCGCCAAAACCCACAGCGGGCAGAAGCGGCATTACCAGTGTTCCCAATCCTCCCAAACCGTAGGCGGAGAATTGGGTCGCTGAAATTGGCTTTGACGTGTGTTCTTTCTTCGTTTTGACATTTTGAGTACCTTGGTTCCCAATCGCGTCACTCCGTGACTAGTAGATTACGCAGAAACAGATGAGCCAAGGCACACCGTTACAAGATCTTTCTCAAGACGAAAACGCTTCAGGCCAGAGGCGGATGTCACGCCTCTGGCTTCATGCTTTTCTCTTTCTCCTGACTTTCTTCACTACAACCGTGGCAGGCGTTCAGTGGATCGGCAGAGATCCATTCGAACTGCTGAACCTCCAGTACGGCCTCCCCTACTCAATCTCCATCCTCTTCGTGCTCGGCATGCACGAATTCGGACATTATTTTGCGGCCCGATATCACCGCGTCGATGCAACCTTGCCGTATTTCATCCCCTTCCCTCCAACACCGTTCTTCCTCAATTTTGGCACGCTGGGGGCACTTATTCGGACTAAGTCGGCCGTGCCTTCGCGTAAGGCAATGTTCGATATCGGTGTGGCGGGACCCCTGGCCGGATTCCTTGCATGCGTCGCTGTTCTTGCGTACGGTTTTCTCACGTTGCCCGGCCGCGACTTCATCCTCTCAGTACACCCGAATTATGATTTCATCGCCAATTCGACTAATGAAGCTCAAGGAATTCCACTCGAGTTCGGACAGACACTCATGTTCCAGTTCTTGACCTGGCTACTCACGGACCCATCTGTACAATTCGTCCCACCAATGTCAGAAATCTACCATTACCCTTACCTTTGCGTCGGATGGTTCGGACTCTTCGTAACAGCTATGAACCTCATTCCTATCGGGCAGTACGACGGGGGACATCTTTCTTACACAATGCTGGGGAAGTATCATCGGCTGATTTCCAAAGCCTCCTTTCTTATCTTGCTTACCTTGGGATTGCCGTCGGTGGTCGATGCCCTGATTCGAGAGGTCGTGGGCCTGGTGGACGGAACATATCCAGAACAAATCATCCCCCTCGCACAATACAGCTGGTCCGGCTGGTTTCTTTGGGCCATCATCTCGTTTTACTTCGTGAAGCTCTACCACCCAGCAATCGATGACGACACGCCTCTCGATCCACGCCGTATGTTCGTGGGCTGGCTCACATTCGCAGTTTTTGCGCTGTGCTTCTCGCTGTCACCCTTCACAATCTGAGATGAGGCTTGACTTTTGTTCTTCCTCAACGTACCTTGTTACAAAGTACCGCAAGAACCTACTCTCCCCTAACAAAGGAAGACTGACGACAAGAGGATTGCTACGAAGTCAAGCTCTAAAGAAGTGAAGGAAGCAATCGGTGAGTCAGTTTTTCTCAGCATCTCAAACTTGTCCCCAAATCATCGTCAATTGCTCTGAGGTTGTGTCCGCCACAGTCGCTCCGCTTGTACGAATACCTGTGACTATCGTCATTGCTGTGATGATGAGCGTGCTCGGCTGTGAAAAGCCCATCACACCTACTACTGACTCTTCGATCTCTCCGCCACTCCTGCTCTGGGCAACGAGCTCCATTTCAGCTGTGAACACGGATACCGTGAATGTTGGACCTACACGAACAGCGGATGACCTCATTCCAATCTCATTGACGGTAGCAGCTAAGGTCGATTGTGCACGTAATCCAACACCTCAAAGTGTAGAATTCCGGATTATCAGCCCGTTGGACTTCGGGCTTCTGGCTTCAGGTGCGTTGGCCGACGACGGATTGGCAGGAGATCAGTCAAAGGGAGACGGGACGTATACAACCAAAGCGTCATTCAAGATACGGCGGGTCGAAACCGGGGTGCTGAGGATCGAGGTTCAAGCTTTTGGCGCGAATGGATATCAGAGTAACACGATCATGCTTCCACTGACCGTCTTTCGTGGAAACCATGCGCCTACGATCTCTCTACTGGCCGCAGCCGACACGGTCAGGCTCCTGAACGAGTCTCAGCTCCTAGCGCTTAGATTGAAAGTAGAGGACGAAGACGGCCTCGCCGATATCAGCAAAGTCGTCTTCAATTCCTACCGACCCGATGGCGGAGCATCGAGCGGAAATCCGTTCCTGATGTACGATGATGGCTCAGCCACGCATGGCGACGAAAAATCAGGCGATGGTATCTATAGTCTCATTGTGACCCTCCCACCCACAACCCAACCGGGCACTTATCGATTTGAGTTCATGGCGTACGACCGGTCAAACGCGATGAGTCCACCACTTGTTCACAGAATTGCGGTGATACAATGAGCTGGAGTCACACCATAGGTTTGATCCTCTTCCTTTCAACAAACCTGCAAGCCCAGTCGCTGCAGTCGTTCTTGATTCCTTTGGCCAGCGGCCATCCCTTACCTCCAAGCAATACATTTAACAAGATCGTTCCGCACGGCGACACGGTTTGGGTCGGTACCGGTAAGGGCCTTTCCCTCACGACAGACAAAGGATCATCTTGGGTCCAGCTGACTACAGCAGAGACCTTTGACGAGAAAGGCGTGTCTGCAATCGCGATTCTCGGTGACCGCATCTGGGTGGCAACAGCGTTCTCTACAAAGTTGGATAATGAAACCATCGCGACCGGCCATGGACTTCACGTCTCCAATGATCGAGGGAAAACCTGGAAGTTCATTCAGCAGCCGGTAGATACGGGCAAAGTGGACACTCTGACGTATGGTAGGAACAAGATTCCGGCGCTCGCGATCACTGTGCCCCAACAGAACATTACGTATGATATTGCGTTGTCGAATTCTTCAGCCTGGATCGCCAGTTGGGGAGGGATGCTCAGGAAGACTACGGATGACGGGAAGACGTGGCAACGGATCATTCTCCCACCGGACAATCTCGATCGCATCTCTCCTTCGGACACCTTGAAGTTCGCTCTCTCCAATGTGACCAAGTTCTTCGCCAGCGATCCGCTCTATAATAAAGACACACTTCGGGCAAGCCTGAACCACGTCATGTTCTCTCTCTGCATTTCACGTGATTCGACAATCTGGGTCGGAACCGCAAACGGGATCAATAAATCCACAGACGGCGGAGTAAGTTGGGAGAAGTTCAATCACCAGAACCAGGTTCAATCCATTTCGGGGAATTTTGTCGTAGCAATCGCCGAACATACATGGAAATCAAAGCGAATCATCTGGGCGGCGACGAATAATGCAGTCGATCCCGGCGAGAAAAGAGGCGTGAGTTTCACTCAGGACGGAGGCCGTTCGTGGACCAGAGCACTTCTGGGCGAATTCACTCACGATATCGCAACAAGAGACTCGATTGTCTATGTCGCTGCGGACGGTGGCCTCTTCCGATCGGCCGATTTCGGCGTTTCATGGATCCGAAGCGGAACAATTTTCGACCGCACATCGCTCCAGAGATTTGCTTCATCTGTCATCTACGGGGTTGGTGTGAAGGGCGACACTGTCTGGGTTGGTGGTCCGGAAGGTCTGGCGTACACAATTGATTCTCCATCTCAGCCTTTCGGCACGACATGGAAGGTGTTCAGGACCTATGAGCAAGTCGCGTCCACAGGCAAAACGTACTCCTTCCCTCTTCCTTTCTCTCCCGCTTCTGAGGTTGTTCGTATTCACTATGCTATCGGGTCTTCGCCGTCAACAGTGACAATACGGATCTTTGACTTCGCCATGCAACCGGTGAAGACCCTGCTTCGTGATGCCTCACGACAAGGTGCGACAGAGGTCGATGAAATCTGGAACGGCCGCGACGACAACAATCGCCGAGTCGCCAACGGTGTCTATTTCTACCGAGTGGAAGTCGGAGACTCTGAACCCCAATGGGGAAAAATCCTCGTCCTCCAATGAAACAGAAAGCAATGCGGCGACAAACCACCATAGCGATACAACTCCTAGTAATGATTACGATTCCCTATCTTGCCATGTCGCAGAGCGGATTCGAGCTCGGCGGTCAGGCTGGATCCGCGCCACGAATGGGATTCTCAGCGCGGGGCATTTCATCAGCGAACGCTCTTAGCGCGGATCCCAGCGGCGAGGGTCTCGCATACTACAATCCCGCCTTGACACCTTTTCTGTCTAGGCCAATGGGTCTCATCTCGGCCGGCTTCTTATCATTTGACCGCCACCTCAATCATGTCAGCTATGCGCAACGGCTTAAACCAGCCGGAGGCTTTTCAATTGCGCTCATCAACTCCGGCGTGTCGGATCTTCAAGGCAGGGACCTCGACGCCCGAGCCACGGACGTGTACTCGACTTCTGAAAACCAGCTCCTATTCTCATTTGGGATGAAACTGAGGGAGGATTTCTCAGTAGGAGTTTCTGCAAAAATCCTGTACTTTTCATTGTTCAGGGATGTAAAGAGCACAACGGTTGGATTTGATATCGGAGCTCTCTATGTCCCCAGCGATGCGTGGGCATTTGCAGTCGTTGTGGGCGACCTCAATGCGAAGTACAAGTGGGACACTTCCCAGCTCTACGGCCGCGATGGAACGACGACCATCGATCGATTTCCGCTTCGTCGCAAGTTCGCGGCGAGTTACAAACCGGAGTTTCTTCCCGGACGGGTTGCCGCAGAAATTGAATGGATAGGCGCGATCTTCCTTTCGAGAATCGGAGCGCACATCAAGATTCACGAAAACATCGCCGTCTCCGCTGGTCTCGATCAGGTCGATTTTAGTCGTCGGATCGATCCCAAACCTACGTTCGGTTTGTCGCTTACGACTTCCTGGAACACTTGGAATCCGACTCTGCACTACGCATATGTTTTGGAGCCCTATTCTACCGGCGGGTTCCATGTTGTTTCATTAAGCATGGCGATTGAATGAGATCTCTCAAATTCCTCTTTGTTACAATGATTCTTCTCCCACGGCTCTTGCATGGTCAGGGGACCTCAATCTCCTCATCCTATCTCAAGGTTCCTCTCAGTGCCAGAGCGTCGGCCCTGGGGGACGGGACTGTCGCCGACGCAAACCAACTTTCTTCCTGGGCACTCAATCCTGCGAACCTCTTCGCTGGCAGTCGACGATCGGTAACAATTTCTCACGCTCAATGGGTACAGGACATTCAAAGTGAGTTCCTTGGACTGCAACTACCATTTTCTCAAGGCACGTTCGGATTGGCCGTATCTACAAGCGCCGTCCCTGGCATTGAGGTTCGCGAAAAACCAGGACCTGCCATCGGCACGTTTACCGCACGATTCGCCTCGTTTCAGGTCGGGTATGCCACCGAGCCCATTTCGAACCTGTCGGCAGGCCTCACGGCAAAATACATGTATGAAAAGCTCTACATCGATGACGTTGCGGGATATGCATTTGACGCAGGCGTACTCTACCGCACGCCAATTGCGGGACTTGAGATTGCCGCGTCTGTGACGAATCTTGGTTCATTGACAGCCTTTCGTACAGAACGGCCTGAACTTCCTTCATTCGCACGTACAGGCGCTACATATCGATTCGAAATTGATGATTTTGCCGCCAGGCTTAGCGTGGCATCCGCAGTTGGACTTCAACATTCCGAAACACATTTCTCAGGAAGCGTCGAAGGCGTCTACAGGGGTTCTCTCGCCATCCGAATTGGCTACCAGACGGGATTTGAATCACGGGGACTATCTACGGGACTTGGTGTTGCCTACGAATTCCTCACCTTTGACTACGGCTATCTTCCGTTCAGCTACGGCTTCGGAGGGGCACATATCCTTTCACTTGGAATCGGATTCTGAAAACCATGGCCATCGATGTACTCCCGTACAATGAAAGCAGCAAAAAGCAGTGGGACGACTTCGTTCTGGATTCAAACAACGGAACGATGTTTCACCTCCAGAAATTCTTCGACTATCATCCAAAAGGACGTTTCAATTGGCATCACCTTGTCTTTGAGGAGAAAGGTCAGATCATCGCCGTACTTCCGGGCGCTGCCATGGGGTCAACATTTGAATCTCCAATCGGCGCATCATACGGATCGTTTGTTACGGCACCCGTCGAATTCTCGAAGGCGCTCGACATCGTCGATGCGTTCGCAGAGTATTGCCGTTCGAATGGATTCGAGCGCGCACTGCTTACACCTCCGCCCTTTATTTACCAGAAAGTGATAACACAGAACATCGATTACGCTCTTGCGTATCGCGGGTTCAGCTACGACAAGCATTACATCTCTCATTCCATCCAGCTCGCACCCGGGGATTTTCTCGCGCGATTTCAAAGCACTGCAAGGCGCTACATCCACAAGTACCTGCGCGAGAGTTCTCTGACGGTAAAGATCACCGACGACTACGAGGCGTTCTACCCGATTCTTGTCAAGAACAAGGAACGCCACGGCGTGAAACCCACACACACACTCGAGGAACTTCTCCGGCTCAAGAAGCTGTTGCCAGATAATCTGACATTGTTCCTCGTCTACAAGGGCGCGAAGCCCATCGCAGGCTCACTGATGTTCGCCTGCAATCAGCAAGTAGCGCTCTGTTTCTACAACATGCTCCTGTATGAGTACGAGGAGTACAATCCCATTCACGTCGTCATGTATGAAGTCACGAAATGGGCAACGGAACGTGGATTCTCGTGGATTGATATCGGTGTCTCACAAGACACGAAGGCGGAGAATCCGATGACTCCGTCGATGAATCTCATCCGATTCAAAGAGAAGTTTAACGCCTTCGGAATTCTGCGCAGCACCTTCTACAAGCGATTCATCTGACCCATGAAGGTTCTTCACGTCGCACCGCTTAACGTCGCTGGCGTGCCCTATCTGATGACGGACATGCAACGCCACTTTGGCGTCGACGCGACCCTTGTCACGCTTCACCGGAGTGCACTGACGTTCCCTGAAGACATCTGCCTTCACTTGCCACTCCCCCGCAACCGACTCGCCCACTGGTGGCGTGACCATAAACGCGGAGATCCTGTACCGATCGTTCGGTACGACCAGTCACCAGATTCACCAACGCCGGTCCACACGGCGAAGAACATTTTCGAGGACGTCTATTTCCGGTATGACGACCGGCGGCGCGAACGAACGGTCGAAGAGGCGATCGAACGATTCCATCTGGACCGATTCGACATTATTCACTACGACGGGGGAATGGACTTCTTCCGGGATAGCCGCATCGCTCAACGTTGGAAGAAGGCAGGGAAACACATTATCTGTCATTACATGGGCAGCGACCTTCGGCTTCGAGGCGTTGTTCCGGAAATGGATGCCCTCTCAGATCTCAATCTCACGAATGAGAGCGATCACCTGCTTCTGCACCGAGACATTCATTATATCTTCATCCCATTCGACACCAAGCCATACACACCGGTTCCGCGCCGCACCGGAAGACTGAGGATCGTTCATTCCCCAACGAACCGCTCGATGAAAGGAACGGCATTCCTCCTGCCCATCATGGAGGAAGTGAAGAAAGTGCGGGACGTCGAGTTCGTCCTGATTGAAAACACGCCCCACGAGGAAGTCATCCGGATCAAACAGACGTGCGACATAGCAATCGAGCAGATCGGGAATCTCGGGGGAACCGGATACGGGCGCAACTCTCTCGAGACGCTGGCCATGGGAATGCCGACGCTGACGGAAATTACGCCGGACTATCTCACGTGGCTCCCGGAGAATCCGTTCGTGCTGGTGTCTCGCGACACCCTCTACACTACCCTGTTGAAAATCATCGATCGTCCTGATGAGCGGGAAGAACTCGGGGTGAAAGGCCGTGCATGGGTGCAGAAATACCACTCCTATGAATCGGTTCACGCCAGGTTAGAGCAGCTCTACCGTGAACACAATATTCTCTGACATTCGGACCGCCCCTCGCACACTTTTGGTGGCCCTTGCCGTCGGCCTGTTCATCCGCACATTCTTCATATCGCTTCACGAGCGGCCCCTCATTTCCGACGAACGTGAATACCACAAGCTCGCAGTCAACCTCGTCACCCGATTTTCGTACTCGTATGATGTGCTCCCGACCGCATACAGACCGATTGGCTATCCGGCTTTTGTCGGGGCTGTCTATCTTGTTACCGGTTACCATCCCATCGCTGCAAAGTTTCTGCAGGGGCTTCTCGATGTGGGAACCGGACTCCTCCTGTTCCTCCTCCTGACGTCACGATCCCGCAAAGCCGCTCTTCTCGCAACATTCAGTTGGAGCCTCTTTCCACCCGCGATATTGTTCGCCAATTTCCTGATGAGCGAATCGGTCTTCACGTTCCTCCTTCTTCTGACGATCTATCTTCTATGCCGACCAGGACCGAAACAATACACCACCCTGCTTGCACTCGGCATCCTCTATGGGATCCTGACACTGATAAAGCCCGGAGCGATCCTGCTTGCACTCGTGCCACTCGCATTGTTCCGCAAGCTTCGCCTGTCAGTTCCGATGATCGGAGTGATTGGTTTTGGTCTTATCGCTGTCGTAGGCCCATGGGCCATCCGCAACTTTGTTACGTTCGGCACATTCTCTCTTTCCTCCAACGGAGGGATCAACCTGCTTATCGGCAATCACTCTCGTGCAACCGGCGGCTACAACCTTTCTTTTGATACGACCTTTCTTGAAGGCTCAAAGAACGAGTTCGACGCGGACTCAAAGGCGCGTCTGGCCGCCTGGGAGTTCATTTGGAACAATCCCGAGAGGTTTGCCGTCAACGCAATCAAGAAAGCAGCTCATTTCCTTGAAAGTGAGGGAGGAGCTCTGGTGTGGGCATTTCACCCTTCACCGGAGGACAAAACAATACGCTTTGCCGTGAAGTATCGCGAGATCCCCTGGCTCCTTTCTGTCTTGACAAATCTGCCATACATGCTGATTCTGGCGATGGGGCTTCTGGGATTTCTCAGTTCGGTGAAGGACGAGCTATGGTGGATAGTTCTTGTGTTCGCGACTATTTGGATTTGCATTCACCTTGTCTATTTCGGAGGTGCCCGATTTCATTTTCCGCTCATGCCATTGGCTACCGTCTATGCCGCGTTGGCTTTCTTCACCCCATTCAGTACCTTCAGACAACTGCCACGACACCTGATCATGATTGGATCAGTCATCCTCCTGCTCCTAATTTCACTCTGGACCTATGAAGTCATTCTTCTTTTCTCTGCGTGATCGACTCCTCGGTGCAGGTCCTGAGCGGATCTTTGTCACAAGCCTTCTTTTTGTCGGGTTGCTCCGGTTCATCAATCTCGGGTTCCTCGATCTCCAGGCATGGGACGAAGCCCTCTATGCCGTACGTGCCCAGGGAATTCTTCTCTACGGCGGATTCTTCGACCAAACACCTTTTTCCATCGGCGGTCTCTATTCCGCACTCCATCCACCGCTCCATGTGTGGTTTACGACCGCAAGCTTCTATGTTCTGGGAGTTTCTGAGTTCGCTGCCCGGTTCACTTCAGCAGTATTCGGAATTCTCACCCTCTTCGTTCTGTTTCAGATTGGAAAAGAACTGGAACACCAGTTTGTGGGGCTCGTAGCTGCACTCCTTTTTGGCCTTAATCCTTACGTCACGTTTCTCGCCCGGCAGGGACAGTTTGACACAACCCTCGTGTTCTTTCTCGCGCTGGCATTCATGTGGTATCTACGGATGGAAAAAGATCACCAGATGAATCAGGCGGCGTATGCAGGTCTCGCCGTCGGCGCAGCTCTTATGACGAAACTCTTCGTCGGATTCGGGATCCCCTTGACGTATTTCCTCTGGAGGATCACTCAGCCGGTCGATCAGAAGTCCCCCATCAAGTTCTTCCTCCTCTCTCTTGCCGCGATGGCGATTGTCTTTATTCCCTGGCACGCGTACATCACCATCGTCCGAGGATTTGGAAATCCGCTGTTCCTCCTCGATGCCTCCGCCGTGCTGGAGCGAACGCTCTACGGAGTCGAAGGGAATGTTAAGTCGCTCGAATGGTTCTACTTTGTGAACCAGCTCCTCGTTCTCTTTCCTCTGGGGATCCTCTGGTTTGCAGTGGGATGTTATGAAATCATTCGTGATCGCGACCGACGCTGGTTGCTCCTCGTCATCTGGTTTCTGGTCTTCTTCCTGGTCTTCTCACTCATGCGGACAAAACTCTCCGTGTACGTGCTCCCGATGCTGGTCCCTGCTTCCCTCATCGGTGCACGCACGATCGCACGGCTCAAAGAGAATCACTCTTCGGAATTACACCTTGCGCTGCTGCTTGGGCTCACTGCGCTCGCATTCCTCTGGTCCGCCAGTCAAGCATGGAGGAGCCAAACCAAAGCACTGGCTCTTGGTGTGTTTCACGCCCAGCTTCCATCGGGAGCGGAGTTCCTCTCATTGTCCCCCTTCCTTCTGATTGGTGTTCTTATTATCATTCTGACCGTGCTCCTCTATCGTAACAATCTCATTCGTTACATACGCCCCGTGCTTCCGTTCATTGTCATAGTCCCCTCGTTTCTGATCTCGTTCTACAATCTCGTAGGACATGATCGATATCAGTATAAGGACGGAGCCGCCGAGCTTGCTGCATTCATTCAGGAGAAGCATCCGTTGGGAATCGTCATTGTCGGATTCGACCGCAATCCACAACTGACGTATTACCTGGAAGGAGCGGATATCGGCTGGAGAGACGACATCGAGGTCCGCAGGATCACACCTCCCTCCGATCGCCGCAGAGTGAGAAACTGGCTGTCGGAGGAAGTGAGCAACCTGCCGGGAGAGACGTTCGTGGTGGTCGAAAAGGACAAGATCATACGATATGAGTGGTTCACAGCTGAAGAGGTAGCTCCTGTCGACTACATCCTCATCTTCGATAGCAGGCGCTATGCTGTGTTTCAACGGCCGGTAACCTATCACCTGGCTGAATTCAACCGGAGAGTGATTCCTTCACCCACTCAAGGTTCTGGTACGGAATGAATCCGTAGTTATAGAAGTTGAAATCCACGATTCCGAGACTACGTAGGACCTTCATTCGTCCGAGAAATTCGTTCTTCCCCCCGCTTTCAGGAAGTCCGACCTGCAAACCTGCCCTTATCTCCGCATCGCCGATAAAGTTTCGAAGCTCAGCGATGGGTGCTCGCAGCGCTTCACCATCGCGAACGTACGCGAGTGCCAACAATCCACCGGTCAGCTTTGCGGCTTTGGCTGGATCGACGCTTACAAGTCTTCGAGCGACCGGATCTACATGCATGAGCTGTCGTAATTTCACAGAACCGGAGACATCGACGAGACTCTCCAGCAAAGAAGACACCACTGATGTCCGCCAAGACAGGAACGGATCAATCAGCTCCTGAGGAAGGCGGGCAATATCGGGATAGCGCTCAGAGAAGCTGGCAGGATCTGCGAAAAACGATTCCAGCGTTTGCCTGGTAAATCGCTGAAGAGCATCAATATTCACTGCTGCCTCTATTGCCTTCCTCCTGCAGGAGCGGCAGAAACAGAGACCGAGAAGAAATCGCGAGGCCTGATTGAGCTCGATCCCCTCTCGTTCGTGATGAAAGCCGTGCGTATACCCCTGAAACTGAAGGGCTTCCAGTTCGATCAGGTCGACTCCGCAGGATGCGACATCTTTGATGAGAGCACGAAGGTACTTTCTGATTTCGTCGTTCGCCGGACAAAGGTTGTGATAGAGCTTGTCGCCGAATGCGTTTTCGCAGGCGCACTCAGGGTATTGGAGACCGAGCGGAGTATTGTGGCAACACACGATCCAAGCATGCGTTTTCAGTCCGAGCCGATCCGCCTCCCTTTTCGTCCTCTCCAAACCATGTCCAGACCGGACAAGTGAATTCACTCTGGGGCGAATCAGGCCGTACCGCGACTGGGTTGGCCTAAAATACACCGTCCCATCCTCGGTAAACACGAGTCGTCGTTTTGGATTGTGCGGGGCGAGGAACTTGCCTGCGTGATATGCCGTCGCGAGGCTTATTCCTGTGACACTCGCCTCTCGCAGCCTCTGCATCACCTCCTGATAGCCCTCATCTGCCAAATCCCATAAATACGTCCACATGGTCGAAGAGCTTACACTCCCCTCTGAGCCGAAGGTATCGGTAAAGCTGCCGCTCTTGTCGGTTTTTGGCACAAGATTCATCAATGGAATCAATGCCAGCGATTGAAGAAAGGCCGATCGATTCATGTTTCACCTTGTTCTTGAAGAGGAAGGGTCTTCCAGTAAGGATTTCAATGTAGAATTTCGCGCAGAATCAGTCAAGCGGCATCCCTGCCTCGAAGAGTTAGGTTCTGGAGGCTGGCGCGTGATTGCCAAGAGTCAATCGTTGAAATTCTCATCAGATCGAACTCAGTCTGCATGACGCGGCAACGATATCCTCGCTAATAATCGATGCCAGAAGACCGTGAAACGTTTTTTTAAGCTTACTTCTTCAGGTTTTGCGAGGCAACGCTTGACATGAAAGCCACTTAGGAGTATATTTGCGGTCAAGAAAACACATCGGTTGCGAATTCTTGTACAACGCACCGGAGGTGACCCGGCAGAACTCCCCGTCCTCATCGTGACAATACTTCCGGCAAGTATGAAGTTTTTCCCTGCAGTATCACAATCCATCACACACACCCTCAATGCAAAGGAGAACAGTATGGCACGAAGACTTGTTACTGTTTTTGGTATCGTCGCGGTCGCCGGCCTTCTCTGCACTCTCTCTGCTCAGGTGACAACGGTTACGCTTGAAGGCAAAGTGATTGACAATGAAGGAAGCACTTTGCCCGGCGCAAACGTGGTCGTCCTAAACACAGAGACAGGCACCCGCCGTGGAGCAGCGACAAACGTCAATGGAATCTACAGGATCCTTGCGATTCCTCCGGGAACCTACACTGTAGAAGTCACTTTCATTGGATACAAGCCAATCCGCCAGGAGAATGTGACATTCCTGACCGGTCAGCGGCCGGTTATGAACTTCACGCTGGTCTCAGAAGCTGTCCAGGTTTCGGGCGTTGAAGTTGTGGGCACGCGAAATCAACAGTTCGAACTCCGTCGCCTTGACGTTTCGACAGCCGTCGTGAGAACTCAAATTGTCGATCTCCCCTTGAATTCACGCAGCCTGATGAACCTTGCATCTGTTGCACCGGGTATCCGTTCATTCGCCGCATCGGCAGGACGCGCACTCCCTGCGTCGGGTTCGCTTCCCGAACTTCGGTTCATCAACCTGTTTGCTGACGGTGCAGAGTGGAAGAGTCTGTTCAACGGAAACCTTGTCGGCATTCCGCAGACCGGCTCTCCGTATCCTCAGGATGCGGTACAGGAGTTCCGTGCAATCTTGAGCCCGTTCGATGCCGAATACACGCGCGGCGGATCTTACGTGATCAGCGTCATTACGCGTCGTGGCACCAACGACATGCATGCTGAAGTCTTCGGGTTCATGCGCAACAAGAGCCTCAATACACGCGGGCCATTCGACAAGACCAAGCCCGATTTCAGCCGCGAGCAATTTGGGTTCACCGTCAGCGGTCCAGTGATCAAGGACAAGCTGTTTGCGATGCTGTCGTATGAAAATCACAACGAAAAAGGATACATCAGCGTCGTGCCGGGCCGTCCTGCATACAATCCCGGAATCTGGGACCGTTATGCCGGTACATTTGAAGCACCGAACCAAAACCAGACCGGTGTGTTACGTCTGACGTATCAACATGATAACGACAATACCATTGACTATATCTGGTCGACGAGGTATTTGTCCAGCAAGACAAACTTTGGCGGAACTGTTTCAGAGCCAGGCGGCATTTTCGGGCAGTACCACATCAACAGCCACATGATGAAATGGACCAGCATCATCTCGCCAAAGATGTTCAATGATCTGAGCGTTCGCTATCTGCGATGGCGTCACCTGGAGCCCGCGATACAGAGCGGCCCGGCGTACAGCTATCCGAGCATCACGATCGGCGCGTCCGGCTTCCCGATCAAGGTTGAAGAGGACCATTACACCATCAACAACAAGCTGACCTTCAACATTGATGACTTCTACGGACCACACACGATCAAGGTCGGTGCGATGTTCGCTCTTGTGACAATGACGCCCTGGTTCCCCACAAGCATGAATCCTTCTCTCGTGTTCGCTACTGACACGAGTTCGCTTCCGTTGCGGGCAACGATCGGTGTCGGCGCATTCAATCCCCTTGATCCTAACGGAAAGGATGCGACAACCGACGACAAGGGAAACCTGGTGGGTGTGTATATTCAAGACCAGTGGAATCCACTTCCGCAGTTGACGTTGAATCTCGGCCTTCGGTACGATGTGGAGATCAATACGCTCAACAATACATTCCGTGTTCCGTGGGCAGATAGCACCAATCTGACAAGCGTCATACCTGCAGAGTTCATCAATCGCGGCGACCGCAAGCAAGACTGGACGAACATAGCCCCTCGTATTTCTTTCAACTATGATATGTTCGGAACTGGCCGTACCATTGTCCGCGGCGGTTACGGAATCACCTATGACCGCACAGCGTACTTTTTCGCGTACTATGAACGTCGTGATGCATCATGGCGGCAGTATCAGATCCAGAATCCTGGGACGATTGATCCTGCAGTCATGCGTGCCAGAGTTGCGACAGGGACGGTCGCGGCTACGCCTGCGATCAACCTTCTCAATAATCAAATGAGAACACCGCGCGTTGCCCAGTTCTCGTTGGGTATCGGCCAGCAGCTCACGGATGAAATCGGCGTGAACGTCGACTATGTCAATTCGCATGGAAGCAACCTCTACGCCCAGATCAACGCGAACTACCTGAACACCGCAATTGGCTCCCGCGTCAGGACATCAAAGTACGGAGACATCTATCTGTGGCAGAGCATTGCAAAGGCGTGGAACCACGGTGTCCTTACGAATGTGTCCTACCTGTCGGACAAGATGAGAGCACAGCTTTCGTACACGCTCTCGTGGAGCTTTTCCGAGCAGGATGCGCTCTCCGCATGGACATCCCCCTCGATGCTCGCGATGCAACGAAGCAGCACGGATGAGAGGCACCGGTTTGTGTTCTCCGGAACCTACCGCCTCCCGTGGGACTTCAAGGTCAGCGCCGTCGCAACGCTCGCCAGCCCCATGCCCTTCAATCGCATCGACGGTCGGGATCTGAACAAGGATAACACAACCGCGAACGACTGGATTGACGGTCAGCGAAATCTCTTCCAATCGTACAATAACATCCGGTACTGGTACAAAATGTTCGACTTCCGGGCCTCTAAGGTCTTCTCCATTGCGAATGCGAATGTCGAGGTCATGTTTGACGCGTTCAACCTGTTCAACTGGTTCAACGCAACAGGATACAACGGCACTATGCACGACCAAAGTGGCAATCGTCTCCTGAGTTTCGGCAACGCGACAGGAGCCTATGCGCCTCGCCAGATGCAATTCGGTTTGAGGGTAACGTACTAGCATCGTATCGGAGTAATACATTTCTGCAGCAAAAGAGCAGGCATCCATGGTACCGGATGCCTGCTTTTATGTTTGCGTACCGCGAGTCAACTCATCGCCGCTGTGGTGACCATTGTGGTGAAGGCACTCTGACATGGAATCACCATCTTCGCTTCTTCATTCCTTCGTAGTCTCTCTTCTCTGCCTAGCCCCTCTCCGGGGACAAGCGCAGATTGCAATCGATGTGCTGGATTCTATCAGAGTGATTTCGGCGCCCGCCTGGTCCCAGAACGCCCGGAATATCTATGTCACATCTGAAGGTCGGTTGTGGCAAATCTCACTTCAGGCAAGAACGATGAAACCTGTTTTGACAGATTCAGGGTTCAGTGGCTCGCCTCGCCTGTCGATGAATGGTTCGAGCATGGCAATAACTCACGGCGATCAGGTGTGGCTTATCAGTCCCAAAAAAGGGATCATCTTGAGGCGTGTGAGTGGTCCGATTGAATCGCGATGGGACATAGATCCTTCAAGGCAGAAAATCGTTTTCGGCGGTCACGGCTATCTATGGTCTCGAGTATCAAGAGCCGGACAACAAGCCCGGATCAGGAAATCACCAGAGATGTTCGGACTCAACCAACTCGTCATCGATGACAGGGTTGTATCGGAAGAGAGGGGCATCGTGTGGATCTTCTCTCCTTACGGTTCACCCATCGATTGGTCGCCCGACGGCACACGCCTCTACTTCCTCTCCGCCAGAACCGGATGGACCAAGATCTGGAGCATCAAAGCGGACGGTTCGGATCTGCGGCAGGAGACATTTGGTGAATGTGATGACAGGGATTTTCAAGTGCTGGCCGACCAATCTCTTGTCTTTGTCTCCAATCGTCGGAGGAATGTCGAATGGCCTCTCTGGCATCAGAAACCGGGGAAAGAACCTGTGTTTCTGTTTGGAGATTGGGGTACTGTGCAGGCTCCGACTGCCTCACCCGACGGGAAGAAGTTGGCGTTTCTGTTCTCATCGCCCACCCAGCCATCCGAACTCTACCTGTTAAACCGCACGACAGGCAAAGTCCGGAAGATCTCCAACAACACACCCTCATCATTGTATTCACGGGTAGTTCAGGGCCGAACCTTCTCATATCCATCCGTGCAACGAGCGATCGAAGGCATCATGTATGTTCCGCCGGGTGCAGACTCGATGCACAAAGCGCCTGCGGTGTTGCGGCTCCACGGAGGTCCATCGATGCATGACGGCCTCTCCTGGAATAGCCAGCATCAATACCTTGCGACAAGGGGCTTCGTAGTGCTCGCAATCAACTACACGGGGAGTGTGGGGTACGGAAGGAATTTCGAAGCGTCAGATCGATATCGCATCGGCCATGAGGACTGTGACGACGTCGCAGCTGCTGCCCAGGCGCTGAAGACCTTGCCGTTCGTTCGTGCAGAGCGGATCGGAGTCTGCGGATCTTCCTATGGAGGTTACCTCACAAACCTTGTCCTTGGTCGATATCCGGAGCTCTTCTCGGCAGGGGTCAGCTGGTATGGCATCGCCAATTGGTTCACGATCGACGCATTTCCGCGTCTTCACCCAGTCGTAAGGTATTTTTTTCGTGACAGAATGGGTGATCCGAAGACACATGATGCGTTGTATAAGTTTGCATCGCCGGTCACGTACGCCAATACCGTAAAGACTCCCCTTCTTCTGGCCCACGGGGACGCCGATACCGTCGTACCACTCAACCAGTCGGAGGAATTCTATAGGGTGCTCCGGGCAAGAGGTGCGAATGTATCTCTCGTAATCTACAAGGATGAAGGGCATGGCTGGTCAAGGCGAGAGACCAGGCTTGATGCGTACGGACAGATGGAACAATGGTTCAACATGTACTTGCGAGATCGACAATGATGACTTTCATCAGACACACGCCAAGAACGGTTCTACTCCTGATCTTTTTCGCCGTCTCATTTGAGTTGCCCAGACTTACGGCACGGCAAATTGATCCTCCACCCATTACCACGACGGTCAACAACATTCGGCCCGGAGTTGTGCACAAGCGGATTGTCGATGAACGTGGTCCTTGGATCATCAACCTCGTGGAAATTGACTTGCCATATCACAATCTTGACATTGTCAGCGCGAGAGCGATGGACCGATTGTTCGGACGGGAGCGTACCAGTTCCATAGCCGAGCGCTTGAAGGCGAAGGGAAGAAGCGTAATCGCTGCGATCAATGCAGATTTTTTCAGCCTTCGAACAGGCGAAAACGAGAACAATCAGATTGCAGATGGTGTGGTCGTCAAAGGCACCAAAAAGACTGGCTCGCCCTTTGATACCTTTGACAACATACACTCTCAGTTCGGGCTGACGTGGATGGGCAAACCTGTCCTCGATCGGTTCGAGTTCTCCGGTTCAGTGAGGTGGCATAATGGACACCGAATAGAGATACACGGCGTCAACGATGTTCCGAAGAGTACCAGCCTCGTGCTTCATAATTCACAATATGGGTCTCGCACACCGACCGATACGTTGCGTATGGAGATCCGGGAATTAGATCTGAGCCCGCTGTCTGCCGATCTCGACACGATCCCGGCGGTAGTCACGAGTATCGCACAGGGTGGCGGAATGACCATCCGGCCCAACTCCCTCGTCCTGTCTGGCTACAACCTGCCTTCGTCGCATATTCTGACCAAGACCGTGCCAGGCGACACGCTCACCATCATCCTCGGCTTTGCACCCGGTCCCGCTCATCTTAAGACTTTGATAGGTGGTTGGCCCCGCATTGTCCGAGACGGAATGAACGTCGGGCATGTGGCCGATTCGCTCGAAGGGACATTTCCCAGGTTTTCTGCCGGCAGGCATCCGCGAAGCGGAGTCGGATTTGCGAAGGACAGCACAAAGGTCTATTTTGTTGTCGTGGATGGTCGCCAGCAAGAAAGCGTGGGGATGACACTTGTTGAGTTTGGCGATCTCATGTTGTCACTCGGTATATTTCAGGGCATGAACTTCGATGGCGGCGGCTCTACGACCCTTGTCGTCAACGGCGCTATTGTAAACTCCCCTTCCGATGCTACGGGTGAACGACCGGTGGGCAATTGTCTTTTGTTGATACACCGAAGTCAATAACGCGCTGCACTTTACCGAGATCACATCTGTCACTAAAGATGAGGAGCTCCCATGAGAAACAAGATACGATCCACTCGGTCCGTCATCATCGTTGCGGTTCTTCTGATCCTTACAACTGTACACTCGTTTGGACAGAGTCAGGTTGCGTTGTCATCAAAGGCGATGAGCCTGGCAATCGATCTCAAGCACGGAGATCTTGTCGATTTGATCGACAATTCAAGTAAGATCGATTTCTTCTCCGATCCGGACGGCACAACCAGACTTTGGCAGATAGACATGCTGCCGGGAAGTCGGCCTGCGACCATTACTCCATCAATGGCAAAATCATTCCGTTGGGAACACCCTGCCAATCGAAAGGATCAACTGAAGCTCACCTGGAGTAAATTCGATCTCCCCTACTCTGCTGATCTCGAGGTGAACGTCCTTGTCACGCTGGATCCAAAAGAGCCCATGAGCTACTGGAGCATTTCCATCAAGAAGCCTGGAGAACTCAAAACCGAGAAGGTACGCTTCCCGCAAGTAGGCAGCATCACCAAGCAGACCGATGAGCGGCTCGCGGCCCCGATTTGGATGGGCCAGATTACCGACATTCCAAGAAAGATCATAACAGGGCCAGACAATCAGCTCAAGCGCCTCGAATGGCCGTACCCCGGCGCCATGTCTGTGCAGTGCTTGGCTTTCTACAAGAACAACGGTCCCGGTTTGTATTTTTCCTGCGATGACAACGCCGCATTCCGCAAGGCATTTGCGTTCTGGGGTGATGAAACCGGCCGCGTAAACTACGAGATGATTCATTATCCCGAAAACACGCCCACCCCCCAGACAAGTTATGCCCCTGCCTATCGCGCAGTGCTCGGTACCTTTCAAGGCGACTGGGTCACTGCGACTGAGCGATATCGCTCGTGGGGAACGAAGCAGCCCTGGGCGGTGAAAAGCCGCATGAATTTGAATCTCGTGCCCGAGTGGCTTCTCAAGACGAGCCTTTGGGTATGGAACCGTGACAGATTGGACGGCGTGCTCACGCCGGCAGTGAGTCTTCAAAAAGAGCTCGATCAGCCGGTGAGCGTTTTCTGGCACTGGTGGCACGGATGTTCGTACGACGATGGATTCCCTGAATACCTCCCGCCTCGAGATGGCACTGAAAAGTTCAAAGCAGCCCTCGCTGATGCACACAAGAGCGACGTTCGTGCAATCGTCTACATGAACCAACGGCTCTGGGGCATGACGACAAAGAGCTGGCTCGAAAAAGGCGCCGAGGCCTATGCAGTGAAAGGTCTCGACGGAAAAGTGCAGCCGGAACTCTACAACATCTACACGCAGAAACCGTGCGCAACGATGTGCATGGCGACACCTTTCTGGCGAAATACCTACGCGGGAATTGCAGAAGAAGCGATCAAGGGTCTCGATGTCGACGGAATCTACATGGACCAGGCATGCAGCAGCCTTCTCTGCTACGATCCAACACATGGCCACTCACACGGCGGTGGCACTTTCTGGATGAATGGCTTCAGGCTTCTCTCGAACGACATTAGAGACCGAACGAAATCCGTCAAGCGGGCACTGCTGGCTGGGGAGGGTGCCGGCGAAACATGGCTTCCCTACCTCGACCTCATGCTGACCCTCCAAGTTAGCAAAGAACGGTACGAGCGACCGAACAACGGGTGGTACAACATCCCCTTCTTTCAGGCAGTCTATCACGCATACGGTGTCACGTACGGTAACTACTCATCTCTGACTATCCCTCCGTATGATCAACTTTGGCCTGCTGAGTACGCACCGAAAGAGCCGCTCAAACTTCTCGATCGCAAATTCTCCACCCAATTTTATATCGAGCAGGCGCGCACTTTTGCCTGGGGGAGCCAACCGACGATCTGTAATTATAGGCCAATTCAGCGCACGGAGCGGCGTGAGGAGATCGATTTCGTTCTGAAACTGGCAAAAGTCCGCATGCAAGCGTTGAAGTACCTTTTGTATGGTTCATTCGAACGTCCCCCGCAGACCACGGTGACCGTCCCGTTCCCGGTCTCGAGGCTCTCAATCTACGCAGGGCGCCAGGGCAAGCCGCCAGTCGAGGAAAAGAAGAAACCGAGCAGCGACGACGGCATTGACGATTCTGGAAAGGACAAGGGCGAACAGACCTGGATCTCCTCCTCGCCGGCCCTCATCACCGGCGCGTGGAGGGCAAAGAGCGGTTCGATAGGAGTCGCTGTGGCAAATGTGGCGACTGAAACTGTTACGCTCGCCTTCGAAGTCAAGCAGTACGGTTTCCGGCCCGGAGATTCTATCTATCGCATCGACGAAACCGGACGGAAGAGTCTCGGCAAGGTCGCGTCGGATGGACAGGTCAAAATCGATCTGCCGGCAAAAGACGCCTGCGTCATAGAAATCGACAAAAAGTAAAAGTGGGACAAAGAGCATTGAGACTCGGGTCCGATAATCTTCTGAGCATCATGCCAGAGCTGATCGGCGGCAAGCGGATCGGCATCATTACCAACCATTCTGCCCTGATGAGCGATGGACGTCATGTCCTGGACGCCCTTCTTTCGAAGAGCGGCGTTGAGGTGAAGGCGCTTTTTGGTCCCGAGCACGGAATTCTTGGTGTCGCGCCGGACAGACGAGGCGTCAAAGACTCGCTGGAGGAGAAATCGGGAATTCCAGTCTTTTCGCTGTTCGGAAAGACCACCAAGCCTACTGCCCGGATGCTCAAAGGGCTTGACCTCCTGTTGTTCGACATTCAGGATGTCGGCGTACGGTTTTACACATACACCACCACGCTCGCCCTCACAATGGAGGCGGCGGCTGCACACGGCATCCCGTATGTCGTGCTGGACCGCCCCAACCCCATTGGAGGGCGGCGTGTCGAGGGCCCGATTCTTCATCCATCTCTCAAGTCGTTTGTGGGTTGGTTGCCTTTGCCGATCGTACACGGCATGACCATCGGCGAACTCGCACAGATGATCAACGGCGAGGGCTGGCTCAGAAACGGATCGAGGGCAGATCTGAAGGTTGTGAAGATGGTTGGCTGGAGGCGGATGCACTATTTCGATGACACTAGCCTTCAGTGGATCAAACCCTCTCCGAGCATTCGCACAGTGCAAACAGCAGTTGTCTACCCCGGTACCTGCTTCATTGAGGGGACGAACGTGTCTGAAGGCCGTGGCACCGACCACCCCTTTGAATACCTGGGTGCGCCATGGATCAACGGCAAAAAACTCGCTTCCTGGCTCAATGCTTGTAGACTTCCCGGAGTGATGTTCGAGCCCATCGTCTTCACACCGAAGTCGACCCGTTCTGTCACGACAGATTCGAAATACGAAGGGGAACGATGTGGAGGCATCAAGTTGCATGTGACTGATCGGGGCGGGTTCAGCCCTGTCCGAACTGGTGTGTTTATCTTATCTGCCCTTCAGAAGCTCTACCCTCGTCAGTTTCTCATGCGACCGAGGAGACTCGACGAGTTGATCGGGACGCGAGAGGTGCGGAAAGCGCTCCTGAAAGGAACGGACGAGAACCTGATCGTAAGCTCTTTTGCCAGCGCAGAGAAAGAACACAGATCGAAAAGAGCTAAATATCTGATCTATCGCTAGTCAGTGAAGTGACACGCGCGTGCCCCACATGTGAATCCTTCTTTCGATTCACGCATCACATTTGTGACAGTACTGAATCCTTTGGCAAGAAAATGAGATAGGGCCGAAGATGAAATTCGAGTGGAATACGAAGACCGCGACATTACTGATTGTGGTGGGAATTGTTGCTGCAGGAATCGTCAGCCTTCTGGGGCAGTCGGACGATTCGGATGCAACGGCGGCGGGCGAAGGCAGCATCACATGGCACAGCTTTGACGAGGGGATGGCGCTGGCCGCCAAGGAAAACAAGAAGGTCCTCGTCGACGTGTACACCGACTGGTGCGTCTGGTGCAAAAAGATGGACAAGGAGGTCTATACGGACAAGAAGGTCGCGGAGATCCTGAACGCACGTTTCGTTGCTGTCAAGTTGAATCCTGAAGTTCAGCAAGAACTCACATTCAACAACGAACGAGTCAACGGCGGCTTGTTCGCTCAGGCCATGGGTGTGTCCGGCTATCCATCAACGCTGGTTTTCGCAAGCGACGGCACACCGATCACTAAGATCGATGGATTTCAGCAGGCACAGCAATTCGCCAGCCTCCTTACCTTCATCGGGGAGGATCACTACAAGACGAAGTCGTATCAGCAATTCAGATCGGAGATGAACTGAGAGCAGCAACAGCTGGTGTTCGCTGGTGAACCGTCTGTGCGGAAAGGACAAGCCCTACGACAAACCACCAACCAAGGCAGTTGATAAATGTACCATAGTAGTTCTGGAACAGGCCTGCAATCAGGAAACCCATCAGTGCAGTAGTCCCCCCGACACTCACCGCCTTCACTACCTCGTTCTGTGCGCGTCTGATCAATCGAAAGCCAGACACCAGCGCCACTCCCCATATCGCCAGGAAAGACGTGACTCCAGGGACGCCCGAAGCCACCAAAACCGTGAGATAGTCGTTATGCGGGTGAACCGTGGTGTCGTAAAAGCCCTCGACACGGTACTTTTCGAACACGTGGTCCCAATTATCTTCGCCTACACCAACGACGGGATGATCTTCCGCGACTCTGACCGCCGTTTTCCACAGATTGAGGCGCGTCTCGTTCTGTCCAGGTTCAAAAATCGACGCAGCCCTCGAGCGTAAGGCGGGGACACTCGCTATTGCTACAACAGCGATGCATACCAGACTCAATGTAACTACGAGACCTGTCCTTTTTCCGCGAGTGAAAGCAAGTACCGGAATAGTCGCAGCTAGCGCAAGCCAGATGCTGCGTGCAAACGTGCCTACAATTGCCAGCGCACTGAACGCAGCGAGTGCAATGAATTGCCACCTTTTCGATTCAAAGGCAAATCCGGCAGAAAAGAGGAATGACATCATCGCGAGTGCAGCAAATGTGAGGTAAAAGCTGTAGAACCCTACTGCCCTGAAGAATCCCCACCCCATCGGATCTAATGTCAGTCCCCGGTAGAACTCTATGCCGCCGACGGACTGCCAGATTCCATACAGGACCGCGAGCGTTGAGGTGCTCAGAAAAGCATACAGGAGATTGCGAAGCGTATCAGGATCGTCGACGAGCCAGAACATGAACAGCATCATCATGACCGGCCATTCATTATCTATGACCGCGCCGAGCGAGTGAAGCGGACGTTCGGAAAGCCCTGAGGCGAGGATATTCCAACCGAGGTAGAACATGAGAGGGATCAGGAGCGCATGCCATCTCATCTTCCATTTTCTACCGAAGACCCCTTGGAAGAACCATCCCAACGCCGCGAGCGCGATTCCGAATTGCGCCGGCACATGGGAAATGGGCAGGCTGAAGGCAAAGAGGAACAGCCCTCCCTTCTGAATCTGCACATATGTTCTTTCGCTAAACTTCACGCTGTGTCGCGCTCACCTGAGAGAACGGTTTTGAGAAACAACGCGATTTGATTTTCAATATCCTCCGCACTCAGACTCGAAGCCGGGAGATCCCCTTCAGTCTTCATGATCCGGTGTTGGACGCGGTACGGAGCCCACTCAACGGTCTTGTACGCTTCACCGTAGATCCCAAACGTCGGCGTTTTCATCGCTGATGCAAAATGAATGATGGACGTATCAGGGGTGATCACA
>Ga0233425_10001265_pt1 | contig 58187 bp, 40 predicted proteins | sample Watercolumn_Towu_2_FD_181712 | JGI IMG/M metagenome (GOLD analysis project Ga0233425, IMG submission 181712) | Freshwater microbial communities from Lake Towuti, South Sulawesi, Indonesia - Watercolumn_Towuti2014_140_MG | ecosystem: Environmental > Aquatic > Freshwater > Lake | place...
GGCCCCGGCGGGTTGATGAAGGCCCTGCGGACGGTCCCCGTGTTTCTCGACGTGCTCAAGGACGTCGAGGCGCTCTGCCCGGACGCCTGGGTGCTCAACTACACCAACCCGATGAGCATCATGTGCCTGGCGGCGGCGCGCGCGAGCCGGGCGAAGGTCGTCGGCCTCTGCCACGGGGTGCAGGGCACGAGCCACGCGCTGGCGAGATACGGCGGCGTGCCCTACGCCGAGTTGGAATGGACGTGCGGCGGCGTCAACCACCTGGCGTGGTTCACGGTGCTGCGGCACGGCGGGCGCGACCTCTACCCCGCGCTGAAGGAGAAGGCGCGGACCGACCGCGCGTTGTGGGAGAAGGATCCGGTCCGCTTCGACGTCCTGGAGCACTTCGGCTACTTCATCACCGAGGGCAGCGGGCACGACAGCGAGTACCTGCCGTATTACCGCAAACGCAAGGACCTCCGCGACCGCTACTGCCTGGGCGGCTACCGCGGCGAGAGCGGCGTCTACGCGCGGGAATGGCCCAAGTGGCGGAAGGCGGCCGACGAGCGCCGCCGCCGCATCATCGCCGGCGAGGGCGTCGGCGGCGAGACGCCGTGGGCGAAGCCCTTGAACTACCGGCGCTCGTGGGAATACGCGAGCTGGCTGATCCAGGCGCTCGAGACGAACGAGCCCTTCGTCGCCCACTGCACCGTGCCCAACCGCGGCGGGCTGATCGAGAACCTGCCCCTCGACGGCGTGGTCGAGGTGGCGTGCGTCGCCAACCGCTCCGGCCTCCATCCGACGCGCTTCGGGCCGCTGCCGCCCCAGTGCGCCGCGCTGTGCGATTCCAACATGCGGATGTTCGAGTGCGCCGCGACGGCCTGCGTCGAACGCTCCCGCGCCGCCGCCGAGCACGCGCTCATGCTCGATCCCCTGACCGCGGCCGTGTGCTCGCCCGAGGAGATCCGCCGCATGTTCGCGGAGCTCTACGAGGCCGAGCGCGCCTTCGTGCCGGAACTGACGTAGAGGCGTGGCCGAGGCGTGGGGACGAGGCGTGGGGACATGGAATTCGAGGCACGCCGCGCCGCGCCGCGGCGCGGCTGCGGGGGATCGCGTCGAAGCGCTTCTGCGGGCACCTGTGGCCCCGGCGCCGTGCGTTGGGCCGGAGCAGGCCCAGGCTCCGGCCGGCCGCGGCGAGGCCGGCGGCAGAAGAGGGGCCTCCTGCCGCCGGGGTCGCTGACCCCGGCCGGATGCGCCCACCCTCGGGGGGCGCGGTTTCAGAAGGCCGCCGCCTCTCTTTCTCCTTGGTAGCGGATTCCGTGCCGTGATAGCGTGCGGGCCGGTACGGCCGCGGGCCCGAGGTGCCACGATGTCGAAACAGCGCGTTTTTCTCCGATGGCGCGGGAGCGCCGTCCTCGCGTCGGTCCTGTGGGCGGCCGGGGCCTCGCGCGGCGGCGCGCAGGCGCCCGGCGTCACGGCGGCGGCCGAGGCGGCCGTGGCGGCCGCGGCGGGCCGCATCGACGCGACGGCCGACGAGATGGAGTACGAGGAGGGGACGCAGTGGATGGTGGGCCGGGGGCACGTCGTGATCCGCCGCGGCGGCGCGACGCTGTTCGCCGACTACGTGCGGTACAACAGCGCGACCGACGAGGCGTCGGCGAAGGGGAATGTCGTGCTGCGGCGCGCCGACGGCGCCGTCTGGCGCGGGCAGGAGCTGACGTATAACTTCCGGTCCGGCGTCGGCACGTTCGGAGCGTTCGAGTTCGAGTCGGGCGTCTTCCGGGTGTTCGGCGAGGACTCCGAGCTGGCGGGGGTCAACCAGATCCGCCTGCGGCGCGTCACGATCACCACGTGCGAGAAGGACGACATCGAGTGGTGCGTGCGCGCCGGTTCGGCGACCGTCACCGACGAGCGCTACGTCGTGGCGCGCAACGCCGTCTTCTACCTCGGCGGCGTGCCGACGATGTACGTGCCCTGGTATCGGAAGGATCTCCACGGCGACGGCCGGCTCGACTTCGTCCCCGGCTACAGCTCCCGCCTCGGGCCCTTCCTGCTGACGGCCTACAACTACCCCGTCGCGAGGCTCGGCGAGGGGCGGCTCAAGGGCGTCACGCACCTCAACCTCTACGGCGAGCGCGGCTTCGGCCTCGGGCAGGACTTCAAGTGGCGTGCGACGAACGACGCGTGGCGCGGCGAGTCGCGGGCGTTCTACATCGACGACAACAAGCCGTACCGCAGCGACAAGGAACGCGAGGAGCGCGAGCAGTACCTGACCGACCCCCAGCGCTACCGCCTCCGCCTCGACCACGTCCAGACGTTCACCGACCGCGACACGCTGTACGGCCGCGCGTCGTATCTGAGCGACCCGTGGGTCCTGCGCGACTTCTACCGCGCCGAGTACGAGGAGAGCCCCCAGCCCGAGAACCGCGTCGTGCTGAGCCACCGCGGCGAGCACTCCGAGGCGTCGCTGCTCGTGAACAAGCGCCTCAACGACTTCTACGACAACGTCGACCGCATGCCCGAGGCGTCGTTCCTCGTCCGCCCGATCCGCCTGGGCGACAGCCCGGTCTACCTCGAAAGCCGCAGCGCGGCGTCGCAGCTCGCGGCCGTGGCGGCGGAGGGCTCCGGGCGGGAAGACTACGAGGCCACGCGCCTGCACACCGAGGAGACGCTGTACGTCCCGCACAAGTACTTCGGTTTCCTCACGCTCGTGCCGCGCGGCGTGTACCGCGGCACGTACTACTCGAAGACGCTCGAGGACGAGAGCAGCGTCACGAACCTGGTGTCCGTCGTCGACACGAACACCGGCGAGACCGTCACGAGCGAGGAGGTCGAGACGCTGCAGCCCGAGGCCGGCTCCGACTTTCGCAACCTCTACGACCTCGGCCTCGCGGCCTCCTTCAAGGCGTTCAAGGTCCTGCACGAGGGCGAGACGGCCTGGGGCCTGGGCCTGCGGCACGTCGCGGAGCCGCACGCGGACTACGTCTACCGGCCGGAGCCCGCGCTGCGGCCCGACAACCTGTACACCTTCGACGAGATCGACACCTACGACCGCCTGCACCAGGTCACCTTCGGCTGGCGGAACGAGATACAGACGCGCAAGCACGGCGGCACCGTCGTCCACTCCCTCGTCGACGTCGACGTCTACACGACCTACCTGATCGAGCCCGACCCGGGGCAGGACGACTTCGGCCCGCTCGTGCTCGACGCCGAGCTGCGCCCGAACGACTACTTCATGATGGATGTCGACGCGCGCTACGACTTCTACGCGTCGACGCTCCAGGAGTTCAACACCCAGGCCGCGATCTTCGGCGGCAACGAGTCGCGGATGGCCGTCGAGTACCGCTACCGCGACCAGGAGCAGAGCCTGCTGACGAGCGAACTCACGCTCTTCCCGAAGGCCAAGTGGTCCGTCGGCGCCTACGCGCGCTACGAGTTCGAGGACAGCCGGCTCGAGGAGCACAGCTACTTCCTCCGCCGCCGGTTCGACTGCGTGGGCCTCGGCGCCGGGTTCGCGCACGAGCCGGCCTACGACGAGGAGGACGAGGACGACTACCGGTTCTGGGTCCAGCTCTGGCTCCTCGCGCTGCCCGGCACCGCGGTGCAGTTGGGCGGCTGAGCGGCCGGGGCCCGCGGCCGGGCCGCCGGGACGAAAGGCGGATGCGATCATGCCGGACGACGCCGCCGACACGCGGGACCTCGTCTTCGGCCATCACCCGGGCGAGGGGCTGGTCGCCGTCGAGTGCGGGCCGGATCCCGCGGGCGGCGGGGACCGGGCGACGCTCTTCGTGCGCGACGGCGGCGCCGTGCGCGTCGAACACGAGCCCTTCCGGCCGTTCCTCTGGGCGCGCGCGCCCGACCTCCTCGACGGCGCGCCGGTGCCGCTGGAGCGCGAGACCCTCGCCGGCCGTTCCGCCTTCCGCGTCCTCGCCCGCTTCGCGTCGTGGAAGGACCTCGACCGCGCCGTCGCCTGGCTGAGGAAGACCACCGGCGAGAACCCGTCGTCGCCCGAGGCGTCCTACTTCTTCCTCAACGACCCCGTCGAACAGCATCTCTGCGCGACGGGCCGGACCTGCTTCAAGGGGCGGGTCTTCTCGGACCTCCGCCGCCTCCAGTTCGACCTCGAGACCGACACCACGCCGGGGTACGACTTCCCGAACGCCGAGCGCGAGGGCGACCGCATCGTCGCGATCGGGCTGGCCGACTCGACCGGATGGACCGAGGTCCTGCGCGGGGACCGGATGGACGAGAAGGCGATGATCGAACGTTTCGTGGCGATCGTGCGCGAGCGCGACCCCGACGCGATCGAGGGTCACAACGTCCTCGGCTTCGACCTGCCGTACCTCGCGGAACGCGCGCGCCGCCACCGCGTGCGCCTCGCCCTCGGGCGCGACGGCAGCGCCCCGCGCGTGCGGCCGGGGCGCTTCTCGGCCGGCGAGCGCGCCATCGGCTATCCGAAGTTCGAGATCCATGGCCGGTCGGTCGTGGACACGTTCTTTCTGGTGCAGATCTACGACGTCAGCCACCGCTCGCTGCCGGGCTACGGCCTCAAGGAGGTCGCGCGCCATTTCGGCGTGCCCGCGCCCGGCCGGACCTACATCGACGGCGCCGAGATCGCCCGCGAGTTCCGCTCGAATCCCGGGCGCGTGATGGACTACGTGCGCGACGACGTCGTCGAGACCCGCGCGCTGGGCGACCTCCTCGCGCCCGTCTATTTCGCCCAGGCGCAGATCCTGCCCTTCGCCTACCAGAACGTCTGCGTGCGCGGCAGCGGGGCGAAGATCGACGCCCTCCTGCTGCGCGCGAGCCTGCGCGCCGGCCGCGCCATCCCCGCGCCGGACGCGCCGCACCCGTTCCAGGGCGGCTACACCGACATCTTCTTCACCGGCCTCGCCCGCCGCGTGCACCACTGCGACGTGCGCTCGCTCTACCCCTCGATCATGCTGCGGGAGAAGCTCGGGCCGCGCTCCGACGAGACGGGGGTCTTCCTCGCCCTGCTCGCCTACCTGCGCGACTTCCGCGTGCGCGCGAAGGAGGCGATGCGCGCCGCGCGGTCGCCGGAGGAGCGGATCTACCAGGACGCGCTCCAGACCTCGTTCAAGATCCTCATCAACTCCTTCTACGGCTATCTCGGCTTCGAAATGGCGCGCTTCAGCGACTTCGCCGTGGCCGAGCGCGTGGCCGCGCGGGGGCGGGAGATCCTGCGCGCGATGATCGACTGGATCCGCGCCCACGGCGGCCAGCCGATCGAGATCGACACCGACGGCATCTACTTCGTGCCGCCCGAGGGCCTCGAAGGCGAACGCCTGGAGCGCTGGCGCGCCGCGCTGGCCGGAGCCCTCCCCGCCGGCATCGATGTCGAATTCGACGGCGAGTACGAGGCGATGCTCAGCTACAAGATGAAGAACTACGCCCTCCTCGACCGCGACGGCGAAGTGATCATCAAGGGCGCCGCCCTCAAGTCGCGCGGCCTCGAGCCGTTCCAGCGCGACTTCCTGCGCGAAGCCGTGGAGTGCCGCCTCCGCGGCCAGCCGGAGCGGGTGGCGGAGATCGTCGAGCGGTACCGCGCCGCCATCCGCGACCGGCAGTGGCCGATCCAGCGGCTGGCCAAGACGGAGCGCCTGCAGGAGGCGCCCGCGGCCTACGCGGAGAAGATCAAGGGATCGTCGCGCGCGCGCAACGCGGCCTACGAGCTGGCCCTGGCGTCGAAGCGCGACTACCGCGCCGGCGACACGATCTCGTACTACGTGACCGGCGACAAGAAGAGCGTTTCGGTGTACGCTGCGGCCAGGCCGGCGTCCGAGTGGGACCCGGAGCGGCGCGACGAAAACGTGCCCTACTACCTCGCCAAGCTCGAGGCGCTCGCGAGGAAGTTCGAGACCGGCTTCGGCGACGACGAGGGCGACCAGCCGACGCTGGGGCTGTGAGCCGGAGGCCGCCGGCCGCGGCGGGAAGGATGACCATGCACAGGCGCGGGCAACGGACCGGGTTCACGCTGATCGAGATGCTCGTTGTGCTGACGATCCTGATGCTGCTGGCCGGGATCGTGTCGGTGAACGTCATGAAACACCAGGCCCGCGCCCGGCGCGACGCGGCCGTCATCCAGATCCGCCAGCTCCAGAGCGCCGTCCGCACCTTCCAGCTCGAACAGGGCCGCCTGCCGACGATGGAGCAGGGACTCGATGCGCTCGTCCGCCGACCGGACCGCGAGCCCGTGCCGGAAAACTACCCCGCCGACGGCTACCTCGACAGCCGCCGCGTCCCCAAAGACCCCTGGCAGCGCGACTTCGTCTACGCCGTGCCGGGGCCGGACGGCGCGGCCTTCGAGATCCTCTCCTACGGCGCGGACGGCGAACCCGGCGGGACCGGCGACGCGGCCGATATTTCGAGCGCGGACCTGTGAACGCGTCTCCCGCGACATCGCGAAGCCCGCGAAGGAGCGGGTCGAACGGGGATGGATCGGATTCCCGCGGCCCGGGCTTCACGCTCGTGGAGGTCCTCGTCGCGCTCGTGCTCGTCGTCTTCCTGAGCATGGCCTCCGCGTCAACGCTCACCGCCGTCCGCGGCGCTCACGCCCGCGCCCTGCGCCTCGAGGAGTCCGCCCTGCTCCTCCGCACCCTCCAGTCGCGCCATCTGCTGGGCCTGGCGGGAGAGGGATCGGCGGACGCCTCGCCGTCCGACTGGTCCGTCGCGTCCGCCGTCGCCGACGGGCCGGACGATGCAACCGCCTGGCGGACGTGGACGCTCTCGCCCTCCGACCGGCCGTCCCTCGTCGTGTCGCTGGAACTCGCCGCGCCGCCCCTGTGAACCGCCCGCGCCATCTCCCGTTCCGGCCGCTCGTGCTCGCGCTCGCCTGGTCCTCGCGGCTGGCCGCGGCCGCCGACGGGACCGCCGCGGCGGCGGCCGGCGCCGACGCGAACCTCGCCGCGCGCGTCCGGCGCAACGAGGCCGGCGACGTGTGGATCGCCGGCGTGCCCATGGTCCACCAGGGCAACGGCGGCTTCTGTGTCCCCGCCGTGGCGGAACGCGTCCTGCGCCACTTCGGGAAGCCGGCCGACCGCGAGGCCATCGCCGCGGCGTCTCGCACGGGCGAGCTCGGCGGCACGCACAGCGACGACCTCCTGGCGGGACTCATCCGCATCTGCCGCGCGAACGGGCTGGCCGTCGAGACGCTGATGGGCTGGACGCCGGAGGGATTCCGCGCCTTCCTCGCCGACTACAACCGCGCCGCGGCGGCGGTCGGCGCCCCGCGCATCGAGCCTGCCGCGGTGGACCCGGCCGACGTCGGCCCCGTCTACGGCCGCATGGATCCGCGCGCGCTGCGCGCCGCGACGGGAGCGGACGCGCGGGGCCTCGAGGAGTTCCGCCGCCACATCCGCGAGAGCGTCGAGGCGGGCCTTCCCCCGATCTGGAGCGTCTACGTCGGCCTCTACCCCGAGCGCCCGGCTCTCGCCGCGTACCAGCGCGGCGGGCACCTGCGGCTCGTCATCGGCTACAACGACCGCGCCGCGGAGGTGCTCTACACCGACACCTGGGGCCCCGGCCACGAACTCAAGCGCCTGCCGCTGGCCGACGCCTGGGCCATGTCCCTCGCCCTCACCCGCGTCGCGCCGGCCGGGAAGACGCCGCCGAACGATGGACGATGGCCCTGAATGCGAGGCGCGATTACAACTCGCAGATGCGCCCAGGCATGGCGGCGGCCGACGATTGTGTTGCCCGGGATGCCTCGCTGTGCTATCGGGAGCCGAATGCATTTCGCGAAGCGAGCGAGTCTTGTGTCGCGACTCGGGGATGGTGCGAGGTAGCGCATGGGGAACATCGAGAGACAGCAAGCCGTTCTGGGCATTCTTCAGGGGCTTGACGGTCTCGACGGTCTGAAGCGGCTGTTCTGGCAGGAACTCAACTACGAGCGCGAGAACAAGCCTCTCAGTCCCCGCCAGCTTGGCCGCCGTGGCCTTGGCGAAGGCGGCTGGCCGGATGGCAAAGAACCGTGGGCCGAACCGCCTGGGGTGTTCGCCAGTGCCGGTGAGGATCGCGCCTTCCACATTATCTACACGCGCCTGGCCAGCGACGCGCTTCCGCGCGGCGTCGAGCGCGTGTTGGTGAATCAGTTGCTCCGCGATCACCCCTACGCCCTGTTCGTGTTCTCCAACGAGAGTCAATCGGCTTGGCACTTCTTGAACGTGAAGTTCGACGAGCAGGCTGAGAAGCGCCGGCTGGTGCGCCGGATCACGGTCAGGCAGGGCGAGGGCCTGCGGACGGCCGCCGAGCGATTGGCCTTGCTGGACCTGCAAGCGATCAGCCCAGACCTCTTCGATCTCTCCCCCCTCTTGATTCAGCAGCACCACGACGAAGCGTTCAACGTGGAGAAGGTCACGAAGGAATTCTACGAGGAGATCGCCAACTGGTACTTCTGGGCGCGGGAATGTCCCGGTGTGTTCTTCCCGAAAGACGTGGAGACCGAGGAGGGGCGCGCGCTCTTCCTCATTCGCTTGCTGACTCGCCTCATTTTCTGCTGGTTCCTGAAGGAAAAGCGGAATCCGCAGACGGCCGCCGGACTCGTTCCGGAATCCCTCTTTGACCCCCGCCGAATCAGGGATTTGCTCAAAGACCCATCCGCGGAGGCTTGTTCCTACTACACCGCCGTTCTCCAGAACCTGTTCTTCGCCACCCTCAGCACCGAAATGGATCGGCCAGGAGAGACGCCGACTCGCCGCTGGATCGAGGAGGGAGACGGAGAGCGCAGCGACGACCACATGATTCATACCGTCTGGCGGCACGCTCGCCAGTTACGCGACCCGGCTGCCCTGGAGGGCCTCCTCAGAGGCATCCCTTTCCTCAACGGCGGGCTCTTTGAGTGCCTCGACGACCGCATTCAGAAAGGCAACTCGCCCTACACGGTGGAAGTGCGGATTGACGGATTCGCCACCGACCCGAAGAAGCAACCGAAGATCCCGAATTTCCTGTTCTACGGCACCCCGCAAACAGTTGACCTTGCCGACGCCTACGGCGATTCATCCCGCCGGCGCGAAACGGTACGACCCCTGCTCGACATCCTGAGTCGCTACAACTTCACCCTCACCGAGAACACGCCATTCGATCAGGAAGTCGCGCTTGACCCTGAACTGCTGGGCCACGTCTTTGAAAACCTGTTGGCGGCGTACAACCCTGAAACAGGCACGGTCGCGCGCAAGGCAACCGGCTCCTTCTACACGCCGCGCGTCGTTGTGGACTGGATGGTAGATCAAGCGTTGATGGTGTACCTGAAGGGAAGTCTAACCACGGAGGACACGGAGCGCACGGAGAAGAGGCTGAAGAAGCTGCTCTCTTGGGAAGAGGATAACCATGACTTCCAACCCGCCGAGGTCGAACGGCTGATTGACGCGGTTGATGGTCTGAAGGCGATTGATCCGGCGTGCGGCTCCGGCGCCTTCCCGATGGGCATGCTCCAGAAACTCGTCCACGTCCTGAAGAAGTTGGACCCGGACAACAAGGGCTGGCGCAAGAGACAAGAGAAGGCAGCCCACGCCATCGAGAGCAGCACCGCCCGCGAAGAGGCCCTCAAGGCCATCCAACGCGCCTTCGCCCGCGACAACGACGACTACGGGCGCAAACTGTATCTGATCGAGAACTGTCTCTACGGCGTGGACATCCAGCCCATCGCCGTGCAGATCGCGAAACTCCGGTTCTTCATCTCATTGGTCGTGGATCAGAGCATTGATCCCCAGGAGGAGAACTACGGCATTCTGCCCCTGCCGAACCTGGAAACGAAAATCGTTGCCGCCAACACGTTGCTGGGCCTGAAACGCGGCCAACTGCTGCTCGGTTCCAACGAGGTCAAGCGGCTGGAAGGCGAACTGCAGAAGGTCCGGCACGACTACTTCACGGCCCGGAGCTATAAGCGCAAGAAGGAACTCCGCAAGGACGACAAGCGGCTCTGCGACGAACTCGCGAAGGCGCTGGAAGCCGGCGGCGAATGCACGCCCTACGACGCCAAACGGCTGGCCGGGTGGAACCCCTACGACACCAACACCCACGCTCCCTTCTTCGATCCGGGTTGGATGTTCGGGCTCGCGTCCAAGAACCATGACGGTGTGTTCGACGTGGTCATCGGCAACCCGCCCTACGTCCGGCAGGAGGAACTGAAGAACCAGAGCGTCATCGGCAGCGACGGCAAGCCGCAACCGCTGAAGGATGCGCTCAAGGGGCAGTACGAGTGTTTCACCGGAACCGCCGACCTCTACGTCTACTTCTTCGAGCGGTCCCTTCAACTCCTGCACCCCGGCGGCGTATTGAGTTTCATCACCAGCAACAAGTGGTTCCGCGCCGCCTACGGCGAACGCTTGCGGACCTACCTGGCCTACGCCACCCGCCCGAGCGTCATGTTGGATTTTGGCGACGCGCCGGTCTTCACGTCCATCGCTTATCCGGCGATCATCGTCACTCAGAAGACTCGCTCCGTGGAACTCGGTCAGCTGCCGACTGGATGGACGCGCTCCGTCGCGTCCCAATGGCAGTCCCGCGTCATGACCTGGACGCCTGGCCCGGACTTCCGCGAGTTCCCGGACATCTTCGAGCGCGACGCTTTCGCGCTGGCCCAGGGCGACTTGAAGACGGAAGGCTGGCGCATCGAGAACCCCAGCAGTCTGCGCCTGCTGGATAGAATGAGGAATGCGGGGACACCCCTTATCAAGTATGTGAAGGACCGCTTCTATTATGGCATCAAGACTGGCTTGAATGAGGCTTTTGTCGTCGATCGTGCCACTCGCGATCATCTCATATCTGAACACCCCTCATCCGCTCAAGTCCTGAAGCCCTATGCGAGGGGACGAGATGTTAAACGCTGGGTGGTAAATGACCCTGACCTATGGCTGGTATTCACGCGGCGCGGTTGCGACATCACGGAGTTCCCAGCCATTCATGACCATCTGAAGAAATTCAAGAAGCGACTCATGCCCGGTATCCCCGGCGGCCGAAAGCCGGGTAGTTATGAATGGTATGAGATTCAAGACAACGTCGCCTATTGGCAGGAGTTCCAAGTTGCGAAGATTATCACCGGGCGCTTTATGGACAAACCGACCTATGCGTTTGACGAGTTTGGGTTTCATCACAACGACGCGTTGTATCTGGTTGCCGGTGCGACGCCTTTCATGGTCGGTGTTCTCAACTCTCCAGCGACCTGGTTCTACTTACGGAAGACTTGCACTGACCTACAGAATGGCTATCTCCAAGCACTTATACAATACCAGCAGCAGATTCCCATCCCTTCCGCCACTCCCGCCCAGCAGTCCCTTTGCGAGCGCTTGGCCGAGGCCCTCGTCTGGCTCCATTCCCCGGCCGGCAAGAAAGGGAAGGACGTGCCGTCGGGCCTCATGATCGCGTATCTGGAGCAGTGGGTCAACGGGCTGGTCTACGAGTTGTTCTTCCCCGGAGAACTGCACGCGCGGAAACTGAAGTTGTTCGACGAAACGGCGAAATTGAACCCGCCGGACCTGGCGAAACACCGCGCCGCGGACAAGCTGGCCGCGTTGCAGGAACTCCATGAACGAGCCTACGCCAAGGATGCCCCACTTGGCGCGATGCTCTTTGACCTGAAGTCCATCGACGTGGTGCGGGCAATCGAGGACGTGGACGCCGCCGATGCGAACGCGCCAGAGGAGGCGGAGGAGTAGAGTGGAAAGGAGTGGATGATGATTACTCGCCTTGAGGCGGACGGATACAGACTGCTGGATGGGTTTGCGGCCGATCTGAAACCGCTGACAGTGGTGATAGGGGCAAACGCCGTCGGCAAGAGCACTTTGCTCGACTGCCTGCAGTTGATCGCGCAATGTGTCGAGCTTCCAGTGAATACTGCCATCGGGTGGCACTGGGGGCCGGCTTCACTGCTGACGGCGGGGAAGCGGGACGGGGAACTGGCCTGGAGGATCACCATTCAGAAGCCGGCCGCCGCTTTCTGGAGCCAGGTGCCGCTGGAAGCGGGCCGTCCTCTCGTCTACGAGGTAACGCTCCATGCCGATGCGCAGGGGCAAGTGCGTCCGGAGTATGAAGTCCTTCGCAAACCTCAGCCCGCGCCGGGCTACACCGAGGCCTACAAGTTCCTCGAAGCCGCGCCTAACCGGCGGGTGATTCTGGACAAGACCCGGCACTTGGTCCCGTTCGACGAGGCGCAGCCCTCTTCACCCGTCGTCCGGGAATCGAACTCCACTGACCTCGTACCCAGCGGCGGCAACGGCTTGGCTCGGCCCGCTCAACAGGAGGCTGCGCTGCTGCTATCTCAAATCCGGTTCTTCAACGAGTTCCCCGTTCCTTCGGCGGTCAGAGTTCTCCTGGCAAACATGGCGTTTTATCCGGGTTTCGATGTGACGAGATTCTCGGCGCTCCGCACCAAGGCCGCCGAAATCAAGCCGGTGCCGACGCTGGCTTCCACTGGGGAGAACCTGGGGACCGTTCTGCACGACCTGCTGACGCGCTACGACTTCAAGGCCGTAGCAGACGAACTGCGCGATTACCTGCGCGTGGCCTATCCGGCTTTCGAGGAAATCCATTGCGACACAACCTTCGGAACGCCGCCGCAGGTGTTGGTGCGGGTTCGCGAGCGCGGGATGCCGCGTTCCATGGAACTCTGGGAGTTGTCGGACGGCATGCTTCGCTTTCTGTGCTTGGCCACTGCGCTCCTGAACCCAGCGGCGCCGCCGCTGATTGCCGTGGATGAGCCGGAGCTTGGTCTGCATCCGCGCCTGCTGCCTATCGTTGGCGACCTGATCAAGTCGGCGGCGGAACGTACGCAGGTGCTGGTAACGACGCATAGTCCCGACCTCTTGAACCGGTTCGACATTGGCAACATTGCCGTCATGGCGCGGGCCTCGGACGGTCCAAGAGCGGTCTGGCATCGGCCGGCGGACCGCGAGTCGCTCGTCAGAATGCTCATGGCGGTTTCCGGAGAAACGCTCGGAGACCTCCACCGGTCTGGCGAACTGGAGGCCGGGGCGTGAAGGTATGGGTTTTTGTAGAAGGCGAGTCGGACCGGCTGGCTCTTTCGGCGCTGTGGAGTGTCTGGGCCGGATCGCTTCAACAGGCCGGGTGGGGCATACGGATCGTTCCGCTTGACGACAAGTCACGGTACTTCAGGAAGATCGGTCCGCGCGCGGCTCAGAAGTTGGTGGAAGACAGCAACGATCTTGTCGTTGGCCTTCCCGATCTCTACCCGAACCAACCCTACGCCGGCACAGAATATGAGCACGGTGGGCTGACCGATCTACAGAATGTGCAGAGCCACTTGGTCGAACGAGGGCTACGCGACGTGTTTGGCGTTGGCGAAACGACCGCAGCGATGTCGAGGTTCTTCCCTTCCGCCCTGAAACATGACTTGGAGATGCTCCTCCTCGCTTCCGCGGCTCCACTGCGCCAGAGGCTCAAGACGCAGGATCAACTCGGGAACTGGCGCAAGCCCCCGGAAGACCAGAACCAGAACACACCGCCCAAGCGCGTCGTAGAGGGGTTGTTCCGTTCAAAGCTGGGCGAGTCCTATCGCGACACCACGGACGCCCCGGCGATCTTGCGAAACACGACCTTGCGTGACGTCATTCTTGACGAACATGGAACAGTCCAGTGTCCCGTGTTCAAGAGTGTTGTGGACTGGATCGGCAGCCGGACCGGAGTGCCGGCGTATTGATGGAGAACCTCTTCACCGTGCCCACCCACGACATCATAGACAACCGCGCTGAGAAACTGGCTGACCACCTGAGCCAGATGCTCGGTACGAGCGAGCGTGCCCGGTCTGCTGTGGGCTACCTGTTTCTGTCTGGGCTGACCAGCGTTGCGAAACGCCTTCTGAACCTGAAAGAACTGCGGCTTCTCATCGGCAACACCTCGGATAAGGAGACCATCGAGGTTATCGCCGAGGGGCAGATGCGGGCGGAACTGGCTGCCCAGAAGATCGAGGGGCAGCAGTACAAGAAACGAGTCGAGGCCGAGAAGTCCGCGCAGGAGACACAGTCCAATCTGCGGGATACCGTGGGCGTGATGGACCAGACAGACGAGGCACAAGACCTCATCGCCGGGTTGATCCGCATGGTGGAAGAGAAGCGGCTCAAGGTCCGGGTCTATACCAAGGGGCGACTGCACGCCAAGGCGTACATCTGCGACTACGGCAAGGTGTTTGACCTCGTCGGCAAGGAAATCGAGCGGCACGAGAAGGGAATCGCCGTTGTCGGTTCGTCCAATCTGACCCTGTCCGGTCTCACCCACAACACGGAGTTGAACGTCATTGTCCAAGGGAACCAGAACCATGCGGAGCTTGTCCGCTGGTTCGACGATCTCTGGAAGGAAGCGCAGGAGTTCGACCAGACGCTGAAGAAGGTCATTGGGACAGACATTTACGGGGCGTCGAGCGCCATCAAGGACATGATCCGCAAGGGGATCGTGAGGTCCGCCGCGAAGGGCAGTCGCGTCTATGAAGTCAAGGAACCCTTGCGGGCGCGCCCAGATACACCCTCCGACCTCGCCAGTCTCTTGCCGACGCTTCAACGGAAGGGGAGCGTTACCAATGCCGATGTGCGACGCTTCTTTCATGTCGCCAGGAATACGGCGGCACGGCTTCTTGCAGACTGGGTTGCAGGTGAATGGCTTGCATCGTCCGGGAAAAGGGGCTTGGGTGCCCGCTATCTACCGGGCAAACGCCTATTGCTTCAGTCTCCCATTGCACCTGAGCAGCCGGAGGCTGGTGCAATGAGCCGGGAGGCTGGTGCAATGAAACCGGATTCAGGAACCTGAAATGCCCACCCACGACATCATAGACAACCGGACCGAGAAACTGGCTGACCACCTGGCCCAGATGCTCGGCACGAGCGAGCGTGCCCGGTTTGCTGTGGGCTACCTGTTTCTGTCCGGGTTGACCAGCGTTGCGAAGCGACTGCTGAACCTAAAGGAACTGCGGCTTCTCATCGGCAACACGTCGGACAAGGAGACCATCGAGGTCATCGCCGAGGGGCAGATGCGGGCGGAACTGGCTGCCCAGAAGATCGAGGGGCAGCAGTACAAGAAACGAGTCGAGGCCGAGAAGTCCGCGCAAGAGACACAGTCCAATCTGCGGGATACCGTGGGCGTGATGGACCAGACCGACGAGGCACAGGACCTCATCGCCGGGCTGATCCGCATGGTGGAAGAGAAGCGGCTCAAGGTTCGGGTCTATACCAAGGGGCGACTCCACGCCAAGGCGTACATCTGCGACTACGGCAAGGTGTTTGACCTCGTCGGCAAGGAAATCGAGCGGCACGAGAAGGGAATCGCCGTTGTCGGTTCGTCCAATCTGACCCTGGCCGGTCTCACCCACAACACCGAGTTGAACGTCATCGTGCAGGGGAACCAGAACCACGCGGAACTTGTCCGCTGGTTCGACGATCTCTGGAAGGAAGCGCAGGAGTTCGACGAGACGCTGATGACCGAGCTCAAGGAGTCATGGGCAGCGGCACAGGTCCGCCCTTATGACATCTACATGAAGACGCTGTACGCCCTCGTCAGGGACCGGCTGGAGGCCGAGGACGAGGCGGAGTTGCTCTGGGATGACGACATCTTCCGCAAGCTGGCGAGTTTCCAGAAGGTTGCCGTCCGGCAGGCGGTCCAGATGGTCCGGGACTTCGGCGGGGCCTTCGTCTCCGACGTGGTGGGGCTTGGCAAGAGCTACATCGGCGCGGCCATCGTGAAGCATTTTGAGCGGACCGACCACGCCCGCCCGTTGATTGTGTGCCCGGCGCCATTGACGGAAATGTGGGAGCGGTACAACGAGGTCTACCAACTCAACGCCCGCGTTCTTTCGATGGGCTTCCTGCGGGAAGACGAGGATGCGGGCGTGACCCGCCTGCTGAACGACGTGAAGTTCAAGGATCGGGACTTCGTTCTCGTGGACGAGAGTCACAATCTCCGGCACCCGGATACCCAGCGGTACAAGGTCGTGCAGACCTTCCTGTCCACCGGGCGGCGCTGCTGTTTCCTGACGGCCACGCCACGGAACAAGAGCGCCTGGGACGTGTACCATCAGATCAAACTGTTTCACCAGGACGACCGCACGGACCTGCCCGTTGATCCGCCGAACCTGAAGGAGTACTTCAAGTTGATCGACAAGGCGGAGCGGAAATTGCCGGACCTGCTGGCGAACATACTCGTCCGGCGGACCCGCCAGCACATCCTGCGCTGGTACGGTTTCGACGCGGAGACGCACGAGCCGGTGGACCCGAACCGGTTTCAGGACTACTTGCAGGGCAAGCTCAAGGCATACGTACTGGTCGCCGGGAAGCACCAGTTCTTCCCGAAGCGCGACCTGGAGACCATCGAGTACAGCATCGAGGACACGTATCAGGGCCTCTACCAGGAACTCCGAGGCTATCTGGGCAAACCCCGCAAGGGTAAGCCGGTCAAGGCGGTATCGGACGGCGAACTCACCTACGCCCGCTATGGGCTGTGGCACTACGTCGCGCCGGAGAAGCAGAAGAAGGAACCGTACACGAGCCTGCAACGGGCTGGGGCGAATCTGCGCGGTCTGATGCGCATCCTTCTGTTCAAGCGGTTTGAGTCCAGCGTCCACGCCTTCCGGGAGACGGTCAAACGCCTGCTGCGGATGCACCAGGCGTTCATCACGTCGCTGGATCAAGGCTTCGTGCCGGCGGGCGAAGACGCGCAGTACATCCTCTACGAAAGCGATGCACTGGAAGAGGCCGACCTGGTTGACGCCTTGCGCGAGGTCTCCAAGCGTTACGACGCTGGCGACTTCGATCTGAAAACGCTGCGGGCGCACATCGAGCACGACATCAAGCTGCTGGAGAAGGTTCTCAAACTCGTCTCGCCCATCACCGCCGACAAGGACGCCAAGCTCCAGACACTCAAGAAGCGCCTGGCCGAGAAGCCACTGAAGTCCGCCAAGCGGTTGATCTTCACGCAGTACGCCGACACCGCGAAGTACCTGTCCGCCAACCTGAATCCGGGCGGGAGCGACCCGGAGATCGAGGTCATTTTCAGCGGCGACAAGAGCAAGGAGAAGATCGTCGGCCGCTTCGCGCCCAAGGCGAACCCGGAATACCGCTTCGGCAAGGACGAGACGGAACTGATGACCGTCATTGCCACGGACGTACTCGCCGAAGGTCTGAACCTCCAGGACTGCGACAACATCATCAACTATGACCTGCACTGGAACCCGGTTCGCCTGATTCAGCGATTCGGCCGCATTGATCGTATCGGCTCCGAGCACGAGCGCATCTTCGGCTTCAACTTCCTGCCGGAGACCGGCATCGAGGCCAACCTGAGACTGCACGAGAAATTGGAGCGCCGCATTCAGGAGATCCACGACACCATCGGAGAGGATTCGGAGATTCTGGACCGGACCGAGAAACTGAACCCGGAAGCCATGTACGCGATCTACGAGACGCGCGGCGGCACTCCGGTTCAACTGGACTTATGGGGCGGAGCGGATGACGAGTTCCTGGACCTGAACGAAGCCGAGGAAATCCTGCGGCAGTTGCGGAAGGACAACCCAGGCGAGTACGAGCGTATCGCCAACCTTCGGGATGGCATCCGTACGGCCCGGCCGTCTCTGCAACGCGGCATGTACGTCTTCTGCCAAGCGGGGCGTTTCCAGCAGTTGTTCCTGCTCGACGACAGTGGGACCGTGATTTCCCGCGACCTGCCGAAAGTGGTCGGCGCGGTGAAGTGCGCCCCGGACGCCAGGGCGGTCCCCTTACCGAAGGGTTACAACAAGGCCGTCATGGCGATCCAACGGCAGTTTGCCGAGGAAGTCAGGCACCGGGAGGCCGAGCGCAACTACACGGCCAGTCTGACACACGGCCAACTCTACGTTCTCCGGGAACTGCGCATCCTCTTTGAGGCTACGGCTGACGAGGACATCAAACAGAACGTGAACGTCCTGGAGAAAGTCTTCCGCGGGCCGCTAACGGGCGCGGTCAAACGCGAATTGAACCAGTTGCGCCGGAACTCGGTCACGGGAGAGGGACTGCTCAAGAACCTGATCCGAATCTACGATCAGCACAACCTGAAGGAGGCTGCTACCCAACGTAACTTGGCCATGTCCGACCGAGCCATTCCCCGCATCGTCTGTAGCGAGGCTTTCGTGTAACGGCGGGGCATCGCCCCCGTCCGCCTGTCGCATCGCCGCGTCCGGGTCAACCGCCCCAGGCGCCGGCGACGATCGCGCGCAGGTCGTCGTGGAGGCGGCCGTTGCTGGCGACGAAGCGCATGCTGAAGGTGTCCAAGGGTTGGACAACTTCCCAGCGCCCGCCCGCGCGCTCGACGATCAGCGAGCCGGCCGCGACGTCCCACAGGAAGATGCGCGACTCGACGTAGCCGTCGACGCGCCCGCCCGCGACGTTGCACAGGTCCAGCGCCGCGGCGCCCATCACGCGCAGCTTCTGCACGCGCGGACACAGCGCCTCGATCATGTTCATGGAGACCGACCGGTCGTCGGCGCGCTTGACGAAGCCCGCCGTGACGATCGCCTCCTCCAGCCGCTCCGTGGCCGACACGCGCAGGATCTCGCCGTTGCGCCGCGCCGGCCCGTCGGCCGCCGCCGTGTAGAGCTCGTCCATCATCGGCGCGTAGACCGCGCCCGCCAGCGTCCGCCCGCCGCGGCGCGCCGCCACCGAGCAGCACCAGTTCGGCAGGCCGTGGGTGAAATTGACCGTCCCGTCGATGGGGTCGATCACCCATTGCAGGTTGTCGGACGGCCGGTTCGTGTCGGCCGTTTCCTCGCCGACGACGAGCGGCGCGCCGAACCGTCGCCGCAGGACCGCCTCCGCCGCCTGCTGCGCCTCGAGGTCGAGCACCAGCTTGACGTCGTGCGCGAAGCGGCGGTGGACCTCCGCGCGGCGGGCGTAGTGGTCCAGCGCGTGCCGGCCGCCGGCGCGCGCGGCCTCGACGGCCGCTTCGAGCAGGTCGCTGGTCTCCGGGTCCGCCTCGTGTCCGTGCGCCATGCGCGGAGAGTACGCAAGCCGCCCTCCGCGCGCAACGCCCGCGTGCCGGGGCCGGCGCCTCGCGCCGCTTGCGCCCGCGCGGCGCCCGTGCTATCAGACCGCCGTGCGGGACGACGCACGGAGGTTCGAATGAAGACGCGGGCCATCGACGGATTCCTGGGCGCGCTGTTGCTGTCGCTGGCGGCCGGCTGCAGCGCCGTCTACGCGCCGGCCCCGGTGGGCGAACGGCCGCACGCCGCGGCGCCGGACGAGTGGGAGGGGGTCTGGATTCATGGCGACGGCGCCGTCGCGGTGAGCGTCGTCGACGAGACGAACGGGACGATCCGCCTCGGCTGGATCGAGGCGGGCGACGAGATGGAACGCAAGACGCTCGACGTCGTCCTCCGCGAGTCGGGCGACTGGGTCTTCGCCAGCGCCCGGGATCCGGAGAAGGACGGCTCCCCGTGGCTCTGGGGCCGGCTGAAGAAGGACGGCGCGCGGGCGCTGCTGTGGGCGCCGGACACCGGGCGCTTCCGGGCGCTGGTCGAGCAGGGCGCGCTGCCGGGGAGCGTCGGCGAGAAGGACGGCGAGGTCCTCCTCGGCGAGCTGCGGCCGGCCGACTACGAGGCGATCCGCGCGGGCGCGAACGGCGTGCTGTTCGACTGGGACGACCCCATCCTCTTCCGGCGCGAGGTGCCGCGCTGACCGGCCGCGCGTCGCCGCGCAAGGAGACTCCCGATCCGCCGGCGGGAGACCGCCATGGAATCCAGCCCGACATTCCGTTGCCGCCGCTGCGGCGCGTGCTGCCGGTGGGAGGGGCACGTCCTGCTGACGGACGCGGACATCGCGGGCCTGGCGGCGGAGCGGTCGATGTCCGAGCGGGCCTTCGTCGACCGCTATACCCGCCTCGCGGCGAACCGCGCGCAGCTCCGCCTCGCGGAGAACGCCGATGGATCGTGCGTCTTCCTCGACGGCTCGTCCTGCGCCGTCTACGCCGCCCGCCCCGCGCAGTGCCGCGCGTTCCCCATCGCGTGGCGCGTCGACGGCTGTCCCGCCTCGCGGCGGATCGCCGTCCTTGCGGCGATGGCGCTGGCCGCCGCGTCCGCCGCCCTCGGGCAGGAACCGCCGCGCGCGGCGCGGCTGCAGGACCCCGCCCTGCGCGAGTGTTCGGGGCTCGTCGCCAGCCCGGCGCAGCCGGGCGTCTACTGGGCGCACAACGACAGCGGCAACGCGCCGGAGCTGTTCGCGCTCGACCGCGAGGGGCGCGCCCTCGGCCGCTGGCGCGTCGACGCCCCGAACCGCGATTGGGAAGACCTCGCCGCGGGACCGGACGGCCTCTATATCGGCGACGTCGGCAACAACGGCCGCACGCGGACGGTCGTCCAGGTCCACGCCGTCGCCGAGCCGCGCGCGGACGTCCCGCCCGGCACGAACGCGCTGCCGGTCCGCCGGACGTGGTCGCTGACCTATCCCGAGGCGCCGTTCGACTGCGAGGGCCTCTTCGTGACGGCCGGCGGCGGTTACCTCGTCGAGAAGACGGCCGGCCCGGCGCCGGGCCTCTTCCGCTTCGCGCTCGACGGCGCGCCGACGCAGCGGCTCGAACGGGTCGCGACGGTGCCGCTGGAGACGGCCATCACGGGCGCGGACTTCGACGCCGCGCGCGGGCGGCTGGCGCTGGTCCACGCCGCGGGCGTCTGCGTCTACGAGACCGGCCCCGACCCGGCGCAGGTCGGCCGGGCGCGCGCGTCCGAAATCGTATCGATCGACAGCGCCCGCGAGGCGATCGCCTTCGCGCCGGGCGGCGTTCTGACGGCGTCCGAACGGCGGACGCTGCGGTTCTGGAGCGACGCCGATCTGGCGGCCGGCGCGCGCGAGACGCCCGAAGCTCCGCGGATCGTCCTGCCGCGCGCGCGCGGCGCGGCGGACCTGGACGGCGACCTGTCCGAGTGGACCGACCGCGAGCGGCTCGACGCGCGCGAGGCGTCGGGCGGCGTCGGGGGCGCGGCGTTCTGGGCGGCGTGGTCGGAGGGCGGCGTGTACGTCGCCGGCTCGATCCCGGACGGGTCGTTGTCGCCCCTCCGCGGCGCGTGGTTCGGCGGCGACTGCGTCGAGTTCTTCCTCGGCCGCGAGCGGCCCGGCCGCGGCGGCGCCTACGGGGCGGGCGACGACCGCTGCTATCTCGCCTTTGTCCCGGATGCCGCGGGCGCGCTGAAGGCGGCGATCTTCTGGCCCCGGCGGCCGGCGGAGCCCCGGCCCGGCGCGGCGTGCGCGGCCGCGGCGGATGCGGGCGGCTACCGGTTCGAGGCGTTTGTGCCGTGGCCGGCCGGCCCGCCCGCTCCCGCGCCCGGCGAGGCGATCCGCTTCGCCTGTTCCGCGCTCTCGGCCGTGCCCCGCCGCAACTGGTACGTGGGCGCCTCGAACGCCGATGGCGTCTGGGCGACCCCGCTCCTGTGGGCCGTGGCGGAGCTGTCGGAGGAGCCGGCGGGCGGCCGGGGCTCGGAGTAGGGGGGGGCGGCTCGGGAGTCCGGCCGGCTCGCAGCGCCGGACCCATCCCCCGCGCCGGGGCGGCGTTTTCTGCGTGCCGGGCGGGGCCGGGGTCGCTATAGTCGCCATCTCGGGACGGGCGGACGCCCGCGGGCGCGGCGCCGCCGCCGGGTGTTCGGCACAGGAGAGCAGACCGTGAGCGTCATGGACATCAAGGACATCATGAAGATCCTGCCGCATCGCTACCCGATGCTGCTGGTGGACCGGATCGTCGAGACCGACGGGCGGACGCGCATTGTCGGGATCAAGAACATCTCGATGAACGAGCCCGTCCTGCAGGGCCATTTCCCCGGCGACCCGATCATGCCGGGCGTCCTGCAGTTGGAGGCCATGGCGCAGGTCGGGGGCGTGCTCCTGAACCGGATCCTCGGCCGGAGCGGGCAGGTGGCGTACTTCCTGGCCATCGACAAGGCCCGTTTCCGCCGGGTGTTGCGGCCGGGCGACCAGCTCCGGATCGAGGTGGATTTCCTCAAGATGAAGATGAACATGGCGCGCGTGCACGGACGGATCACCTGCGCCGGCGAGCTGGCGTCGGAGGCGGACCTGATGTTCGGCTTCGCGCGGGACGAGGGCCCGGCGGCGGGGGCATGAGCGCGATCCATCCCACGGCCATCGTGCATTCCGGCGCGCGCGTCGGCGACGGCGTCGAGATCGGTCCCTACTGCGTCGTCGGCGCGGACGCCGTTATCGGCGACGGGGCGCGGCTGATGGCGCACGTCGTCGTCGACGGCCACACCACGATCGGGCCGCGCGCGACGATCTTCCCCTTCGCCTCGATCGGCACGCAGACGCAGGATCTCAAGTTCCGCGGCGGCGCGCCGCGCGTGGAGATCGGCGAGGGCACGACGCTGCGCGAGTACGTGACGGTGAACGCCGCGACGAACGACGGCGGCGTCACGCGCGTCGGCGCCCGCTGCCACATCATGGCCTACGCCCACGTCGCCCACGATTGCGTCGTCGGGGACGAGGTCATCATCGCCAACTGCGGCACGCTGGGCGGCCACGTGGTGATCGAGGATCGCGCGATCCTCGGCGGCCTCTCCGGCGTCCACCAGTTCGTGCGGATCGGCACGCTGGCGATCGTCGGCGGCTGTTCGAAGGTCGTGCAGGACATCCCGCCCTACATGATGGCCGACGGCCATCCGCTGGCCATCCCCGGCATCAACGGCGTGGGGCTGAAGCGCCGGGGCGTCGGCGAGGAGGCGCAGCGGGCGCTCAAGACCGCCCACCGCATCCTCTACCGCTCGGGCCTGTCGACCCGCCAGGCGATCGCGCGCCTGGAGGCGGAGGTGCCGTCGCTGCCGGAGGTGCGGCGCCTGGTGGAGTTCATCCGGGCCTCGGAACGGGGGATCACGCACTAGGATGAAACGCGGCGCATCGTTCGGTTTCCGGCTGTCCCTCGGATGGGCCCTCGCGCTGGGCGCCCCGGCCTTCGGGCAGGGCGGGCCTCCGGCCGCGCCGGCGGCGGCGGTCGACTTCAGCTTCGACCAGGCGGAGTTGCGGATCCTCGTGAAACTCGTCGGCGAGATCACGGGGCGGCGGTTCGTGGTCGACGACAAGGCCGAGGGGAAGATCACGGTCGTGTCGCCGGCAAAGGTCCCGGTGGACCAGGTCTACCCGCTGTTCCTCTCGATCCTCGAGGCGCGCGGGTTCTCGGTCCTCGAGCGCGAGGGGACCTGCTTCGTCGTCGCGCTGCCCGCGGAGCGGGGCGTGCTGGAGGCCCCGGTCTCGGCCGGGGGCGGGGCGGCGCCGGGCGGCGTGGTGACGCGCCTCTTCGCGCTGAAGCACATCGGCGCCGTCGAGGCGGCGAAGCTGTTCGAGACGATGGTGCGCGGCGGCAAGGCGGGCGCGGTGGCGGCGTTCGGTCCGACGAACCACCTGCTCGTGACCGACACGGCCGGCAACGTCGAGCGCGTCGCGCGGATCCTGGAGGAACTCGACCGGCCGGGCTCGGCGCGCACGATCGAGGTCGTGACGCTCCAGCACGCCTCCGCCGAGGATCTGGCCGCGCAGGTGATGGCGGCCGTCCTGGGTTCGCGGACGGCCGGCGCGCGGGTGAGCGCGCACCTGCGGCAGGTCGGAGAGGGCGCCGCGGCGCTGCCGTCGGAGAGCATGGCGATCCCCTCGGCGCACGCGAACAGCCTGGTGCTGGTGGGCACGCCGGTGCAGTTGGCCGAGATGAAGGCCGTGATCGAGAAGCTCGACGTCGATCCGGCCGGCGGACGCGGCGGGATGAATGCGGTGTTCCTGAAGTACCTCTCCGCCGAGGAAGCGGCCAAGAGCCTGAACGCGCTGCTGGCCAAGACGGCCGAGAAGGACCGCCCCCCGCGGATCGCCATCGAGCCGAGCGTGGCGAACAACGCGCTGCTGATCGACGCGTCGCCCCGGGATACGCAGTGGCTGGGGGAGTTGATCGAGCAGCTCGACCGCCCGCCGCAGCAGGTCCTGGTGGAGGTGCTGATCGCGGAGATGACGGTGGGCCGGCAGCTCGACCTGGGCGTCGAGTGGTCGACGATCGAGTCGCCAGAGAACGGCGTCAGCACGGCCCTCGGCCGCAGCCGGCCGGGCGAGGTCGACGTCCTCGGCACCGCGCTCACGACGGGCGTGTTCCCGCAGGGCCTGACGGTCGGCGTCGCGCGGGGCTTGAACGCCGACGGCCAGCCGCTCGTGCCGTTCCTGCTCACCGCGCTGCAGCAGAACCGGGACGTGCGGATTCTGGCCAGCGTGCCGCTGTGGGCGCAGAACAACGCCGAGGCGAGCGCCAGCGTGGTCGAGAACATCCCGGTCCTCAAGTCGACCATCGAGGGCGGCAGCGGCACCGCCCGCGACGTCATCCAGAACATCGAGCGGCAGGACGTCGGCGTGAAGCTGAAGGTCACGCCGCACGTCAACGCGAACCGCGAGATCACCATGCAGCTCAACCCCAGCATCGAGGCCGTCATCGACGAGGGCCCCGCCGAGACGCCCTTCACGCCGACCATCGCGCGGCGGGAGCTCACGACGAAGGTCACGGTGCCCGACGAGGCAACCATCGTGCTGAGCGGCCTCATCCGCGAGGACCGCATCCGCGAGCGCGACTCCATACCCCTCCTGGGCGACATCCCCCTCCTCGGGTCGCTGTTCCGCTACACGGCCGACCGCACGCAGCGCAGCAACCTGCTGATCTTCGTCACGCCGCACATCGTGGACGACCTGGCCAAGGCCGACGCCCTCAGGCAGTCGCTCGAGGCCCGCGCCGGCCAGCCGCAGCGGGCGGACGGCGCCCTCGAACGCGGGAAGTGACGATATGCGACTGGGCGACATCCTCGTCCGGCGGGGCCGCGCCACGCCCGAGCAGGTCGGCGCCGCCGCCGCGCGGGCGGCGGACGAGACCGGCCTGCGCCTGGGCGAGGCGCTGGTCGCCGCCGGCGCGGTCGCCGAACGCGATGTCGTCGAAGCGCTCGCGGAACAGTCCGGCCTGCCCTTCGTCGCGCGGATCGCGGAGACGTCGCTGGATCCCGCTCTCGTCGAGCGCGTGCCCGTGGAATGGGTGCGCGGCCGCCTGCTGCTGCCGGCGCGCCACGAGGGCCGCCCGGCGGTCTTCGCCGCCGACCCGGCCGCCCCCGGCATCGAGGAACTGCAGCTCCTGCTGGGCGTCGAGCTGCCGCCCGTGCTCGCGCCGGCGGAGGAGATCCGGCAGGCGATCGAGCGCTGCTACCTGCGCCGCGAGGGCCGCGCGAGCGAGTTCATCCGCGGGCTCGAAGCGCCGCCGCCCGGCGCCGCCGCCGCGGCGCCCGCGGAGGACCTGCTGCGCACCGCCGAGGGCGCCCCCGTCACGCAGCTCGTCAACCTCATCCTCCTCGAGGCGGTCAAGGCCGACGCGTCCGATATCCACCTCGAGCCGTTCGAGGACCGCCTGCGGGTGCGGTACCGCATCGACGGCTTCCTCTACGACCGCGCGTCGCCCCCGAAACACCTGGAGGCGGCCGTCCTTTCGCGGCTCAAGGTGATGGCGCGACTCGACATCGCGGAGAAGCGGCTGCCGCAGGACGGCGTCGCCCGGCTCCGCGTCGGCCCGCGGGAGATCGACGTGCGGGTGTCGACCGTGCCCGTCGCCGGCGGCGAGCGGATCGTGCTCCGGCTGCTCAACAAGGACTCCACCGTCCTCGCCCTCCACCAGCTCGGCATGCCCGGGGCGATGGTCGACCGCTTCCGGGATCTCGTCGCGGCGCCGCAGGGGATCGTGCTCGTGACCGGTCCGACCGGCAGCGGCAAGACAACCACGCTCTACGCCGCCCTCCAGGAACTCGACACTCGCCGCCTCAACGTCATGACGATCGAGGACCCGGTCGAGTACCAGCTTCCGTCCATCAGCCAGATCCAGGTCAACCCGCGCATCGATCTCACGTTCGCCCGCGCGCTCCGCCACGTCCTCCGGCAGGATCCGGACGTCATCCTCGTCGGCGAGACGCGCGACCTGGAGACCGCCGAGATCGCCATCCGCGCCTCGCTCACGGGGCACCTCGTCTTCACAACCCTGCACACCAACGATGCCGTCAGCGCCCCCGTGCGGCTCGCCGACATGGGCGTTCCGCCCTATCTCCTCTCCGCCGCTCTCCGCGGCGTGCTGGCGCAGCGACTGGTCCGCCGCCTCTGCCCCGCGTGCCGGCGCGAGGCCGCGATCGGGCCGGACGATGTGGACGGCCTCGGCGATGCCGCCCGTGCCTTCGTCGGGCGCCCGCACTGGCGGCCCGTCGGCTGCGATCGGTGCCTCGATGGCTACCGCGGCCGGACCGGCCTCTTCGAGCTGATGCGCGCCGAGGGCGCCGTCGCCGAGGCGGTCCGGACCGGCGCGGGGCCGGTGGAGCTCCGGCGAGTCGCCGCCGCGGCCGGCATGGCCCCGCTGCTCGCCGACGGGCTCGCCAAGGCGGCGGCCGGCGAGACAAGCCTCGACGAACTGCGACGGGCCGTCGGCGAGGCCGACGGCGCGGCCGCCGCGCAACACCCCGCTTGAAGACCTTCCAGTACAGAGCCTACGACCGCGCCGGCCGGCGTCTGCGCGGCCTCGTCGAGGCCGACGACCTCAAGTCGGCCCGGGACCGGCTGCAGTCGCAGGGCCTTTTGCCCGAGGATGTTGTGCCGGTCGGGTCCGGGGCGCTGGAGCGCCGGCCGCCGTCCCTTCGGGCCTCTGCGCGCGCGGTCATCTACCGGGAACTGGCTTCCCTGCTGCGCGCCGGGGTGCCGCTGACCCGGGGCATCGAGATGGTCATCGACTCGCCGGATCTCGCGGCCAGCGGACCCGCGCTCGCCGGCGTGCGGGACCGCATCCGCGAAGGCGCTCCGCCCGCGGCGGCGTTCGCGGCCGCGGGCGGGTTGACCGATTTCGAGACGGCGGCCCTGGAGGCGGGGCAACGGGCGGGCGCGCTGCACGAGGCGATGGAGCGGCTCGCCGAAGCGATGGAGGAGCGCGCTCGCCTGCGCAGCCGGATGCTGTCCGCGCTCGTCTACCCCATGGTCGTCTCGGCGCTCACGCTCGTGGTTTCGGTCCTTGTCCTGGGCGTGATGCTGCCGAGGTTCGCGCAGGCCTGGACGGAGGCCGGTATCCGCCTGCCGCGGTTCACCCAGGCGGTCCTCGGAGCCGGCCGCGTCCTGCTGGCCGTCGTGCTGCCCGCCGTGGCGGTCTTCGCGGCGGCCGCGGTCCTCTTCCGCCAGCGCCTCGCGGCGTCGTCCGCGTGGCGGGAGCGGGCGGCGCGGCGCCTCCTGCGCACCCCGGTCGCCGGTCCGCTCTACGCGTCGCTGGTCTCCTCGCGCTACGCGCAGACGCTCTCGCTGCTGCTGCGCGCCGGCGTGCCGTTGCTGGAGGGGATGACGATGGCCGGCCGCGCGACGGGCAGCGCCTGGGTCGCGCGCGGCGCGGAGGAGGAATCGCAGTCCGTCCGGCATGGCGGCAGCCTGGCGGATGCGCTGCGCCGGATTCCGCCGCTGGCGCGCGGTGTGGCGGGCTGGGCGCGGGCCGGCGAGGCGTCGGGCGACCTGGCCGGCATGCTCGACGTGGCGGCCCGCCGCGCGCGCGACCACGTCGACCGTCTCACCATCCGTTCGCTGGCGCTGCTGGAGCCGCTGCTGATCGTCGCGCTGGGCGCGATGGTGTTCGTTGTGGCGCTGGCGGTCTTCCTGCCGATCCTCGCCCTCAACCAAGGCCTGCGCCAGCCCTGAGCACAGGCCCCGGGGCGCGCGCCGAAACCCGCGGGCGGGCGGCGGCGCGCGGACGCGCCCGCCGCCCGGCCCGGGCCGGCGTCAGCGGACCAGACGGGCGATGCGCTTGAGGCCGGCGTCGCCGTGCGCGCGGCGGAACCGGCGCTGCCAGCGGAGGGCCGCCTCGGCGTGGCGCCGCGCGAGGCGGCCGAGGTCGGCGGCCGCCCGGTCTTCCTCCGCGACCGCGCGCCGGCGCAGGTCGAGCAGGAACCGGTGCATGACGATCTCGTCCTGGTAGCGGCCGAGCGTGTCCTGGAGGGACGCGATGCGCCGCGCGGCCTTGTCGAGCCGGCGGCCGTAGAGCTCCGCGAAGAACTCGCAGGCGTACCGCAGCTTCTTGAAGCGGATCCGCAGCGCGTGCAGTTGCGGCGCGGCGTGGTCAGTCTGCCGGCGCAGCTCGCGGCGGGTCTTGCGCATCCGCGAGCGGAGGACGCGGGGCGCCATGTCGATCACCGGCCGGCCCGCCGGCGCCGGCGCGCCGGCCACCGGCGCGCCGGGGAGCAGGAACCGGTCGAGCGAGCGGACGAGGCGCCGGTAACGCGCGGAATCCAGGGCCTGCAACAGGGCGGTGTGGCGCCGCGCGCGGCGGCGTTCGAGGCGGACCGTGAACGGCGCGAGCCGCGCGCGGGGGCCGGCGCCGAGACCGGCCAGGTCGAGATTCCATGCGGCGAGGCAGATATCCGCGTCGCGCACGCGGCCCAGTACGGCGGCGATCCAGCGAAGTTCGGCGGAATATCGGTCGCGCCGCCGCGCCGGCATCGCCGGACCGAACACGCGCAGCGCCGCCCTCATCCGCCGCACCGCCACGCGCATGTTGTGTATCTGCTCGGGGTCCAGGCCGGCCCGCGCGCCGGGTTCGCGCCGCAACATGCGGAGGAAGTGCCGGCGCAGGACGGCGCGGCCCGCTTCGAGAAAGGAGTCGCCGGCCGAGGCGGCCGGCTCGTCGGCGGCGCCGTCCGGCGGCCAGGGCCGGCCCGCCTGCTCGAGGGCCCGCTCGATCTTGCTCGCGCGGCTGCGCGGCCAGCCCGTCAGCCGGGCCAGCCGGCGGGCGAAGTCGGCGAGGGCGTCGACGCGGTCTCCCGCCAGTTCGATCTCCAGTTCCTTGAAGCCCGGCCGGCCGGGCACCGCGGGCAGGGAGACGGTATCGACGCACACTTTGACGCGCGGGCCGCCGGGAAGGATCGCGTCGTACTCGACGCGGCGGTGGTCCATTTCGAGGATGACGTCCAACACGGGCGGCCGTCCGGCGCGGCGCGCCCAGTCGGCCATGCTGCCGGGTGGAAGGCGGCCGGGGAGCCGCAGGCGGTCGGCGGGGATCGACTCCTCGATCTCGTGTCGTGACGTGACCCACCCGTCGGCGCGGCCGCGGGTCTTGACGGTGAGGACGGCCGGCGCGCCGTCTTCGAAGCGGGCGCGAAAACCCAGCCCCGCCCGCGCGAACCAGCCATCCCCGGTGTCGAGGTAGACATCGCGCAATCGCCGGCGACGGCAGCCGCGAACCGCCGCGCCCAACCGCTCGATGGCCGCGACCACCAGCGCCGGCCGCGCGCCGGGCTCAAGTTCGAATTTGGCTTCTCGTTCCATCGGCGGCCTTGTCGCCTGAATCGAAGAATCAAGCCAGGCGCCTCAGATGACGCGGCTCGAGCAGCCACTCCAGCATCCCGGTCCCCGGGCCGGGCGGTCCGTCAAACGAAATGCAGCACGCGCCGGCCTTGCCCAGGACCATGTTCATCGAGGGCGGGTTCGACACGAAGGCGGCCGCCGCCAGGGCCAGATGCGGCATGTGGCCGACCAGCATCGCGTCGCCCTGCGCGCCGGCTTCGGCAAGCGGGTCCAGGATGGCGCGGGGATCGGCGCCGGGCCGCAGGGCCGGGGACTCCTTGACGCCGTGCGGGGGACGCAGGACGTCGGCGAGGATGTCGGCCGACTGAAGCGCGCGCAGGAGCGGGCTGGCGAGGATGACTCCGGGCCGGCATCCGATGGCCCTGAGCCCTTTGGCGGCGAGCCGCGCGCGGCAACGGCCTTTGGACGTCAGCGGACGCTCGGCATCGGCCGCATCGCCGGGCTTCGTCGGATCGGCCGCGATGCCGTGGCGGACGATGTAGACCTTCATGCCCCGCCCTCCAGACGCCGGTAGACTAGCGGGCCGGGCGGCCGGAGGCAAGCTCCTACGATCCATCACTTTGCCGCGCCGATGCACCAGAGGTTCGAGGCCGTGCGGATGAAGAGACATCCCCGTGCGGCGGCGATCGTGGAGTGGCATGGCTTCTCCCCGGTCGCGAAGCGATGGAGGAGGGCGCCCGGCGCGGCGGCGGAGAAGACGAAGACCTCGCCCGCCTCGTCGACGATGTAGACCTTGCCGTCGGCGCCGGTGGGCGAGGCCCGGATGGGTCCCTGTCCCTCGAGCGTGGCCTCCCAGACCGCCGCGCCGGTCCTGGCGTCGAGACAGCCGAGCGTGCGCCGGCTGTCGTGCAACGCATAGAGATGGCCCTGGTAGAGCAGGGGCGTGGTCACGTCGGGCATGTGCGTGGAGATTCGCCAGGCCTCCGACTCGGGGGCCAGGGTTCCGCTCCCGCCGGCGCGGATCGCGAAGAGCGGGCGGTGTTTCGGGCGGGCGACGTAGACCAGCCCCTCGCCGGGCACGGCGCAAGGCACCATGCGCTGCCAGATCTTCCGGTCGGGCGGCTGGAACCACCAGCGCCAGATCTCGGCGCCGGTTGCCGCGTCGTGCCCGCTGATGCACTCGCCGACGGGGAGAAGGATCTCCCTGCGGCCGCCGAACTCGAACGGCATGGGCGTGATGTACGCCTCGCGCGACTCGTCCTGCGCGTCGGTGTCGCGTTCGTGCTTCCAGAGCGTGCGGCCGGTCCCCGGGTCGAGCGCCAGCAGGAACGACGCCACTGGCTCCACGAGGTCCTTCCCGCGGCCGTAGGCGCCGGGCTTGGCGTTCTGGAAGACGGCCACGTAGAGCCGGCCGTCGTAGAGAAGGGGGCTCGAACTGTAGCCAAATTTCACGAGAAAAGGGCCAAAATCCTTCTCCAGATCCCTCTTCCATTGCTCGCCGCCGTCCATGTCGAAGGCCGCGATCCGGGCGTTTCCGTCGATGAAGACGACCTTCCTGCCGTCGGTGACGGGCGAGGGCGAGGCGACCGTGTTGCCCGCGCCGAGGCGGCGGTCGCCGCCAGCCATGTTCTCCCAAAGGATCCTGCCGGTGGCGGTGTCGAGGCAGAGGTTGACGACGCACGTGCGGCCGGTATCGAGGGCTGTGAGGAAGACGCGGTCGTTCCACACGACCGGCGTGGAGGCGGCGCGCCCGGGCAGGGGGGCGATCCAGCGCACGTTCTCCGTGCGGCTCCAGGTCGACGGCAGTCCCGTCTCGTCCGCCGACCCGTTGAAGTGCGGTCCGCGCCACTGCGGCCAGTCCCCGGCGCGCGCGGTCAGCGCGAACAACGTGGCGGCGGCGGCCCATGAGATCTTCTTCATGTTCATGATCCTTCCGCGCGCCGGCCCCGGTGGGCCGGCGATCATGGCCCGACAGCATACGCGCCAAGGCCGCGATTGCGAGCCCGGATTCGCGATTGCCATCCCGCGCCCGGCCGGTATACTGTGGCGCGACATTCGACGGTGTACCTGTAGCTCAATTGGACAGAGCACCAGACTACGGATCTGGGGGTTGCAGGTTCAACTCCTGCCAGGTACGCCAGTCGCCGGCATGCCTCACGATGACGGGGCTTCCGGCAGGCGCGCGCGGCGCTCGATGGGGGCGAGGCCGGGAATTTCCTTCTCCGCCGGCACCTCGAGTTCCGCGAAGCGGCGCGCGCTGACGAGCACGCGCGATTCCATCGAGCCCACCGCCTTGTTGTAGCTCTCCACGGCCTTGTCCAGCCGGCTGCCGACGTCGGCGAGATGTTCGGCCATGTCGGCCAGCCGCTTATGCAGTTCCTGTCCGAGTTCGCCGATCGCGCGCGCGTTTTCCGCCAGGTGCTCCTGGCGCCATCCGTAGGACACGGTCTTCAGCAGCGCGATCAGCGTGGTCGGCGCCGCCAGCAGCACGCCCTGCTCGACGCTCATCTCGATCAGCGAAGGCTCCTCCTGCAGCGCCGCCGCGTAGAAGACCTCTCCCGGCACGAACAACACCACGAAGTCCGGCGCGGGCTGGAACTGGCTCCAATAGGCCTTCTGTCCGAGCTTGCGGACGTGGTCCATGACCTGCCGCGCATGTTCGCGAAGCGCCGTCTTCCGCTCGTTGTCGTCCGCCGCCTCCAGCGAGCGGAGATACGCCTCCAGCGGAACTTTCGAATCGACCACGATGCTCCGGCCACCCGGCAGCCGCACGATGAGGTCCGGCCTCAGCCGTCCCTCCTCCGACTCGGCGCTGACCTGCTCGAAGAAGTCGCAGTGATCCAGCATCCCTGCCATCTCGACGACGCGCTTGAGCGTGATCTCACCCCACCGCCCGCGCACCTGAGGCGCGCGCAAGGCGCGGACGAGATTCGACGTTTCCTGCCGCAGCAACTGCTGGGCGTCTGACATCGAACGAACCTGCTCCCGAAGTCCCTCGTAAGCCCCTGCGCGAGAGCGCTCAATCTCTGAAATCTTATCCTCAAACTTGGCAAGAGAATCCTTCACAGGACGCACCATTTCGCCGATCGCCTGTTGTCGCCTCTCGAGGTCGCCGCGGGCCGCCTCCTGAAAGCGCTCCAACGTGCTGTTCGCAAGCTTGAGAAACGCTTCGCTGTTACCCCTCAGCGCATCGAGCGAAAGCGCCTTGAACGCGTCCGAAAGCCTCTCTCTGGCTTCGGCCAGAAGCGCCACCTTCTCCGCCATGGCCTCCTGGTCTTTCCGCCGTTCGGCGGTCAGTCGCGCGACTTGCGACTCAAGATCGGCCACGGCGGACCGGAGCGTGGCGATGTCCCGCTCGCGCTCGGCGAGGCGGGCCTGCAGGTCGGCGATCTGCTGCTCCCGCGCGGCGACGCGTTCGTTCAGGGCGGCGGCCTCCGCGACCGACCCGTTCGAGCCCGCCGAACGGCGGCGGACCTCGATCGCGAGCCAGATCAACGCCGCCAGGACGAGGATCAGCAGCGGGACCGTCAACAGGGGATCGCTCATTTCGCCTCGCGCTTTTCCGCTCTGACAGCCAGTAGCCAGTGCAACACTGGCTGCTGGCTGGCGGGGGGTCGCTCTTCGTATTGCTGTCTGTGGGGGTAAAGTGGCGTGTTGAGGGCGGAAAGGCAAGGCAAGGCGGTGGGGGCGGGCGCAGCTCCGCCGTGGGGCACGGCTCTGCCCGGCCCCGAAGGGGCGCCCCGTAGGGGCGAGGGCAGAGCCGTGCCCCACGGCGGAAGAGTTTTGGTTCAGCCCCACTCTTCAAGGGGCCGATGCAAGGAAGGCGGCCATCGCCTCCCTGGGCGTCTTCCAGCCCAGACACCTTCGCGGCCGGTCGTTCAGATACCGGTCGATCCGCCGCAGTTCGGCCTTGCCGATGTGGGCGAACGACGAGCGCTTGGGGTAGAGCCGGCGGATCAGCCCGTTGGTGTTCTCGTTTGTGCCCCGTTCCCAGGAGTGATAGGGCCGGGCAAAGAACACGTCCATGCCCGTCGTCCGGGCCACATCCTCGTGGCGGGCAAATTCCTTGCCGTTGTCCAGCGTCAGCCCCGTGCGCGCGACCCGCGGCACCTGGCGCAACAAGGCGCACAACACCGCCGTCACCTCGTCGGTCTCCTTGGTGCCCGTGCGGCTCACCAGCGTGAAGCGCGTGTTGCGCTCCACGACCGTCGCCAGGTTGCCCGTCTTCGCCGCCCCGTTGATCAGATCGCCTTCCCAGTGTCCGACCACGGCTCGGGTCTCCACCTCCGCCGGCCGCGTGTCGATCATCCGCTGGTTCGGTATCTTCCCCCGTCCGCGCCCATCGACTCGCGGACAACGCCGCCGCCGCTTGCGGTGCGCCCGCGGCAGGTGCTTCCACAGCTCGCCCCCGGCCTTGGCTTCGGCGTACACATGCTTGTAGATCGTCTCCTTGCATACCCACGCCCGGCCTTCCAGCCGCGCCCGCCCGCTGATGATCTCCGGCGTCCACCCCGCCAGAAGCCTCTTCTCGGCGTCCAAACGCACCGCCTCGGTAAATCGCCTGGGGCCAGGCCGCTTGGCCCGTTCCTGAGCCTTCCAGTGCGCTTGATTGGGCCGGTAGCCCCGCTTTCCCAGGTTCCGAACCAGTTCCCGGCTGATGCTCCCTGCACACCGCCTCAGCCGCCGCGCAATCTCTCGAACCCCACATCCTTCTCGACGCCACCAGTAGATCAGCCTACGCTCTTCCTCGGTCACGCGCTTGTAAGTCACTGCGTCCTCCATGTGTTGCTAGCACACGAAGAACGTAGCTTACCGCGTGACCATCTTCACCTCATCAGGTGTTGCAATGGCCGCTCGCGCGCGCGCGCGAGTATCGGGGCCGATGCCGCGTGCGGCAAGTCGTTTTGAAGGGGCTTCCCTGCGGCGTCCTCTGGCGCTAGAATCCCCACATGACGGCGGGTATGAGAAACGGTGCGTCCCATGCGAAATGGCCTCCGGGCGGGTTGACCGGCTGGCTGGTCAGGCGCGCGGTCGCCCCGGGGGCCGACCCCGCCGTTCCGGATTCCCGCCTGGCGCTCGGCGAACTTGAAGGCCGCGTAAGCACGATGATCAGCGTGTCGCTGGCGGCGTCGAAGGCCGTCCTCGGATGGCTGTCCGGGAGCCTCTCGCTGATGGCGGACGCGGCGAACAACTCGGCCGACATCCTCAGCAGCCTCATCGTGCTGTTCAGCTTCCGGGTATCGAGGCGGCCGAGGGACCGCCGGCATCCGTTCGGCCATGGTCGGGCGGAGACGCTCGCCACGCTCGCGCTGGCGGCGTTCCTTGTCGCGGTGGCGGTCGAGGTGGCCCGCGCGGGCGTGCGGAGGGTACTGCATCCGGAGCCGGTCGAGGCGCCGTGGTGGCTGACGGTGACGGTGCTGCTGACGGTGGCGGCGAAGGCGTGGCTGGCGCGGTTTGCCCGCCGGCTGGCGCGGGCCTCGCGGTCGCAGGTGCTGGAGGCGGACGCGTGGAATCACACGTGCGACATCGCCTGCACGTCGCTCGCGCTGCTGGCGCTGGCGGCATCGGGCGCCGGGTGGCTCCGGCTGGATGGGGTGGCCGCGCTGGGCGTGTCGGGGTTCATCGCGGTCATCGGCGTGCGGTACGGGCGTGAGGCGATCGACACGCTGCTGGGGAAGGCGCCCTCGCACGCCGAGCTCGATCGGATTCGCGGGATCGCGGGGGGCGTCGAGGGCGTGCGCGGCGTGCACGACGTGATCATCCACGACTACGGCGACGTGAAGCTGCTCTCCCTGCACGTCGAGGTGGATGCCGACCTCACGGTGCTCGATGCGCACGCGCTGGCCGAGCGCGTCGAGGAAGTGGTCGGCGTCGCGACCGGCTCGAAGGCGACGGTGCACGTCGATCCCGTGGACCGCCGTCACCCGCGCTACGCGGAGACGGCGTGCGCCATGGAGGCGCTCGTGTCGGGCGAGGCGGAGTTGGTGGGGTATCACGATCTGCGGCTGTTCGGAACGCCGCAGGGCGCGCGCGTGGCGGTGGACCTGGTGGCGCGGGCGTCGGTGCCGGCGGCCGGATTCGGGCGCATCCTGGAGCGCGCGCGGGAGCGGCTGCATGAGGCCTTGCCGTGGGCGGATCCGGTCGACGTCGGCATCGAGACGGAATACGCGAGCGAGCCCGAACGCCGGCGGGTGTTCGAGCGCCGGCCGGCGTCGCGCGCGGAGACGAAGCCGTGAACGCGGCGGCCGGCGCGCGGGCGGACCCTCTCGTGTCGGAGTTCGTGCGGCATCTGGAGGCCGAGCGCAACGCGTCGCCGCACACGGTGGCGGCGTACGTGCAGGACATCGGTCAGTTCGCGCGGCTGACGTGGGGCGAGGAGGCGTCGCCGCCGTTTGCGTGGAACGAGTGCGACCGTTTCGCGGCGCGGCGGTTCCTGGTTCACTTCCAGAAGGAGAAACGCTCGCCGTCGACGACGGGCCGCAAGTGCTCCAGTCTGCGGGCCTTCTTCCGTTTCCTCGAACGCGAGGAGCGGGCGTCGTCGAACCCCTTTGCCGCGGTGTCGCTGCCGCGGCGCGAGCGGCGGTTGCCGACGGTGTTGAGCAAGGAAGAGGTGGGACGGCTGCTCGACGCGCCGGCGCGGATGGCGGCGGAGGCGGGGCCGGCGGAGGATGCGGAAACGGCGTCGTGGCGCGCGTATGCGGCGTCGAGGGACGCGGCGATCCTCGAGCTGCTCTATAGCACGGGCATGCGCGTGGGCGAGTGCGCGGGGTTGTCGGATGCGCAGGTGGATTTTCTCTCCGGCGTGGCGCGCGCGATGGGCAAGGGGCGCAAGGAGCGGATGTGTCCGCTCGGGGGTCCGGCGGTGCGCGCGCTGCGGCGGGCGTTGGACGGGCGCGACGCGAGGTTCCCGGCGTCGGGCCGCGCGTCGCGCTCGCGTCCGCTGTTCCTCAATGCGCAGGGCGGCCGTCTGACGGCGCGGTCGATCCAGCGGATCATGAAGCGGTGTCTGGCGCACGCGCGACTGCCGGCGGACCTCTCGCCGCACGCGCTGCGTCACAGCTTCGCGACGCACCTGTTGGATGCGGGCGCGGACCTGCGCAGCGTGCAGGAGTTGCTCGGGCACGCGAGCCTGTCGACGACGCAGATATACACGCACGTGTCGATCGAGCGCATACGCGAGGTGTACGAGCGGGCGCATCCCAAGGCCTGAGGCCCGGCGCGGGCGCGGTGGGCGGAGGGCGGGCGGCCCGCCCTCCGAGAAAAAAGACCAAGATTGCTGTTGCAGTCGGAGGCGGGGGCGCGTATAAACGCCGCTCGTTTGACGCCGCGAAGGCGCTGTTCTTTGAGGACCGGGTCGGTCGAAATTTTTTTTGCGAAAGGGTATTGACACGGTCCGGGCGCGCGCTATAGTGGGCGCCAGAGATTGAGATTTGGTCTCTGAATCGTTGGGGATCGAATAAGCACACGTGTCCTGCCGTTCCCCCGGAAAGCAGGGGGCTCCGGTGGCGGGTGTGTTTTGCGTTCGGTTCTTTGAAAATCGAATAGCGGATGAAGCGCGGATTCGAATCGGACAGGGTTCGATTCGACCGAGCTTGTGCGGATATAACCGAATTCCAGAGAGAATCGGTCAGGTTGAACTGAACCCGTCGGCCCTTTAGCCGGGGCGGGCGGGGTACCGTTCTGATTCATGAGAGTGAATTACTACGGAGAGTTTGATCCTGGCTCAGAACGAACGCTGGCGGCGTGGATTAGGCATGCAAGTCGAGCGTGATCCAGTGGGTAGCAATACAAACTGGTGAAAGCGGCGGACGGGTGAGTAATGCATGGGCAATCTGCCCTCAGGTTGGGGATAGCCTGCCGAAAGGCGGAGTAATACCGAATGTGGTCGTCCCGCGCATGCGGGATTGTCCAAAGCCGGGGACTCGCAAGAGCCTGGCGCCTGAGGATGAGCCCATGTCCTATCAGCTAGTTGGTGAGGTAACGGCTCACCAAGGCGATGACGGGTAGCTGGTCTGAGAGGATGGTCAGCCACACTGGGACTGAGACACTGCCCAGACTCCTACGGGAGGCTGCAGTCGAGGATCTTGGACAATGCGCGAAAGCGTGATCCAGCGACGTCGCGTGCAGGATGAAGGCCTTCGGGTCGTAAACTGCTGTCGTGCGGGAACAATGGGTGGGCCGCTAACACCGGCTCGCCGTGATAGTACCGCAGGAGGAAGACACGGCTAACTCTGTGCCAGCAGCCGCGGTAATACAGAGGCGTCGAGCGTTGTTCGGATTTACTGGGCGTAAAGGGTGCGTAGGCGGTTCCGTGTGTCGGATGTGAAAGCCCGCCGCTTAACGGCGGAACGGCATCCGAAACTACGGTGCTTGAGTACCGGAGAGGAAGGCGGAATTCTCGGTGTAGCGGTGAAATGCGTAGATATCGAGAGGAACACCGGTGGCGAAGGCGGCCTTCTGGACGGATACTGACGCTGAGGCACGAAGGCTGGGGGAGCAAACAGGATTAGATACCCTGGTAGTCCCAGCAGTAAACGGTGTGCACTTGGTGTGGGAGGTCTTATACCCTTCCGTGCCGGAGCTAACGCGTTAAGTGCACCGCCTGGGGAGTACGGTCGCAAGATTAAAACTCAAAGGAATTGACGGGGGCCCGCACAAGCGGTGGAGCATGTGGCTTAATTCGATGCAACGCGAAGAACCTTACCTGGACTTGACATGTCGCTGCAGGCCCCGTGAAAGCGGGGCGGCCTTCGAGGGTGCGACACAGGTGCTGCATGGCTGTCGTCAGCTCGTGCCGTGAGGTGTTGGGTTAAGTCCCGCAACGAGCGCAACCCCTGTGACTAGTTGCCACCCCGCAAGGGAGCACTCTAGTCAGACTGCCTGTGATAAGCAGGAGGAAGGTGGGGATGACGTCAAGTCAGTATGGCCTTTATGTCCAGGGCTGCACACGTGCTACAATGACCGGTACAGAAGGAAGCAAGACCGCGAGGTGGAGCAAATCCCGAAAACCGGTCCCAGTTCAGATTGAAGTCTGCAACTCGACTTCATGAAGCCGGAATCGCTAGTAATGGCGCATCAGCTACGGCGCCGTGAATACGTTCCCGGGCCTTGTACACACCGCCCGTCACATCATGGAAGCCGTCTGCACCCAAAGTCGCCGATCCAACCCGCAAGGGGGGTAGGTGCCAAAGGTGTGGGTGGTGACTGGGATGAAGTCGTAACAAGGTAGCCGTAGGGGAACCTGCGGCTGGATCACCTCCTTTCTAAGGAGCATCCGAAGAGCCATCGACCGACCGCAGAAGTGCGGGAGGGCGACGGGTTCCGAGGAGAGTATAAGTGGAGAGAACGTCTTCGGACGGGATCTCCAACTGACGCACAAGCGAAGCGAGTCGAACCCTTTCCGATCCGAAACGCGCAGGTCCGTTATTCGGCAAACGACGGCTGAGGACCGGCCTTTATCCCTGGGTTTCCCCGGGATGGGGCCGGTTCGGGCCGGTGAAACCAGCCGGCAGGCGGCGGACTCGCCCAAGCGGGGGCATAGCTCAGTTGGGAGAGCACAAGCTTTGCAAGCTTGGGGTCGCCGGTTCGAACCCGGTTGCCTCCACCAGCCTTCGCTCGGAGCCCAGCGAGGAGCGAAGGTGGCCGGGGACGGCAAGCCATCTGGGCGCAGGGGCTTGCCCTACGAAGCGCGAGGCGAAGCCGCCGCGCGGAGTAGGGCGTGTAGCTCAGTTGGTTAGAGCGCGTCCCTGATAAGGACGAGGTCACTGGTTCGATTCCAGTCACGCCCACCAGCCTTCGCTCGGAGCGAAGCGGAGAGCGAAGGCGGGCCACCCGGTTGGAAGCGAGCCAGGGGTCGGCGGCGAGCTGCGGCGGGCGTCGTTTGCGAACACACTTTCCCCGCGGATGCGGGGGAGTTCTTTGACAATTGCATAGAGAACGGGAAGAGAGCAATTTTCACCGATTAGTGTGAGAATTGACCGAGAGTTTATCTTTTGGTCAAGCTACGAAGGGCACATGGTGAATGCCTGGGCATCGGTCGGCGATGAAGGACGTAGCAAGCTGCGATAAGCTTCGGGGAGCGGCAAGCGCGCTTTGATCCGGAGATCTCCGAATGGGAAAACCCCGCCCGCCGAAAGGCGGGCGATCGGCGCCCGAATACATAGGACGCCGAAGCGAACCAGGGGAAGTGAAACATCTCAGTACCCTGAGGAACAGAAAGCGACAGCGATTCCCTCAGTAGTGGCGAGCGAACGGGGAACAGCCCAAACCCTCCGACTTGTCGGAGGGGGTTGCGGGACCTCGACGTGGGACCGTGGCGGATAGCGGAAAGTTCTGGAAAGTTCTTCCATAGAGGGTGACAGGCCCGTACGCGAAATCCAAGACGGCTCTAGAGGTATCCCAAGTAAGGCGGGACACGTGAAACCCTGCCTGAATCCGGGAGGCCCACCTCCCAAGGCTAAATACGGACCGATGACCGATAGCGAACAAGTACCGTGAGGGAAAGGCGAAAAGAACCCCTTTTAGGGGAGTGAAATAGAACCTGCAACCATGTGCCTACAAGGTGTCGTAGCCCTGCGCAAGCGGGGTGGCGGCATGCCTTTTGCATAATGAGTCCGCGAGTTGCCGTACGTGGCGAGGTTAATCCGTCGAACGCGGAGGAGCCGAAGCGAAAGCGAGTGCGAATAGCGCGACCCAGTCGCGTGCGGCAGACCCGAAACCGGATGAGCTACCCATGGCCAGGATGAAGCGCGGGTAACACCGCGTGGAGGTCCGAACTAGTGGATGTTGAAAAATCCTTGGATGAGCTGTGGGTAGGAGCGAAAAACTAACCGAATTCGGTGATAGCTGGTTCTCCCCGAAATAGCTTTAGGGCTAGCCCGCACGAATGCTCGGAGCGGAGGTAGAGCACTGAATGGTCTAGGGTTCTTACCGGAATACCGAAGCCAATCAAACTCCGAATGCCGCTCCAGACACCTGCGGAGTCAGTCTGTGGGGAATAAGCTTCACAGACGAGAGGGCAACAGCCCAGACCGCCAGCTAAGGCCCCAAAATCCAGTTAAGTGCATAAGGATGTGAGATTGCGAAAACAGCTGGGATGTTGGCTTAGAGGCAGCCATCATTTAAACAGTGCGTAACAGCTGACCAGTCGAGTGGTCTCGCGCCATAAATGATCGGGACTGAAACTGGATGCCGACGCTGCGGATGGACCGCGCGAGAGCGCGGTTCGTGGTAGGGGAGCGTTCCATGGCGATTGAAGCGCGAGGGCAACCGAACGTGGACGCCATGGAAGTGATTATGCGGACATGAGTAACGATAAGCCGGGTGAGAATCCCGGCCGCCGAAATCCCAAGATTTCCTGGGGAAGGTTCGTCCGCCCAGGGTTAGTCGGCCCCTTAGGCGAGGCCGAAAGGCGTAGCTGATGGGAAACAGGTTCAATATTCCTGTACCGTCGGTCCGGCGACAAAGACGCGATGGAGTGACGCAGTAAGCTAGGCCGGCCATCGATTGGAAGTGATGGTCGAAGCCCGTAGGAGGTTCCGGTTGGCAAATCCGCCGGGGCAACTCCGAGAGGCGCAAGGACGTTCCCGCCTCGGCGGGGACGGATCGGCTGAGGCTCGGCTGCCAAGAAATAACTTCTAGCGAGTCGGACAGGCGACCGTATCGCAAACCGACACAGGTGGGAGGGTAGAAGATACCCAGGCGCGCGAGAGAAACCTCGTTAAGGAACTCGGCAATCTAGCCCCGTAACTTCGGAAGAAGGGGTCCTCCTCCAGGTCAGATTATATCAAAGCCCGGTGGAGGCGCAGTGAATGGGCTCAGGCGACTGTTTATCAAAAACACAGCACTCTGCCAACTCGCAAGAGGAAGTATAGGGTGTGACACGTGACCAATGCCGAAAGGTTAAGGCAAGGGGTTATCCTGCCGCAAGGCGGGAGACGCTCCGACCCGAAGCCCCGGTGAATGTCGGCCGTAACTATAACGGTCCTAAGGTAGCGAAATTCCTTGTCGGGTAAGTTCCGACCTGCACGAATCGTGTAACGATCTGAGCGCTGTCTCAACGAGGATCTCGGTGAAATTGTAATGCCGGTGCAAATGCCGGCTTCCCGCAGTAGGACGGAAAGACCCTGTGAACCTTTACTGTAATCTGATATTGGATTCTGGTTCGTCATATGTAGCATAGCTGGGAGGCATCGAATCCCCGGCGTCAGCCGGGGTGGAGCCAACAGTGAAATACCAGTTTTGATGCATCGGAATTCTAACATGCGCCCGTCATCCGGGACGTGGACAGTGTCAGAGGGTCAGTTTGACTGGGGCGGTTTCCTCCCAAACAGTAACGGAGGAGCCCGAAGGTGCCCTCAACACGGTCGGCAATCGTGTGTAGAGCGTATAGGTATAAGGGCGCTTGACTGCGAGACCCACAAGTCGAGCAGGTGCGAAAGCAGGGCTAAGTGATCCGGTGGTTGCTAGTGGTAGCGCCATCGCTCAACGGACAAAAGGTACTCCGGGGATAACAGGCTGATCGCCGCCAAGAGTCCACATCGACGCGGCGGTTTGGCACCTCGATGTCGGCTCATCGCATCCTGGGGCTGGAGAAGGTCCCAAGGGTTGGGCTGTTCGCCCATTAAAGCGGTACGCGAGCTGGGTTCAAAACGTCGTGAGACAGTTTGGTCCTTATCCTCTGTGGGCGCAGGAGATTTGAGGGGATCGTTCCTTAGTACGAGAGGACCGGGAACGACGCACCTATGGTGTTCCGGTTGTCGCGCCAGCGGCACCGCCGGGTAGCTATGTGCGGAAAGGATAAGCGCTGAAAGCATCTAAGCGCCAAGCCCCCCCCAAGATGGGATCTCCCTATCCGTCGCAAGACGGATCTAAAGGCTGGTTGAAGACGACGACCTTGATAGGCCGGAGGTGTAAGCGCCGCGAGGCGTGCGCTGACCGGTACTAATTGGCCGTGAGGCTTGACCATTAGACTCTCTCTGGGCAGAGCTCGCTGGAGACCTGCCGCCCGTTCTCTATGCATCTTCTTCGGCGGTCGTCCCGAGCGGGCGGCCGCTCTGGATTTCCCGGTGACCATGGCGGGGAGGCCACACCCGTTCCCATTCCGAACACGGACGTTAAGCTCCCCAGCGGCGATGGTACTGGGGCACTGGCCCCGGGAGAGTAGCACGTTGCCGGGTCTAATTGATGAAGGCCGCGCGGACACCCGTCCGCGCGGCCTTCTCTTTTTCTGGCGAGCATCCGCAGCGCACCATCCGACGGATCGCCGCGCACTCGCGGTCCGCCGGCGGCGCTCCGTATTCCGGGCCCCGGCGGCGATTCGCTATCGCTCCGCAGGGGGGGGGTGCTATACTGTGGAGCGCGGTCGCGCCCCGGGCGCGCCGCGTCAACGGAATATGGCGGAGGATGGGAACAAGATAGTGCCCGATGGATCGCCGGCGGTGCCGCGGCTGGACGATCTGGCCGCGGTCCTGCCGTCGCGGGGCGGCGTTGTCATCCTGCCGCACGACCACCCGGACCCGGATGCCATCACGTCGGCGGCCGCGCTGCACCTCCTCTTGGAGCGGAAATTCGGCGTACACAGCCGCATCGTGTTCAGCGGGAGCGTCACGCGCGCGGAGAACATCGAGCTGTTCAAGCACTTCCGCTACCATTGGCTCTCGCCGGACCAGATCCGCGTGCGGCCGAAACGCCGCATCGCGGCGCTGTTTGTCGACACGCGCCCCTGGTCGGGTAACATCACCGTCCCCCGATTCGCCCGGTCCGTGGCGGTCTTCGACCATCACTTCGCCCACCGCGGCCCCATCGATCCGGGGCTGTTCGCCGACCTCCGCCCCGGGCTGGGCGCCACCGTCAGCATGCTGTTCGAATACCTGGAGGCCGCCGGCGTAGCGGTTCCGACGTGGCTGGCGACGTGCATGTCCTACGCGATTGCGTCAGAGACCATGGACTTCAAACGCCGCCACATGCCCCTCGACGAGCGGGCCTACCTCAGCCTGATCCGGCGCGCGAATCTCCGCGTGCTGGGCGACATCCGTAATCCGTCGCTCCCCCCGCGGTACTTCGTCCAGCTCGGAGAGGCCATCGCAAACGCCCGCGTCTACGGCCGCGTCGCGTGGAGCCACCTGGACGGCGTCCCCCAACCGGAGATCGTCTCGGAGATCGCCGACCGCCTGGCGCAGATCGAAGGCGTGACGTGGAGCTTCTGCACGGCGACACACGGCGACCGGCTCCTGCTCTCGCTGCGAAGCAATCGCAAGGACGCGCAGTGCGGCCGCCTCCTGAGGCGGGTCTTCGCGCAGGATGGGTCCGCCGGCGGACACGAGCACATGGCCGCGGGTTCGATGCCGCTGGAGGGGATGGATCCGGCGGAGCGGGAATCGCGCCGCCACGGCCTCGTCCGGCGACTTCTGCAGCGCCTCGACCCCCGGTTGCGCGACGCGGATTCGCCGCCGGAACTGATCAGCCGGTCCCTCGCCGAGATCGTCCGCGAAGCCGATCTGCCGACGCCCCGCCCGCCGGCGTGACGGTCCGTACGTCCGGCCCGGGCGTCAGAGCTCGACCTTCGTCCCCTTGAACCGGTCGCGGATCCTCTCGGCGAAGAACTCATCCTTCGACGGGGCCTTCAGCAGGCCGTCGTAGAGGTCCGCCGGGACGCCCTCGTAGTCATAGACGTCCCCGTTCGGCAATACCACGATCAGGACCTGCCGCGCCGCCTCGTAGCGCACGCTGAACAGCCCCGGCGTCTGCAGGCGTTCGAAGTCGGAGACCTCCTCCTCCGGCGTCGTCGCGCACCCGGCGCCCCACGTCGCAAGAACGGCGGCCAGGCCGGCCGCCCCCGCCCATGCCACGATTCTCTTCATTCTTCCTCCCTCCGGATCGAGCGCGCCGCTAATATGGACAACCGCTGGGGAAAGGGCAAGAAGCATGCGTCCACGGCAGGTTGGCGACGAGGTGTTGGAGGCGGCGGCCGGCTATCAGCGGTCGGCGGTCCTGGTCGCGGCGGCGGAACTGGACCTCTTCTCGGCCGTGCGGCGCGGGCACACGACCGCCGCCGCTCTCGCCCGGCACATCGGCGCGGATGAACGGGCGACAGCCGTGCTGGCCGACGCGCTGGCCGCTTTGGGCTTCCTCGAGAAGGCCGGCGAGGCGTACCGCGTGCCCGATGCCCTGGCCCCGTCGCTCGCGGGCGACGGCGGCGACGGCGCGCTCTGGATGCTGCGCCATCAGGCGAACTGTCTGCGGCGATGGGCGGAACTCGCGCGCGTGGTGAAGACCGGCCGGCCCGCGGAGCGCCGCGCGTCCATCCGGGGGCAGGCCGGGGACCTGGAGTCCTTCATCCGCGCCATGGACGACGCCAGCCGGAGGTTCGCCGACGAGATCGTCGCGGCCGCCGGCGACATCCCGTTCGCGCATCTGCTCGACATCGGCGGCGGGCCCGGCACGTGGACGGCCGCGTGGCTGCGACGGCGGCCCGGCGCGCGGGCCACGCTCTTCGATCGGCCCGAGGTCCTCCCGATCGCGCGGGCCGGGCTCGCGGAGGCGGGGTTCGGCGGCCGGGTCGAATTCGCGGCGGGCGACGCGTTGAACGATCCGCTCCCCCCGGGCGCCGACCTGGCCTGGATCAGCGCGATCATCCACCAGTTCTCGCGGGAGGAGAACGTCCGTCTCTTCCGGCGCGCGCGCGAAGCGCTGGTCCCCGGCGGCCGGGTCGTGATCCGCGACGTCGTCATGGATGCCTCTCGCACGCGCCCGACGGCCGGCGCGCTCTTCGCGGTCAACATGCTGGTCGGAACGGAAGGCGGCGGGACCTACACGCTCGAGGAGATCCGCGAGGATCTCGTCCGCGCCGGCTTCGCCGGCGTCGAGCGGCTCCGCGAGGACGAGCGGATGAACAGCTTGGTGGTGGCGGAACGGCGCTGAGGTCAGCGATCAGCGCGAGGAGGGCGGGGGGCGTTTCCGCGGCGCACGCCGCGTCGTCGGCTGTATGCGAAGTTCGGGGTGTATGTTCGTCACGAAGCTGTGTGGCGGCACGCTCTCCATCAGGAAGACGTTGCCGCCGACCGTCGAACCCTTGCCGATCACCGTGTCGCCGCCCAGGATGGTCGCGTTGGCGTAGATCACGACATCGTCCTCGACCGTGGGGTGGCGTTTGACGTGCTTGACCGGGTGGCCGCGCGCGTCGAGGGGGAAGCTGCGCGCGCCCAGCGTGACCCCCTGGTAGAGCTTCACGCGGTGCCCGATCTCCGTCGTCTCTCCGATGACGACGCCGGTCGCGTGGTCCACGAAGAAGCCGTGCCCGATGCGCGCCCCCGGGTGGATGTCCACGCCCGTCTGCGCGTGGGTCCACTCGCTCATGATGCGGGGCACCACCGGCACGTCCAGGCGGTACAGCTCGTGCGCGATGCGGTGGGAGGCAATGGCCAGCAGGCCGGGATAGGCGAGCTGGACCTCGGCGTACGTCAGGGCGGCGGGATCCCCCTCATAGGCGGCCTTGACGTCCTCGACCAACAACTGCCGCACGCGGGGGAGGGCGGCGACGAACGCCTTCAGGATGCGGACCGACTCGGCGTGCGGCTCCCGCCGCCGGACCGTCCGCTCCGCGCGGGCGGCCGCGCCGCGCCAGCGGAAGGGAATCGCCTTCTCGACTTCCGGACGCAGCAGCCGCCACGCGCGGCTCATCCGCCGCAACAGGAAGATGCCCAGTTCGTCGACCCCGATGTCGGCCGGTTCCACGCGCCCGGGGAACATGAGATCGAGCAGCACGCGCAGCGCGTCGACGACGCGCGCGGCGTTCGGCCCGCTCCGCAGCAGGCTGTCCGGACGATCCTCGTCGCCGATGTCGTACAGCCCCCGCAGCGACGCCACGACCCCGCAGAGACGGCGCTCCAGCGCGTCGCCCATGCAGACCCTGTTCTCCCGGCTTCGTCCGGTCTTCATGCCGCCAGCATACGCCCCGCGCGCCGCGGCGGCAAGCGGCGGGCGCCCCCGTGGCCGGGCGGCGCATCGGCGATTCGTCATGCCGCGCCGGCGCCACGGGCCATAGGGCCGCGAGATGGCCCCGGCTCGGTCGGAGACCTCGCCCCACCGATGGCTACCGGGCGACCGGTAGGGCGAGCTCTCCGGGCGAACCGGCGTGCACAGCCCATGTCGCGCACGAACCGACCTCGACGGCAACGACCCGCCGATGCGCCCGTGGCCGGGCGGCATGGACTTGCCCTGCCGCCTGATCTAGAATCCGTCGCGCGGCGGCGATGGCGGCGGCGGTTGTCCAAGGGTTGGACGATCCGGCCGCCGTCGCACGGCCGGGGTGCGGGGGGCGCGGATCATGTCGTGGCTGGCGCGAGCGGGCGGGTTGCGGGGCATCCTCTTCGGCATGGACGCATCGGATCTCGACGCCGACCCGATCATTCAGTTCCGCCGGTGGCTGACGTTCGCGCGCCGGATGCGCTGCCCGCTGCCGACCGCCTTCTGCCTGGCCACGGCGGCGCCGGACGGCCGGCCCGGCGCGCGCATGATGCTCCTGAAGGGCGTGGACGCCCGCGGCTTCGTCTTCTACACGCACACCGTGGGCCGCAAGGCGTCGGAATTGGAGCGCCGGCCGATGGCGGCGATGACGTTTCTCTGGGCGGAACTCGCGCGGCAGGTCCGGATCGAGGGGCGTGTCGAGGCGGTGTCGCGCGAGGAGTCGGAGGGCTATTTCCGCTCGCGGCCGCGCGGCAGCCGGCTGGGCGCCTGGGCTTCGCGGCAGAGCGAGGCCCTCGCCTCGCGGGCCGAGTTCGACGACCGCGTCCGCGAGATGGAGCGGCGGTTCAGGGGCGGCGAAGTGCCGCTGCCGCCGCACTGGGGAGGCTACCGGCTCGCGCCGGACCGCATCGAGTTCTGGCAGGGACGCCCGAGCCGCCTCCACGACCGGCTGCTCTACAGGCGCCGCGGCGACGGCGGGTGGACGGTCGAGCGGCTGTATCCGTGAGGGCGCGCGCCGCCGCCGTCGCGCCGGGCCTCAGCCGGACAGGATGCGGCGGGATTCGTCCAGGAAGATCCCCTTCAGGTTCATGCGCAGCGCCTCGGGGTTGTCGGCGTTCTGCATGCCGTCCTGCTCCGTGACGTCGCCGCCGCGGATCAGGCGATAGACGGCCTGGTTGAACGTCTGCATGCCGTCCTCGGTGCCGGTCTCGATCGCGGCGTTGAGGCGTTCCATGGCGTTCTTCTCGATCAGCTTCCGGACCGTCGGCGTGCTGATCATCAGTTCCACGGCGGGGCGCACGCCGCCGCGGATCGACGGGATCAGCCGCTGGCAGAAGACGCACTGGAGCGTGTCGGCCAGGGACATGCGCATCTTGTCCCGTTCGCTCGCGGGGAAGTAGTCCAGGATCCGGGGGATGGCCAGCGCCGCGTTGCTCGTGTGCAGCGTGCTGAGGACCAGGTGCCCGGTCTCGGCGGCGGTCAGCGCCGCGAGGAAACTCTCCGCGTCGCGCATCTCGCCGATCATGATCACGTCGGGATCCTGCCGCATGACGTGCCGCAGCCCGGCGTGGAACGACAACGTGTCGATGCCGACCTCCCGCTGCGTGATGGCCGACTTGTCGTCGTCGAACACGTACTCCACGGGATCCTCGATCGTGATGATCCGCCGCCGGTCGTTCTCGTTGATGTGCTGGATGATGGCGGCCAGCGTGGTGGACTTGCCGCAGCCGGTCGTGCCGGTCGCCAGCACGATGCCCCGGGGCAGGAGGGCGATCCGGCGCAGCACGGGCGGCAGGTGCAGCTCCTCGAAGGTCGGGATCTTCGACTTCACGTAGCGGATCGCGAAAGCCGGCTCGCCGCCGGCGACGAACACGTTCACGCGGAAGCGGCCCACGCCATCCTCGACCAGCGCGAAGTCCGCCTCGTGTTCGTTGCGGAAGCGCGTCTGCAGGTGGGGGGGGACGACCTCGGCGGCGAGCCGATCGAGTTCCGACGGCGCCAGGGCCTCTCCCGCGTCGGCCTGGAGCTCGCCGTCGACGCGGAAGAGGGGTTTCACCCTCGGCTTGAGGTGGATGTCGGACGCGCCCAGCGCGGTCGCCCGGCTCAGAAGTTCTCGCAGTGAGGACATAGCGTGTCGGACATATGAGCGACGCACTTCAACTTCCGGCGGATGCTCTCCGGAAGATCCAGGAACATGACCCAGGTCCGGTACATCGGCCCCGGCTTGCTGCGCTGGCACTGCACGACGACGCCGGAGCACGTCACGGAACTCGGTCGCCCGCCGCGCGAGGGCGCGTCGAGGCGGAAATCGAGGATCGAGAAGGTGTCGAGCTTGCGCCGGGAGTAAAACTGCAGACCGAGAGGGCAGCACCGGAAATGCTCCGGCTGCCGCACGCCCTTCGTGTCGCCGCAGAAAACAAGAACTCCGTCGTCCATCGCTGAACCCACCGCTCGCCCCGCCTTCCGAGCGTTACCATATCATGGAGCGGCGGCGTGTCAAACGGCACCTCGGTCGCCGTCCGCCGTCCGCCTGCTGAACGACGAGCCTGGCCCGCCGGGGCTGAAGCCACCGGACGGCTTCCGCCTGAAGGCGGGACGCCGGCCGTCTTCGTCCGCGCGCCGGCTTCGGCGGCGCCGCGGGCCAGAATGCGAACGGCTGGGGGCCGCCCCGCCGGCGCGCATCATCGCATGCGGAACGTCAGGACGGCGCCGACGGCGAGGAACAGCAGGTTCGCGGCCCAGCCGGCCAGCCAGGGGGGGATGAACTGCTCCTTCCCGAGCCAGAGGCCGAAGTGGATCACGACGTAGAGGGCGAAGAAGAGGCCGAGCGAGAGAAGGACGCCGACGAACACGCCGCGGCGCCCGGTCTGGTTGCCGAAGGGGATGCCCAGCAGCGTCACCGTCAGGCAGGTCCACGGCATCGACAGTCGGAAGTGAAGGTCCACGTGGATGCGCGCGACGGATTCGGGCGACAGGTTGCGGCGCGCGGCCGTGAAGTCGGCCAGCTCCAGGGCCGAGAGGTACTCCGGCTCCTTCGTCTCGTTCAGGAAGTCCCGAGGCGTCTCGTCGAACGCCGACATCTCCATCGCCGGCTCGCGCCGGGGCACGCCCTTGCGGTAGCCGTACTCGTCGAACTCCTGCACGGTCACGCCCTGAAACCACCACCGCCCGTCCCTCCAGGCCGCCCGCTCGGCGGCGTACTTGGCCAGGTCCAGCCCGTCCGGCGCGGCTTGCACGACTTCGACGTTCTGCATGTCGAAGGTGCGCGTGTCGAAACGGCCGACCATCCAGGTCCGGCGCCCGGCCTCGTTCTGGTAGGGCAGGTTCAGGACGACGTGGACGGCGAGCTTGTCCTCCGCCTGCTGCGACCGGATGAACTGGCGCGTCCAGTAGGCCGACCACGGGCCGGCCGTCTCGTTGATCGCGGCCACCGCGATCGAGGCGGCGATGCCGGCGGCGACGAACGGCGCCATCAGGCGGAGCAGGCTCACGCCGCACGCGCGCATCGCCGTGAGCTCGTTGTGCCGGGTCATGCGCGACAGCGTGTAGAGCACCGCGCACTGCATCGAGATGGGGACGATGTAGATCAGCGCCGACGGGATGATCATCAGGTAGAACAGCAGGACGTCGCGGATCGGCGCCTTCCCCGAGATGAAGTCGCCGAGGTTGTTGTAGAGGTCGAACACGACGTAGACCATCGTGAACGCCAGCAGGCAGGCGCCCAGCGGCGTCGCCAGCGAGCGGAGCAGATGCCGGTCGATGATCTTCATCGCGGCCGGCAGCATATCGGCGCCGCCGCGCGATGACAAGCGACGCCGCCGCCGGGCTCAGAGACGCGCGGTCGAGAGGTCCAGCAGCACCCACCGGGGATTCGAGTGCAGGTACCGGTCGATCGCCGCCAGGCGCTGGTCGACCACCTCGGACGTCGCGGCGACGGTCACGAACGCCAGCCGGGCCGACTGCCAGAGGTCCTGGTCGTCCACCTCGGCGACGCTCACGTTCATCGTGTTGACGGCGCGGTCCTTCAGACTCCGCAACACGGATCGCTTGTCCTTCAGCGACCGCGATTCGGGAATGCTGATGTGCGCTTCCAGCAGGCCGATGACCATGATCCCGCTTCTGCCGGAGTTCCGGCGCCCTGTCAAGGCCGCGCCGGGGAGCCGATGGCCCCGCCGCGAGCCCCGCGCCCGGCCTTCGTCGTTGCGCGGAACGCGCGCTTGGGATACAAGTCGCCGCATGAGCGCGCGCGACATCGCATCGGCCCTGGCGGCGGCCGCCCTGGCGGCGTCGACCGTGGCCGACGCCGCGCCGGCCGACGTCCTGCCGCTGGACGGCTACGCCGCCACCGTCAACGCCCGCGTCGTGACCGTCGGCGACGTCCTGCAGTTCGCCGCGCCCGTGGACCGGCAGATCCGCCTCTCGTACGAGGGTGACGCGCAGACCGAGAAACTCCGCGAGAGCCATCGCCGGGCGCTGGACGCGCTCATCGAGCGCGCCCTCATGGTCGAAGAGTTCGGCCGCCGCGGCTTCTCGCTCCCGGACCGCGTCGTCGACGACTACCTCAACCAGATCGTTCATGAGCGGTTCGACGGCAACCGCGCCGCGTTCCTCCAGGCGCTCCTGGGGGACGGCACGACGCTGGACGAGTTCCGCGACAAGACGCGCGAAAACCTGAGCGTGATGCTCCTGCGGCGCCAGGAAGTGCAGGATCGCGTGGCGGTCCCGCCCCAGCGCGCCCACGAGGAGTACCGCGCCCGCATCGACCGCTACCGCGTGCCGGAACAGGTTCGGCTGCGCGTGATCGGCATCCACCTGGGCGCCACGGACGGCGACCGGGCCCTCAAGCGCGAACTGGCCGCCTCGCTCCGCCAACGCCTCGCCGCGGGGGAGGACTTCGCGGCGCTGGCGCGGCAGTTCTCCGAGGCCGCCAAGGCCGCCGAGGGCGGCGACTGGGGGTGGGTCGACCCCGCGACGCTCCGCCCGGAGCTCGCGGCCGCCGCGCGCGCCCTGGCGACCGGCTCGGCCAGCGACGTCGTCGAGGCGGGCGACTACGCCTATGTCCTCCGCGTCGACGCGCGGCAGCCGGCCTCCGTGAAGACTTTCGAGGAGGTGCGCGCGGAGATCGAAAAGGACCTGCGCGCGCGCGAGGAGGAGCGCATCTACCGCGCATGGATCGCGGCGCTGGAAGCGCGGCACTACGTCCGCCGCTTCGAGTGGCCGGATGCGCTCTAGGACGCGCCGCCGTGTCCCCCCGACGGCCAGTCGAACCGGCGGCGCCCGGCGTCGTCGCGCCGGCCCCCGCCGACCTCCGCCTGACGAGCCCGGCGGCCGTCCGACGCCTGCTCGACGCCGCCGGCGTCCGCCCGAGCCGCGCGCTGGGACAGAACTTCCTGGTCGATGCCAACATCCTGCGGATCGTCCTCGACGCCGCGGATCTCCGGCCGGACGACCGGGTCCTCGAGATCGGCGCCGGCCTCGGCGTCCTCACCGGGGCGCTCGCCGCGCGCGTCGCCTGCGTGCTGACGATCGAGAAGGACGCCCGCCTCCTCGAACTCGCGCGGCGCCGCCTGGCCGCGACGCCGGGCATCGAGTGGCTCCGCGCCGACGCCCTCGACGTCGACCTCGAGGCCCGGCTCGCCGGCGGCCTGAACAAGGTCGTGTCGAACCTGCCGTATTCGGCCGGCACCGACCTCCTCCTGGCGCTCGCGTGCGCGGAGCACCGGCCCGCACGCATGGTCGTGACCCTGCAGGCCGACGTCGCCGACCGCCTGGCCGCCGCGCCCGGCGCGGCGTCGTACGGCCCGCTCTCCGTCGCCGTGCAGCTCGTCTGCGAGGTCCGGCGCGTGCATGCCGTCAGCCCCACCTGTTTCTGGCCGGTCCCGGCGGTGTGGTCCGCCGTCGTGCGGCTCGACCGGCGGCCGCCGCCGGCGGGGGGCGTCGGCCGGGTCGCCGATTTCGCCGCCTTCGTCCGCGCGTCCTTCGCGCCGCGCCGCAAACAGATCGGGTCGATCCTGTCGGGCCGCGCCGGCGCGGAGGGCGACGCGCGCGCGTGGCTGGCCGAGGCGGCCGTTCCGCCGGCCGCGCGCCCCGAGGACCTCGCCGTCGATGACTGGTGCCGCCTGTGGGCCGCCCGCGAGCGGCGGGCGGGGAGGGTGCCGTGAGAATCCGCTTCCTCGGAACCGGCACCTCCCACGGCGTGCCGGTGATCGGCTGCGACTGCCCCGTCTGCCGATCGGACGACCCGCGCGACCGGCGGACGCGGAGCAGCATCGTCGTCGAAACCGGCCGGACCGCCGTGCTCGTCGACGCCTCGCCCGACCTGCGGCAGCAGGCGCTGCGCGCCGGGCTCTCGCGGCTCGACGCCGTCCTGCTCACGCACGAACACGCGGACCACGTGCTCGGACTCGACGACCTGCGCCGCTTCAACGAAACCGGCGGAGGCGCCGTCGCCGTTCACGGGCCGCCGGAGGCCCTCGCCGCCGTGCGTCGGATCTTCGCCTACGCCTTCGGCGACGCCTCGCCCGGCAGCTCGTGCCCGTCGATGCGGCTCGAGCCCCTGCGCGGCCCGATCGAGATCGGCGACCTGCGGATCGCCCCGTTCGAGGTGGAGCACGGCCGCACCCGCACGGTCGGCTACCGCCTGGAAACCGACGGCGCCCGCGCGGCCTACGCGCCCGACTGCCGCCGCATGCCGGAGGCGGTCGTGCGCGCGCTGCGCGGCGTCGACGTCATGATCCTCGACGCGCTCCGCCCCACGCCGCACCCGACGCACCTGAGCCTGCCCGAGAGCCTCGCCCTGCTGGCCCACATCGGCGCGCGCCGCTCGTATCTCACGCACCTGTGCCACCGGCTCGGCCACGCGGAGACCGAGCGCGCGCTGCCCCCGGCCGTCCGCGTGGCCTGCGATGGCCTCGTCGTGGAGTGCGCGGCGCCGTGACCTGGGTCGACACGCACGCCCACCTCGACGACGCCGCGCGCGACGGCACGCTCGACGCCGTGCTCGCGCGCGCCGACGCCGCCGGCGTATCGCGCGTCGTCGCCGTCGGCGGAAACCCCGCGTCGAACGCCCTGGCCGCCTCGCTCGCGGCCGCCCGGCCCGGCCGGGTGTTCGCGGCCGCCGGCCTCGACCGCGACCAGGCGGGGGCCGCGCCGGATGTGGACGCCCTCGCCGGATGGTGGGCCCGGCCCGGCGTCGTGGCCGCCGGCGAGATGGGCCTGGACTACCACTACCGGCCGGAGTCGGCGCCGGAACAGCGCCGGCTCTTCGAGCGGCAGTTCGAAGCCGCGATGGCGGCGGGGAAGCCCGCGATCGTCCACAGCCGCGGCGCCTCGGCCGACACGCTGGCGATCGTTTCCGCCGTGCTCGCGCGCGCCGCGCGCCACCCGTCGCTCCCCGGCGTGCTCCACTGCTTCACGGAAGCGCCCGACTTCGCGCGGGCGCTCCTCGACCTGGGCTTCTGCATCGGCTTCAGCGGCATCGTGACGTTCCGCAACGCCGACGCCCTGCGCGAGATCGCCGCGCGGGTGCCGGCGGACCGGCTGCTGCTGGAGACCGACACGCCCTACCTCTCGCCGGTCCCCCTGCGCGGGCGCACCAACGAGCCGGCGCACCTCGTCCATACGGCGGAGGTCGTCGCGCGCGTGCGGGACGTCCCGCTCGAGGAACTGGCCGCGTCTACAAGGCGTAACGCGGCGCGGCTTTTCGGGTGGGACGGAACGCCCCTCGCCGGAACAGGCCGTTGAGCGGCAAGGGGGCGGCCCGGTTTCGCGCTCAGTCGCGCGGTCCCGCGCCGTAGCCGAGGGCCCGCACCCGCCGGACCGCCTCGTCCGCGTCGATGCCCTCGCCGCGCAGGTCGGCGGACTCGCCGTCCACGGAGACGACGGCCGCGCGCACGCCGGGGACGCCCTCCAGCGAGCGCCGCACGCGCCCCGCGCAGGACTCGCAGGTCATGCCCGTCACGCGGAGCCGGAGGTCCGGCGCTCCGTCGGATGCCGCCGGGTCGGGCGCGGGTTCGCGCCGCTTCGGCCGCAGGGACGGCGCGAGCAGCGCGAGGAGCAGGGCGGCGGCGATGGGCGAACCGCGCGCGGCGGCCGCGTGCTCGCAGGCGGTCTCCGAGATGCGGACCGCCCACGGCAGGGTGTCGAGCGCGAACCCCGCCAGCCACGCCGTCCCCACGATCGCCCCCAGGTAGATCGCCGTCGCCCGGCGGCCCAGCATCTTCCACAGGGCCGCAATCGTCGCCGCGTTCGTGGCCGGGCCCGCGATGAGGAAGATCAGCGCCGCCCCGGGCGAGAGGCCGCTGTGCAGCATGGCCACCGCCACCGGCACCGACCCGGTGGAGCAGACGTAGATCGGCACGGCGACGAGCGTCACCGCGAGGAACGCGAACGGCGAACCGGCCCATTCGGCCGATACGTAGCCCGGCGGGACGAAAGCGCTCACGGCCCCGGCGATCAGCAGCCCCACCAGCAGCGCGCGGCCGATGTCGCGCGGCAGCACGATGAAGGCGTGGCGCAACGCCGACCGCCAGCGCGGGCCGCCGTTCGTAGCGTCGGTGCCGTTGTCGGCGGCCGCCGGATCGGCGTCGGGCTCGCGGTCCGACGCCTCGACGAGCGTGCCGGCGGCGATGCCGGTGACGAACGCCGCCGCGACGCGCGCGACCGCGAAGAGCGGCCCCATCAGGCCCCACGTCGCAGCGATGCTGTCCACGCCGGTTTCCGGCGTCGACGCGATGAACGCGGCCGCGGCCCCCTTGCGCGCGCCGTGCCGCCGCAGCCAGGCCGTCACCGGCACCACGGAGCACGAGCACAGGGGCATGGGAACCCCGATCAGCGTGGCCTTGAACACCTGTCCGAATCCTCGGCGGCCGAGGTGGCGCGCCACGAACGAGGGCTTCAGGAAGGCGTGGAGCAGGCCGGCGACCAGGAACCCCAGCAGGAGATAGGGTGCCATTTCTCCGGCCAGCGCCCACGTCGACACCAGCGCGCGTCCGATCGCTTGGAGCATGCCGCTCATGCCGGTCTCCGACTACGACCGCTCCATCCGGCGGAGCGTCCCGATCAGCTCGTCGATCTTCCGGCGTGCGGCGTCCGGCCGCCCCGCGCGGAAGCTCTCGCTCACGCACTGCTCCAGGTGCTTGCGAAGGATGCGGCGGCTGATCGTCTGCAGCGCCGCGCGCGCCGCCTGGAGTTGCGTGATGATGTCGATGCAGTACTGCCCGGACTCGATCATCCGGCGGATCCCGCGGATCTGGCCTTCGACCCGCGCGAGCGGCGCGCGGTTCTCGTCGTGCATCGTCCGTGTCGTCGTCATGCGTAGCCTCGGCGACAATATACCCCATGGGGGTATCCGCGTCCAACGTCCGGCGCCCGGCCCGGGGGCGACGATCGACATCGACTCGCTTCAAGCGGAGGATGGCGGAAGCCAGGGATGACGCGGTACTGCAGCAACACGGATTCCCTGTCCCCCCGCCGCTCCGGTTCCGCCGCCGTGGTTCGCAGACCGATCGGGGTCGGGGTCGCTATCGGTATCGGGGACGATTCGATACCGATCCGGATGCCGACTCCGAGCGACACGCGCCCTCCGTCCAGCGGGACCCGCCGCGGTCATCGACCGCGGCTACAGGAGACGACTCCAACACTCCCTCGCTTCCGGTCCTGCGCGGCGCGGAGCGCCGCGCCACGCGAGGGCCCCGCTGTCGGCCGGTGGCCCGCGCGCTCCGTCGCGCGGGCGAGGCGGCGCTCGGACATCGCCAGCCGCTGGATCGGGATAGCAATTGATGACAACGCGGGGCGGAGCGGTGTCGAGCGAGTGTGGGCCGGATGCGGCGAGCGCTAGACGAGCGACTTCTGCGTTTTTCGGTTTGACACGCGTCGTTTCCGCGCGCAGTTTCGCGCGCCGACGAAGGAGTGAAGCATCTCGACGCGACCGGGTTTCGTGTTGGTTTCGTCGTGAATGGCTTCCGGGGAGAGGATGTGAAGGGACTGCATTGCCGCCTGCTCGCGCGCGCGTCGCGTTGCGCCGTGGCACGGCTCGCACTGGGCAGCGCGCTCTGCGCATCGGCCGCGTCCCCGTCGCGTCGCGACGGATCGCAAACCGCCCGCGAAGCGCGCGATGCCGCCTCGGAGGAAACGCGCTACCTCCACTCCGCGGCGGCGAAGATCGAGGATGAGGTCTTCGGCGAGCGGGACCGGCAGGACCTGGAACGCCGTCTGCGCAAGGCGGAGGGGAGCTACGCGCGGACGCTGACGATCCTCCTCGCGCGCTACGAACGCGCCCTCGCCGGCCGCCCCGCCGCCGCCCTCGCTCTCCTCGCGCCGTGGGTGGTATCGAACGACGATTCCCCATCCCCTGAACCCCGAACCCTGAACCCTTCTTCCTCGGCGGTTGAACGTTCGACGGTGGACGTTCGGCGTTCGACGTCGCCCTCTCTCCTCCCGCCGGTCTCGACCTGGCCTCCCGCCCCCGAGGAGGCCGAAGCCGCCATCGAGGTCGCGCGCTGCTACATGGCCCTGGACGAACTGGCCGCGGCGGTGTCGGTGATCGACGCCTTCGGCCGGATCTTCGAGGGCTGGCCGCGGGTCCTCGCCGGCGAGTGCGCGGGCGACCTGATGTACCACAACGGCCGCATCGACAAGGCGATCGAGAGCTACAAGATGGCCCTCAAGGTCCTCGCTTCGCTTAAGTCGCCGGCCGAGGGCCCCACGCCCGGGCAGCTCACGGCCGCCGCGCGCATCCGGGAGCGGCTGAAGGAAGCGGAAGACGAGTGGAAGAAGCGCAAGTACGGCCCGGACTGGGTGGCCTACTTCGAAGCGCAATACCAGCGCCTGGAGAAGAAGGACCTCCTCTCGGCCCTGCTGCGCTACGACGAACTCGCCCGGACCTACCCCAAAACCGTCTACGCCGAGGCCGCCGGCTGCTACGGCGTGAAGTGCCTGCTGGGGCTGTCTCTCCCCGAAGGCCAGCAGCAGGCCCGCGTGCGATTGGGGGAGATGGCGGCCGCGCTCGAGAAGGCGCGCGAGAAGCTCGACCGGATGCGCAAGGCCGGGGCGCCGGAACACGCCATCGAGGCTCGCGAGGCGATTGTCCAAGGCTTGGACAATCGCCTCAAGGAAGCCCGCGCCGTCCCCCTCGGCCCCGCCGCCTCCGCGGCGGCCCTCGCCCGCGCCGAGGTCTTTCTCTACTCATCGGTTGGACGTTCGACGTCGCCCTCCTCCGGTTCGACGACGAATGCGCCATGTCGAATGTCCAATGTCCCATCCTTCTCCCTCTACCGCGGCGAGACGCTCGTCGACCTCGCCCGCCACGCGCTGGAATACGACCTGGACCCCGAGCGGGCCGAACTGGCCTGGCGCCGCGCGTGGGACTGGCTCGAGAAGGTCCGGGCCGACGAGGCGGCCCTGGACGCCTACAAGGTGCCCGCGCGCGCCGAAGAGGTCAGCCGTCCGCCGCGCGAACAGGCGCAGACGGACCGCATGGGCAACGTCGAGGACGCGGCGCTGACGCCGGGCATGGTGGTCAACCGCCGGACGTGTCCGTGGTACCTGGACGAACTCCGCGAGCAATGCGCCCTCTCGCTCGCGTTCCTGGCCCTGGTCCGCGAGGACGCCGACGCCTCCCGCTCGTGGATCGGACGGCTGGCGGGACTGGACCTCAAGACCCGACTGCTCGAGAGCCGCGGGCTGGCGTCGAACGCCTGGCGATTGGGCTGGGCGGTGGAGCACGGCCAGCTCAACGCCCTGCCCGAGGAACTGCGCCTCTACTCCGGGCGCCAGCGGTTCGTCGTGCTCCTGGCGGACTTCCTCTACTGCACCGAGCAGCATGACCGCGCCGCCTCGCTGATGGCGCGGCTGTCGATGGGCGAGTTCGGGGCGGTGGACGCGCGGCAGGACGACTATCCGGAGCAGAACTGGGGACGGAGAACTTGTGGACCCGCCGCAGGACGCGGA